>Ga0116228_10000392_pt1 | contig 32740 bp, 24 predicted proteins | sample S1TSphfallax_2_FD_89694 | JGI IMG/M metagenome (GOLD analysis project Ga0116228, IMG submission 89694) | Host-associated microbial communities from peat moss isolated from Minnesota, USA - S1T2_Fc - Sphagnum fallax MG | ecosystem: Host-associated > Plants > Peat moss > Unclassified | place... | reverse complement strand
TTTTATTGTATGAATATGTGAGTGTTTTTGTGGACAAGACAAAGGAAATGATAGTGTCACATAATGTTGTAATGTATCATGTCCATTATAATTTATCCCATATCCTTTGTTTACAAATTGAATTTTGTAAAATATACATTTAAGTGAAAGAAAGGACTATTCATGGTATGCATTATAGACATTGAAAGTGCATGTGCCATTTGAGATGAACCAAGCAAAAGGCTTGTGATCATGCATAAAAAAAATCTAAGATCCCACGTACGTACCTAAGCTTATAATTTAAACCCACTAACCTATCCTAAGTTTGTTTACCTACGTAGCCTATGTTAAGTTGTTTATTTTATTTTAGCCTAACTTAACTTTGGATTATTGGATGGATTATTGTCACATAAATACATCCTAACTAATTATGAAACTTCATGGAATTATATTCACTATGAGAAATCATGTCCGTGTAGACTATATTGGCATGCAATTAGATTGTTATGGAAACTATTGTGCAACTAGGGTACAACTATAGTATGGAAATACGATGAGTCAATAATTAAAATGCCACATTAGAATATTTCATAGTTATAATTTAGTTGCACATAGTTGCAACTTGGACATTATACGGGCATATGTAGCACACAAAGTATATACAATGATAATCAACTATAGTTTGACCATGATCACAAGTTGTAGCGAAATGGTTAATTTCACATGTATTACAACTAGTGTAGTTTTAGTGTTGAGGGAACAACTATTTTGCAATTGGCATATCACATCGATGTGTATGATCATGCCACGTGTACAATTAAGTAAAGGTCCATATTTGAAACTTACAACTTGTTTGCAACTTAAAGTCAACAAATTTGACTAGTTTTTAAACTAAGTTACAATTAAGTGTGCCACTTTGGTTTCACTACATAAAACTACTATTTGTCCACTATTTTGGAATTCGAGTGTTCAACTCATCAAAAGTTAGTTGTCAACTATGTGGCAACTCATACTATTAAAGGATTTACAAATTGTGCAATTCATTGAAAGTGTAAATGTAAACCTTTAGTTGGATTGGAATGGTGTATCAAAATGTTTATGAATGTGTACATATAGATATCATTGTTTATACACTTCAAACTTTTCTAGACTAGATTATTAAATGTTTCATTGATACGAATCGATTCTTTTATTGAATTAATTAATTAAAATCGTTCATTTTCATAATCATCTAAATAACTACAATTTAAATCATGTAGTAAATATTATAGTCCTATTTTCTGTGATTAATGCTCAATTATTGTGTTGATAATATCTCACTACATTGGAATTCACAATATTATGTTGGTGTACATACATATCAAACCATAGAATTTCATGAAAGGTGAAAGTTTATTTTTGAATTGAAATTAAAAGTAACGTGTATATTTTATTAAACATTCAATAGGAGTGTACATATGAATATGTTTTTATATACCTCAATGTCTTTTACTCAAATTCATGTTTATTATTTAATATTTCATAATGAATTATTTGTTACTAATTTTTATATAATTAATTCAGATAGTAAATAAACAATCATCCAATAATTAATTACTTAAACTCAATAACTAATTATATGAAATTATCTAATTAATTCAAATAACTCTAGATAACAAACTTTGTTAATGTAGGCAAGTAATTATTGAATTTTATTTGAATTGAAATCATCAATTATCAACATAATTAATTATCTAATATTTATTTAAATAATTAATCATCTAATATTTATTCTGATAATTAATTATTTGAATCAATCGACTGACTAATTATTTGAATTATATTAATTAATTCATATAATAAATTTAGATATTAGTTATTATATATTTAATTCAGATAATGAAATTACAAATAGTTTTTGTATGATTAATTATAAATTTCAAATTAATTCCAAAATTAAAATCAAATAGAAAGCATGTGGGATTTTTTTGGTAATTACAACTCAATTGCAACTAAGGTGCCACTAAAAGATTTAACCCATATGCTTTGTCTTCAATATCTTATTTCACAAACTATATAGAGGAGGTGTCTCCTTTTGATTCTCACATTAAAATACATGTGCCATGTTGGGATGAGCTCATAAAAGTTTAAACCTAAAAACAAAACACATAACAAATTTAGAAACTTATGTAATTAATTTTTAATTCACCTACTCTTTTAGTATTTTATCTTCCTACCTACCTAGATAGTAAGTAAGTAGTTAGGTATGTAGGTAGGTAAGTAGGTAGGTTGGAACTATATCAATTTACCTACTTATGGATATGTACCAACCTACCTAAGTACATATATATTTTTTTTTGTTTCCAAAATTCAATTAATATGCCATGTGTCATAATCCAAGACCATTTAAAATGAATAATCATAATGGACAATGGATATCAATATTTCCAAAAAATCATGAAAAATCCTCATAGTGCCACATGTTAAATTTGGATGGATGGATGAAAAATGACATCAACATGTCATAGGGGAGTTGCATAGTAGCTAAAAAGGAGTTGTTACAACAAAATTGTAATTAAGATGTAATGAATTGCATTGCATATATGGTGAGTTACAAGTTTTGCAAGTTTTGCAACATGTCCGATACTCTCACAACATATAAATATGGTGAGTTGCAAGTGTTTGATGCAACTCAAAAATTGAGTTGTAAGGTTAGTTGCAAAACACCCTTTTTTCTCATAATGGTTTTTTTAGTGATAAACCCATTCACAAATGACAGTGCCACTTTATCATATGCAACTCCATTTCTTAATCATAAAACCAATTACAATGACCATGCCATTTAAGCAAAATGTTAGTTGGATCAAAAGTTGATATTAATTATATTTCGATGCGATTACCATTTCAATTAGATGCCATGTAATTTTTTTGTGACCAAATTTTTTATGCGACTTGTCCAAGGTGATTACACAATGTAGCATCGCATGTGGCATTTGTGATAAAAATTTAATTATAAAACCAATTGTTAATATGGGAATTCCATGTAATGGAAAATAAAAATTGAGAGATAAAACATATGGTCCATGTTTGCAACAAAGTAACAAATATGAATCTATTGTACATTTAATAAATTAAATTAACATCTTACATACCTACACATGTTTTATATAAAACCTAGTCAATCGTTAAGTTTTAGTTGCACTAGTAAAAAAACACCAATTTGCAATTGAAAAATAGTTGCAATCAATTTTGTGAAGTCACATTGAATGTTTCACAACTGATGACTTAACATGATGTCAACATATTTTCCATGGATGAAGTATATGATCAACATATACATTTCCATCCTTTGACTAGTGTATAACTTTTGTAATTAATAAACATTCTTTCGCAACTAATAGTTAACCCTATCATTAATTGCCAAATATTTATATAATAAAAATTTGAACAAATCTTTTTAGTTATTGAAATATTAATTTAAGCCATCCATTGTGGATGGCCATAGATTTCAACACATTCTCTAATCAAATTCTACCATGTGGCAAAACTTGGAATATATATATATATATGATTTTATATAATATACAATAAAGAAACATCAACATGGTCCAATTTCAACTATTTACATGACAACACTTGGACAAAGGAAAATTTGACATGTGGCACAATCAAAAGTTGCCACATGGCATATCAATTGAAATTTGAATTTAAAAAAAAAAATTACTTACTTTGCTTTTCAAATATATAATTTTTTTTGTCTAAAATGTTTTACATCACTTGCATACTTGAAAGACAAATTAAACACATGTTCAATCAAATCTAAACAAAAGTTTACATCCTTTCAAGTGCCCTCTTAACTTAAGAGATATGTTTATTGATTATTGAAATGTCACATTTGGGAACTAATTAAGAATTTGATCCCAACATTGCCCTTTAAATGACTAGCCTTTAAAGAAATGATTCATGTCATTTTCTTATCACATTGTATGACATAATCTTCCAATGATGATTGTACATTTTTAATAATGACCAAAATGTGTTTATTGAACATGATTTTTTAATAAAAATTGTTGAATATGCCACCCTAGACCTTAATGTCGTGGAATGGCTTTGCCCTTGCCCATTATGTTGAGTGTGTCACCTTGCTTCCCTTAAGGGCCCCACTTAACAACTTACTCAACATAATCAGTAGTGGCTTAACCATTCCAATATAGTATGTTAAAGCTCCCATGCATTCCATGAGAACTTCACACAATTCTTCACTTCAAGAAGCAAATAGAACTAGGCATAATGAGTAATGTTGTGCAAGTATATTACTTTTGATACGTTTGCAAAATAAGTTATATGAAAATTAATTTATTACCCATAAGGTAAAGGTATATTGCAACCTAATTTTTTTCATTAAGATAAGAATTGAGTATAAAAAAATTTAAATTTTAGGGTTTGGTTAGGGTTTGAGTCCCCTAGCCCATCATATACTATTTTTGGGGTTGAAAAAGGTACATATTTTTTCCCAATTGAATAATGAAAAATATTTATATTTTAAAATTGCTTTTACAATTAAAAAAACCCAAATCCAACGGGTTTTTAGAAATTAATTTATTGTACCTTTTTTTCCCAATGGAAATTCTTAGGATGCAAAAAACATTTATCATGCATCAAGTTTAATATATCCAAAGAGAAAGAAATGGATGAGATTATTAAAAAAGAAGTTTAATTCCAATGTTGTTAAGTAGTTTTTAAATTCATGGAAATAGGATATTAACATAGAAGGCCAATGATCTTGGTCATTTTTTATGGTATATCACAAGACACACATCACAAATTTATAAGCATCATGGGTTCGTTTGAAATCCATGCGAAATTTGTTATTTCATAGGTTTGTATCTTTTACACACGAATGTCATGCATTATTTAAACATGGAAATTGTGTGCACGATTTTCGTATGTAAACAATGCAAATAGACACACAACATTCGTCGTTAAACAATATAAACAAACATATGACATTCATGTCTAAACAATGCACATGACATGGATGTTCAAACAATACAATTAAATGAGTGGCATCCATGTCTAATCTAAATGAGCCTATGAAAAGCAAATTTCACACGACTATTATTGCCAAAGCTTGACCCATGAAATGTATGATGTAGTCTTTATATTGGGTTATTTATACAATTTGCAATGTGCTTATAGACATATTCTATTGTGGTTTTTGGTGGTTATGGGTAAGGTTACATCTTAGGTTATAATAGGTAGATGGGTTATATAAATATGGTTATTATGTGCTTTAAACCTTATTATTCGGATTCCCAATTATGTATGTGTCCCTTGATATGCATATTTTTACATGTGCAAAACAAATATGAATAGGTTATAAAAATCCTTGCACATGGAAAAATGGTACGTGCAAGTTTAAAGTATATCAATTTCCAAAAAAAAAACTTATAGGTTGAATTATATCATATACTCTATATATCCAACAATTATATTTGGATTTTAAAAAATACACATAGAACACTAGTAATGGATAATGAACTACAAAATCCTTCGAAAAACCATAATTTTGTAAAAATGAAAAACAAACAAAAACAATGATCAACAAAAATATTGTGATGGTGTGTAACATAAGTACCTACAAGTTTTGCAAATTTTGAAAAATCACAAACAAATGCACAAAGAGATTATATCTACACAAGCAAATGCATAACAAAAGCACAAGGACAACCAAACGTTTAAAACAATATAAGGAAGAGAAAGAAGCAAAGTGAAGAAAATGAAAACAATTTATCTAATGCAAGTTGTCTATGAAACAATTTGCCAATGTAAATAAATTCAATGAAAATTTTAGATTTTAAAAAAAAAAATGGATTTACCATTCTGATTTTCAATTTGAGACTTAGGCTAAAAAAGTTGGGTGTAGCATTCAAAGTGGTAATTATCCATTACTAGGTGGCTATAGGTGGCTATAAACCGGATATGAAGTCCAAGTATTTAATCATTCTCCTCTGTTTTTGGCTTCATACTGAAAATTAGATTTAGATATCTGGCTATATATATATATATATATATACCACTTCTGGTGATTGAAACCATAGAAAAATCACTTCATTTTGGGGAATTTTGGTTTTTAATTCTGGTTTTCAGTGAAATTTCAGAAGTAAAAAAAATGGTTGGGAAACACTAGCCTGGTACTCTAGCTTTGCTTAAGAGGAGGAACTTGCAGCCTTGTTTTGACTGGCGAAATTTCTCCAAAAAGTAAAATAAGTTTTTTTTTCCCCAGATGTGAAAAAAAAGTCTTTAATCATCTCTCTATATTTTTGGCTAAAATACTGGAAAACAAATAAAAGAAGAATACAACGATTTTTAATCTCTTTTTCCCTCATTTCTGGCGATTGAAACCCTTATTTCACTTTTTGAATAAGGATTTTCCTTTATCTTCCTATAAATGATTGCCACTTTGACTGCATTTAAAAAAAAAATCCCGAAAAACAATGCAGCTTCAACTCGGATGAATAAAGGATGTGGGACAAGATGGATGCGAGTTTGATGCCTACCTCTGCGGATGAGTTGGATGAGCATTTAGGAGATTAGCGAGATCCGGTCGTCAAGATTGACAAGATTTGGTCGTCGAGTGGCCGACGGTTTCAATGAATTTCATCCGTGTCTGCACTTGTGCAAAATCGTAAACCAAGAGCAGACTCGACGGATGCGAGTATGATAACTCTGGGATGAGTTGGATGAGCGTTGAGCAGGTTGACGAGATCCGGTCATGGAGTGGCGCAAGGTAAAAATGAATTTCATCCGTGTTCGCACTTGCGCAACAAGAGAAGTTTCGATGGATGGATGTGAGTTTGATACCTCCCTCTGCAGAGGAGTTGGATGAGCGATGAGCAGATTGACAAGATCTGGTCATTGAGTGGCGGAGGGTATCGATGAATTTCATCCGTGTCCACTCTCACTTGCGTGAGTTTGACACCTACCTCTGCATACGAGTTGGACGAGAGTTGAGCAGATTGACGAGATCTGGTCGTCGAGGTGGCGATGATATCGATGAATTTCATCCTTTTTCGTCCGCACTTGCATCGTAAACCAAGAGCAGATTCCTCGCCTGTGTTTGTTTTTGGGTGTGCTTCAGACAAGGTCGTCGACAAGACGAGGAGGAGACGAGGCGGGGAGAGTCGGAGTCCGAGAGGGCGGGTTGGTGGTGGGGACGTCATCGGGAGGGATCGGGAGGGACCTCAAGGTTGGCCTTTTTTTGGTGGAAAAAGGAAAAAAAACAAACAAACGAAACAAACAAACAAACCGGGGTCGTTTTCTTCTTCTTCTTCTACTTGCTGTTTGTTTCCAGTGTGGGGATGTTGGAGGTTTTTGTTAGCAGTGAAGGAAGTCAATCGCGTTTTGTTGAAGATAGAGGGTTTTTTTCTTTTTTTTTGTTCTCTTCTTACGTTTCGGGAATAGCCACCTAAGCCATTACTCGAGTTTATGACGTCGTTGTTCTTTTCTTTGTGTTGTTGCTGCTGCTCACGGCGTTTGTTTTGAGGGTTGGATTGAGGTTGTTGACCTTGTTGTATGTACCGGTGTAGAGAGCGATTCTTTATTTGTTTGAAGGTAGCTTATTTTTGGTGACCTTGGATGTTGTGTGGATAGGCGTCTTTGAGCCTTGAGAGCAGAAATTACGTCGCGTGCGATATCTGTGATCAATAGGAGGTTGGGAGAGAGGGGAGCCTGAGTCAAGAAATGATGGTAGGAAGAGATGATTTTAAGGGAGAAAAGATACTAGGGGTGTCCTGTTGAAAAAGCGCCGGAAGAGTAAGAGGAGAGCGCGGTAGGGAATGCCATGGATTGCTGTTTGTGTAGTTCCATTGGGAACTCGTACCGACCGCCGCGGAATACAGTGTGCGTTAGCTGTTACGAAGGTGCGCGCTCCATTATCGATCTTTGCAGGAAGCTTGAGCAGGAGTGGCGGGACGATGGGGAGCTTGACAAGGGGAAACAGGTGGTGCCACAGGGCCTTGGATACGCTTTCAAGCAGATGAAGCATCTGGAGCTGAAGGAAGAAGATGCATCAGAGAAGCTGGAGTTTCTTGAATCGCTGGTTGAAGCCTTCCGATTAGGCATGCATTCGGATGTGGAGCTTGTCACCAACGACGGCCTCTCCCTTCACGCTCACCGTGTCGTTATGGTCAGCAATTGCACATCTCTTGACATGTCTGCTTCCTTCCACTTCCACTTCTTGTCCCTTCAAGTTTGACATGTCATGGTTCAGGATTAGTCACGATTGTTCCTGTGGCTATGGCCATGTTCTATCTGATGGCTTTGTGCTAGGTTCCATGACTGATATGTGTGTTCTTGCCTCTTTTCTTGAATTATTATTTTTATATTCCTAAGGTTTGGCAGAATGCTTGTATTTCTTGAAATCACTCCACCTAATCCACATCTAGCCAGTCTTTGATTTATGAAGAGGTACATCCAGGTATATTGTGGAAGTGTGTAGTATTGGCTTTGATGTTCTCATCTTTCCAAATTGTTCTTCAATTTGTGCTGAGCCGGGGAAATTTTATAAGCCTGAGGGCAAGATAGTTTATTCTGTGATCCATTTACTTGAGCTGTGGACCTTTACACACACCACATCTTGCTCCATAGCTGAGAGGAGAGATGAAGTTGGAACAGGTTGAGACCTCCCTAAAGTTCATGCAGCTGAATTTGTCCATTTGTACTCAAAATGGTGCACTGCTTTGTTTCAGTATGTGCTGATATAAGTTCCACAGGTTATGAGGTTGTGGTAATTCTGAGTCAGTCAGGTTGTCAGATGGTGTTGCTTGGGAATGTAACATGCAGGTGCAGTTCAAGAGATCCTGGATGAGTTTGTAGCACGTCTTCTGTTTCCTTTTTATATGCATTTTTGTTGCTTGAGTCTGACTAGTAATTTTTTGGTTGTGTCTTGTCTTTGATTGGATCTATGGAATATATGACTGAAGGCAACAAAGTCTCCCGTTTTCAAAGCAATCTTTGAGGCAGATGAAATGAAGGAGGTGCACACGGGAGCTGTACACATTCAGGAGCTGAGTCATGATCAACTCAAATACCTGCTTGAGTTTCTGTATTGTGCCGAAATTCCTGCAGATGCCATGGCTGAGCATGGTCATGCTCTCTTAATAGCAGCAGACAAGTATGACATTCCAGTCCTAAGCAAGGTCTGTGAAGCCTTCATTTCATCCACTGTGTGTCCATCCAATGTGTTGGAGATTCTTGAGCTAGCAACCCTCACCTCAGCTACATCACTGAAAGAAACAGCCATCAGTGTGATTCTTGAAAGCTATGAGGATGTTGTTTTTTCAAAAGAGTATGAAGACTTTGCCATGAAAAATCCACTTCTTTTGGTTGACATCCAGAAGGAGTTTATCAAAGACCTTAAGAAGCAGACTAATACAGGTGAAAGCTATGTTGATAGACAAGTTTTCCTCGGTCATCAGAGAATGTGATTAGCCCTAAAGCTCCCCTTGTTTTTGGCTATGTGCTAGTACAACCAAGAGCAGCATAGAAAAGGGTCAACTGAGAATCAGAACCCAATGTACAGAAAATGTATCATACTCTGCTCATCAAGAGTTGACTGATTTGCACTGTATGAGAGAAGCAGGGTGGATGCTTGTGTTCTCTGCTCTTGTCTAGTTTCTGTGATTGCCTTATGATTTTCCATGATTCTGTGTCCTAGTTTCTAACAAGCTGCCACTGACGTCATGAGTGTTACCTGCCCTGTGTTGCAGAATACACTGGGCACTAACAATGTGTCAATATTCTTCTTTGTTGTTAATCCCAAGCACTATGTGTCATTCGACTCAGACTTTGATGGCTTGTGACATGAAATTGCATAACAGTATTTAGCAGGGGACAAGTTTAAATGAAATGAAAGCTTGTTGCAGTTTGAACGGGGATACTATTGATGTTTTTAATTAGTTATGCCTCCAGTGCTAGCTGACACCATACGTGCCTTCCCATTACTTCAGGAAATGTGGCAGAAACTCAGGATGTAGGTTTTTCAATAAAGGTTTGCCCAGGTTTGGAGCCAGCTGCTATATGCTTATCCACACATCTCATCATCGGGAGTTGATGAAGTTAGAGGTTAGTCATGGTAGCTCATCTCTGTTATTTGTGATGAAGGAAATGATTTGACACTTTATGAGCATCTCTTGCAAGGTTATGACTGCATCTGTGTTGAGCATCCTTGTTTCCAAGCATTCTTCTTGGGATTTCTGCGTGATTTTATAGGTTTGTACATATCTTTAAAGACACTGCACATGCCACTGTGGTTTTGCATCTAAAGGAGAGGTAGTTGAAATAAACAGAATTTCATAATTAATTCCAGAAATTTTCAGCTTGAACTCACAACCTCCTCCCAAGGTATGACAGAAGTTCTAGTATCTTATATATAAATTCACTACGGCTGTGCGTGTGTCTGTCTGTCTGACACGACAATTCTGCATTTTAATTCACTGGCAGAACCGGCCTAACATTTGGTAGGTAGGTAGGTCATAGTGCTGGTGGTGTAGAGCTCATTTTAGGATTTTGCCACAGCGCTTGTTCCAGAGAAGTGCGGATGGAGAGAGGAAGAGAGCTCGAATCCATCACGGACGGACGACCGGGCCTGGCCCGGCACTCCTGGCGGCTGTGGGGGTGCCGGGCCGGGTTCGTCACAGAAGGCCGACCGGGCCCGGCCCAGCACCTCGCACGGTGGGCGACTGACCGGCCCGGCACTCTTTGGGGCCTGGGAAATTTTAGGATATGGTTTTCAGGACATGGTTTTCAGGACTTGGGATCTCAACTTTGGGGCCTGGGAAATTTTAGGATATGGTTTGCAGGACATGGTTTTCAGGACTTGGGATCTCAACTTTGGGGCCTGGATTTTCACACTGGCGGTTTCCAAGACCGAAACCTGAAAACTTTTAGGACGTGATTTTCAGGATGTGGGATCTCAATTTTGGGACCTGGATTTCACACAGGGGGCTTCACAGTGGCCTTCGACCACGGGCACCCACTAGTTGGTGTAGATCTGCAAAGTCTGGAAAACCCAGGAGCAAAACCCCAGGTTTCCCTGAAATAGAGGAGGCCAGTCAAAGTACAGGATGGGACTGGGCCAAACAAACCCAGGAGCAGAACCCCGGGTTTCCCTGAAACAGAGGAGGACAGTCAAAATACAGGATGGGACTGGGCCAAAGGAAAATAACAGAGGAGCAAACTCAAAGTTTGCTCCTCAACCCGGAATGATTTGATGCTGTGTTTTGGATGCGGCTGCGCATCTACCCAAGGCTTACTTATGTTATGGGATAGCTCTTTAGGGGTTACACAAGGAGGATTTAGGAGACTTAAGAAGGGTTAGCTAGGGATTATAATTTTGAACTAGGAGATATTTAGAGGTTATTTAGGAGAATTATTTTAGGGCTGATTCATAATCCTTATGTACACCTTATGCAACTCTTTAAATAATTGTTAAGTATCCTCTAACCAAGGTAGGCCTTTAGATAGTCCTTAAATATTCTCCTAAATAATTCTTTATGTAAACTCATAAGTAGTTCTCTAAATATCCTTTAATATCTAGGTAGTTGATACCAACCTAGTCTTGGTATTGGTTCAAGCAATTTTTTGGGTAGTGAAATTTCACCTTGCAACAACCAAAAAAAGGGATGAGAATTGTACAAAACGATTTTTGTGAAAAAAATGGCCCAAACTTACCATATTTTCAGGGGGATGTGGGGGAAACAGTTGAAATTGCTATATTTAAAGGATAATTTTTTACATGTCGATAGTATATAGCAGGGTTTCAAAAAACAATTACTTCCCTTCTAACTTCAATTTTTTAAAAACTTTTCTCTCTTACATTAGCCAAATTTTGCTAAGTCCTCTTGGGATGATCACTAATCCAATGACCTCACAAAATTGAGAAAACAACATGGCATGGGGAGCAAAGAACAATGGAGGCCCTCCTTTCCCAGTTTTGTACACATTTAATAGATAGTGGGTATCAGTGGTGTTACAACGTGCGCAAACAATCTCTATTTTGAGACATGCTGGTACAATAGGTGAGGGTTCTTCTAAACTAGGTGTCCTTTCAGAGGTCTTTCCCTTTCCTTATTTGATATGCTTCTCGTGACAGGAGGGCGTTTGGGAACTTGATGTTCCCCTTGTGAGTCACCCTCTTAGGAGATTTTTTTAACTTCTTGGACATGGGTCCTTCTACTTTGTTCCTTGTATTCCTCCCTTTTTGGGTGCTTCGGTTTATTTTTGATTGGCAGGGTTTCATCAGAAAACAACCCTGACTGAGTCTTTTGAAAACTTTCATACTAACCTTGTCTTGGTGTTTGATCAAAAATTGATTTTTGGTTGGTATGAGGCAAGCATATTCCTAATATTGAAACTGATATAAAATTGATACAAGGCTCATATTGTTTAACGCCCTTAGTTCTTACCAGGCTGGTTATACTGTAGTATCTTGATGGCTTTGGCACTTAATTGTCAAATACTTAATTTAATTCAAGTCTCTTGTTTCAGCACTTAGGTTTTTAATTTTGAATTTTTTCACAATTAAAATTATTGTAAGGTACATATGTTTCAAATAATTTAAATTATTTTAGTGGTTTGGTGAATCTTTATTTAGAATTCACCCTTCAAGATGATTATAGTTCAAACTCTTTTACTTTTATTAATACTAGTGGGTGCCCGTGGCCGAAGGCCATTGTGAAGTTTCAAGTCCCCCGTGGTGCCCGTGATAGTCACTGTGAAGTTTTATAGGTTTTATTTTTTCTTATTTTTTACTCTTTATTTGGTTTATTCATTTTTGGAAAAAAAAATTCTTTAAAAATTATTTTATTGTATTTCCCTTTCCTTGTCTGCCCTGCCTTGCCCTGCCCCGCCCCGCCCCGCCCCGTGCTTCACCGGGCTCTCCCTTCTCCCACCCCCCAAAACACTCCACAGGGAACGGGAGCCAATGGGGATACACACACAAAAACCCTAAACCCAAGAGGATACCCATTACATTGAGTGATAGCCTGACACTTAGTGATATCGATACCCTGAGTGATTTTTCCTCTCACTGAGAGTTCTCACAACCCACCCAAGAGTTTATCCATGACACCGACGGACCCTGGTTTCCTCACAAACAAACCGGACACTGAGTGATACCCATTACACTGAGAGATACCCCTGACACTGAGTTATACCCATTACCTTGAGTCCCAGCCAATAGGATACCCCTGACACTGAGTTATACCCATTACCTTGAATCCCAGCCAATAGGATACCCCTGACACTGAGTTATACCCGTTACCCTGAGTTCCAGCCAATAGGATACCCCTGACACTGAGTTATACCCATTACCCTGAGTTCCAGCCAATAGAATACCGAACGGACGGACGGACGCGCCTCTTGGAGGACAGACGCACACACACCATGTTTGTAAATATATATAGGATGTTCTAACCGTCCCCAAAACGTGTGAAGTAAATGAAAATATAAGTAAAAGACGGACAGACAGACAAATACACACACCATGTTTGTAATTATATATAGGATTTTTGAAGTTTTGACAGATTAAAAAATAAATTTATAGAAATATTTTAATTTATGTCAAAGCCACCAAGGTACAAGGATAGTACAAGGCTGGTATTGCTTCAATTCATTCTAGGGTCCTTATACAAATGTTGAGACCAGGCGCAAGCCAATATACCAAACCGATAATAGTTTCTACGTTTGTATTAGGTACCAACACAAAAAAGGATTGTAGGTGCTGTTTCTGCCTACTTAGAGATAATTTTATAATGCAAAATATATCCAGCTGCTGATTCTGAAAGATAAGAAAGGGCAATTAAAATGAATTATGTCTGGAAATGTGCCCTAAAATGTCCCTAGGCTACGTTCTGCCAGCTAGTTTGCATAAACCCTTAATACATTATGAGTAGGGTAAAGCCTTTGGAGCAAGGTTGTGTGAAAATAAAGGACCTACATTTCAAGGCAAGAGCTAAGGGTGGGTCTTGTATTTCCATGCAGCCTTGTTTTGAGGGCTTTACATAGTGTAAAGACCAAGGGAGAACACGCAAAATATTGTGTGCGGGGCTAAGAAAATGTAGGGGCTTAGGTCAAGCTAAGAAAGAACAATGTAAATGTTCTTACTCTACATTAGAAAAGAACAATGGTTGAGGGCAAGGAAAGGACAAAGAAAATTTAATTGTTTCTCATTGTTTATCTTCAAAGGATGGCATTGACATGGGGTTACGACAATAAGACTTGGAACAAAAAAAAACAAGGAAAATTTATTTTGAAAATTTTATACAATTTTCAAAATACAAAAAAACTAATATGTGGCTAATCATAAAAAATTACAAGTCCTAGGGGTCACCTATGATTGCTTTGAAGAAATGTTTGTGATTTCTTAACATGGTCCAAGGAACATAAAGGGCACTTGGGCTTAATGATTAACTCTTTTATTATTGTGAGTTTATACGAAGGTTCTAATTCACCTTCCTACAAAATAATACATTAGGAGGCTTTGAAGCCTTTTATTTTCATTGTTGTTAGTTCCAATTAAGGATGCAATCATCATTTTTTACCTTGCAAAAAAACTTTATTTCAATTTTTTTTTTTCCAATTATCTACTCAATAGTTTGACAATAATGGTTTTTGAATTCCAAACATCAATTTTTGAACATCAAATTTTCATAACTTATTCATTTTATTTTAAATATTGTATGTAAGCTTTTAGTGTTATATTCAACAAGTAACTTTACAAATTTGAATTTCAATGTGTAATAAATGAATTGTCATTTCTTACCTTATATATTTTTTTAATATCAAACTCCTTGTTAGTTTTTGTTCCAAATTGTGTCCTTGATAATAGTTGTGGTGTTTGACGTGAAATTAAATAAATATGCCAAACATATTGAATGCCATATTCATGTGGATTCCACTACCCATAAAAGAAAGAAGGTATTTTTTATGTTTATAATTTGATAGGACCAATTTAAATTAAGTTGTAAAAGTGGGAATTGTTGCGTGTTGAACAAAAAATTATAAATGTTGGAATGTTAGAGTAAATATACTTATCATATAGTGAATGGTGTAAGAGGTCATGATAGGACATTGTATTTTAGGTATGCAAAATTGTAACGTGTATCAATTTTGGTGACATAACCTGAAGACATAAAATTATTGTACAAACTTAGGGGTGCTTCATGCTAAGGCCTGATTTATAAGTGTTAATTCAATCTTGAAATCTAATTGGTTTAAACATCCAAATCAAGACCAAACATTTCACATTAGGGTCCAATATACTAGTCTCAACCATGAGTGGGAGTCCTACATGGGCACAATTTTTGGTTCCATGGGTTGAGACTTAAATAAGGAGTTGGTTTGAACAAAAATGGAAACCCCAACCTTAAAAAACAAATCCCAAAAAAATTTTAAATTAAAATATTAAACAAGTGACTTGATATGATCCCTTCATCAAAAAAATAATCATGACTTTGTCATGCACTACCATGTTGACACTTAGAACTATCCTTGTCCACACACACACATAAAATAAATGACACAAAACATCTTTAAGTAGTGTACCACGTGCAAATTGCCCCCCTATCTTGAATTAAGTTCTCCTTGAGCCAAATAATAATATAATAGATTCATCCTATGAATCCACCATAATTGAACACCTTGGTTTTAAGGTAAAAATAATAATAAAAGTGGGGTGCAAATGTGGGCCCCATTTTAGTTACAATATGTCAAATCCTTAACCAATTGTGAATTATCATGGATAAAAATTTAAAATGCTCCCTATTATTTAATTATAAAAAGTTCCTAATGTTTTTCATGCATAAAAAGCAAACCCATTTTCTAACCAATACTTCTTCCAAGGGTGGCGTAAAACATCCCATATGAAATCCTTTAAAACACAATTCATAAATCAACATAATGATTACTTTTGAAAATTGCCTCTACAACATACATTATAAGCTAACAAGGAAAACAACCAAAGATGGGTCAATTTGGCCATCCACATTAAAAAAATGATATAATGCAAAATTACACACATGGGTCCCCATGTCTAACCATTTTAACCTTCCAACAACAACACTCTAAAAGGTGGCACCTTTTGCACATGCAAAATAACACATCCTACAATCACATGCATCAATGTTGTTTGGACAAGCCCATCCTTGGGTGGTATCACTAGGAATATCACAACTTGATTTTCTTGGACCCATCGAACTTTGAAAAAAATAGAAAACATTTAAATAAACATTTTCATAAATTTTTAATACATTTATTAAGTTCCATAGATTTTGAAATATTAATAATGTTAACAATATTATGTATTTTCATGTTCATAATCATTGCATTTACAAAAAGTTTCAAGAACTTAACACTAGTTTTTTCCTTGAACTTTTTGGTTAAAAACATAAATTTGAAATATGATTTGTGAATTTTCTTGTGAATTTTTTCTCTAAGGTAATATGGAAGTCATTCTATTTATAAATTTTTATTTGGAAAAAAATCAATTAAATATAATTTAGTTATGAATTTCCAAAGTTGACACTATTACTTTTTAAAGTGCCATTTTAATTAGGAATATAATTATTTTTTAAATCGATTTTTAAAATTTTCGAAATAAACTTCAATCCATTTATTAGAACATGAAATGGGTAAACATGAAATATTAATAATTTATAGTTGTGAAAACATTTAAAAAAAAGGGCCTGAGAAATCAATTTGGATATTTTTGGCTCCTTAACCATTCCTTGAGGTGGTTCCTAATGGTACCACCCAAAGATGGGTTCACATGTTTGCTACAAATACATGCAATTTTTTGGCTTGAAATTATAGACTTGAGGTTGATAACCACCTCCTTGTATAATAACATAATGTAATGTATCCCAATGTTAAACAATTATTATATTTTCCATAATCATTGACATTACACATCAAAATTGTGAACAATCTACACATTTCAATCATCCAAATTGATTACTACCATTGTGTCTTGTGAGATTGAAATGAATAACTCAAGCTCATGATTAAATAGTAAAAATTATGGTGGTAATGATGCAAAAGAAGTTGGCCAATTAAACCTATATACCATAGCTAACCATGGTAGCTACAAATCCCAATATCATGTATGGCCTTTTTGAGGCCCATACTCCCACAAATTTCATTTCATTATATGCACCATTCATTTAATTAACCCATATATTTCAAGATGGTCATGTGAAATCATATGATGACTAATCATTGTTTTTTCATGTCTCTTGGAACTCCCCACATAATGTTTTACTCAAGTCAATGGATATTTCAACTAAAGTGTCAAACTTACTAAACAATGTGTTTATGAATGCATAAGCAACTCCCTCATTATTGTGATATAGATATGGCATTGATTTTAACCACTTTGAAAAAAATTCAATCATAATTAAAACATATTCATTATGTTGCATTATCAAATTCAATGAACTAACAAAATTTAAACTCCATTAATAATCAAGCCCCGTGATGAGCAATGGTTATAGACAAGGTGTAGGTGTGTAAAATGATAGTTGCACTCAATCATGCACCATAAATTGAGAAAATTTTTGTTGAACTTTTAGTTGCATCATTCATTAGTAATATTGTGCTTAAAACAAGTTGTAAATTTATTAAACCTTGAAATGGCCCAACTATTGTGAGCATGCCATATAATGTCTTCCATTGGTTGGGAAACCTATGATCTATGGTTTCAACCTTGGCTTTTTAAACCTTTGATCCACTTGGATAAATCATGTGACTCAAGTACTTCATGTGAGTATGAAAGAACTAGTACTTGTAAAATCTTGGAGTAATCATTATGTGTTATAAATCTTATTTGCTATGAATGCTAGACTAATCTCCAATTCCCATGTTTTTAACATCATATGTACCTTTTGGGATGACAAATTATCCCCATCACATGTGGTGGAAAGTGTGGCCTATGATTGTTTTGTAGAATGTGGGGTGATGCAAACTATTTTAACACCCCAACATCACCAACTTTTTTTCCAATAGCCAAAAATCCTTCTTGTCATTTGTAATCCCATGATTGCCAAGGTTGTTTAACTCAACTTGATATATCATCCCCCCTTGCATCAACATCTGGTTGTTCGAACTATTGGTGTAACAATAAAAGTAGGGATGGGAGGGTTGGTGTAATGGGGCAAAAAATTTATATTTTGCCACACCCAAACTTAACATTCATGTGAGGTAATTAAAATCCATGACATGCACCAAAATTTGCTTTCACATACTTTTTGAAAGATTTGACATTGTACATTGTTTGTGTAAAACCCCATGGTTTGTTCCTTGTCATCTACATTGGGTTCCTCCGTGAATAATGAATCAACATTTCGAAACATGTTTGGTCATGCATCCTAAAATGCATGAAATTGAAAAAATAAAATAAAATAAAATAAATTAATTAATTAAATTAAAAATTGGTAAAGTTGTTCGTGGAAGTCCAACATTGTTGACCCAACCAAAAGTGATTTGTTATCGTGGTTGACCACACATGGTTACCATCTTAGATTCAATATGTCATCCACCAAACATGTGGGTGGCTTCAAAATGAACTCATATATTCATTGGATCACCTTAATGGTGTTAATTTAATCCACATCCATTGGAATTGATGGGCAAGTGAATCAAGTATGGTAGTAGCCACTTGCATTAGCACACTAATCCAAGCACACATTCATTGCCATCCTATTAACATAGCTAGTTGAGAATTTCCTAGGGGTGGAACATTTTTTAGTAGGTATGCACATGGGTGCATTTATGTGGTTTGCAAATATTGAATATCATGGATTGAATTTTTAAAAAATCCTAATTTAATGTCAAAAAGGTTTTAACATGTGCTAAAGTGTGAAAGACCATGCCAATACCATCCTAAAATGATTAAATCAACTAGCTTAATCCTATCCAAATCTTGGACCCTCGTAAATGTGATATTATTCGATATGTAATGTTGGTAACCTTGTACCACCAACATTGGCAACAAGTTACAATATTGTTATTGCAACATCATAACTTCATGCATGGAAACTAGGCCACATTGTAAAATTGTGGCTAAATTATATTCAAAACTGTAGTTAAGCCATATTGTAAAATGGTGACTAGGCTTCCAAAAAGCTCTAATAAATATATCATGTCCTTGAAAATATTTTTATGAAAAACATTGGTATCCAATAGGTTAAATCTTAATGACCCATTACCAATATTCACAACCATGGGTTTGGTGATGGCAGAATGTGCTAAGCCTAATGAATGTAATGATTGGCTATTGCTTGCAATTTTGACGATGTGCTCAATGGTGATATTAGATGTAATGTCAAATCTTGGATGATTGTCATCCACCTACCATTGACATCACCAATTCATCAGTAGGGGATTCAAAACCACAGGGAAGGCCAAATAATCCAATCAACATAGTTGATTTATTTTATTCTCTTAGATGCCATTTGACAAACCTCAATGTAGCAAACCCTTAAAGTTATCTTAGGTCTACATTCATGGTCAATAATATGTGGTTTATTCCCAAAATCTAAGGTAACCATTAAGGGGTATAAAATTGTTCTCCAACCAATACGTTGTAAAACATAACATGTGTAATTACCATTCAAGCTCACATTTTAATATAATATATTAGTTTGGTTGGGATTAACCTAGATCACAACCTTGTGATTAATTAACCTTCAATCTTTCTCTGACCTACCTCTTGATGTTAAAATTTGGTATGGGCATGGTTCAAGATTAGTATTGGTCAATTTAAAACTTTGAAAAATCTTTTGGGGTTGGTATTAATGTGTTAATTGCCCCTTCAATTAGAAAATTCCTTCTTCATTATGTATTATGACCACGTTAGGGACAACATTTGCCCTATTAATGGTTAATTGCACTAAGAATTATGTCGCAACCTTAACCTTGGGTTTGTGACCAAGGCAAAGGTTTGCAAGGTTGTGGGCCAAAAGGGAAGCCCATGAGTCATGTCGCATGCTTCAGGAGTGTAGGAAAGTGTGAGGGAATGAACCCTCACACTCCCAAGGGAGCTTCCACTTTGGGAGTTGGAGTCCCGGTGGACTCCTGAATCTTCACAGAGCGATTACAGAAATCAAAATTCAATGGATTGAAAAGTTTCTTATATCATTGAGAAGCTCTTGGAACTTAGATGTCTAAAATGGGCTCGCATGACCCATTTGGACACTTCAAACACAAGATATGGCCAAAAGAAGGGCGAAGAGTCAAATTAGCAATTTGACTCTCGACCACTAAAAGTCAAGAATCGCCCCGATTTCCTAGCATGTAAGTGTCCTGTGACATACCATTGGAAATATCTTGAAAAGGGCTACAACTTTTCTTTAGACCTCATATCAATCAAAGGTCTGCACGCAAAATTATGGGCCATCAAAGTTGCAAAAGTCCCAGTTGTGGGAATTTCGGAACTCCCATTTGGGAGTCATGGGACAAAATGACATTTGGGTGTGGGTCCTGTGGCCATGCACAAAGTATACTATAAGGGGGAAGGTGTGGCTTCCCCCAAGTCCGGCCGTGATGAGTCTTGTGAATCCGAATTCGCTCGTGGCTTGTCCTACCACCAAAAATGCTCCAACTATGCACTAACCAACTTGTTGTTTGGTTTTGCGCAGGTTCGTGTGAATGGATGATATGCTTGTCATTCTTCCTAGCCCATCTCGGAGCTCCAACATGCCCTTCTACCCCAAAGTGTTGCAAGCCAAGGAGTGTGCCCCAACTCTTTATTTTTCCGTTATTTTCACCTCATATTCACATTTGATTATATCAAGGAGCTTGGGAGCGCGTCAAGTTGCTTGGGAACAATTACATGTTAAGATGAAATTTAAAATTTAAAAAACTTAGTTGAATTAATATTATGGGGGAATGAAATCAAAATTCAATTTTTGTTTGACATAACCACCATCCTTGGTGTTCTTCCATCTTCACATAATGTGGCTGCGAAATGAAACACTACCATTGGTAAAACACTGGGTACGAAAAATGTTTTAGCAATAAATAATGGTGTTTAATACGTCATTGTTGTTACCCTTGACAAGTTACTTGGTGCCTCTAAAAAGTTACAAGCTACAAAAATTCAAACAAAATACAAACTTTTCAAAAAAAGAAGAAGGATTATAACAAAAAAACCTTTAGTTGCATGACATTTGTTTCAACTAAATCCCATGTAACACAAAAAAAAACCCAATGCTAAAAAACAAAAATAAATATAATTATAACATTATCAAACCAAATCTAAAATTTTGAATTAAAAAATTACTCACCTATACACATAGGAGTCCAAGCACAACCAAAACCCTTGTGGACACATAAACTTGCATAAAAACTTGTAAAACAAATACAACACAAAAAAAAAAAAGTGGTGTGATTACAAATTGAGAAAACTAAAATTGAGTGACCCCACTCAAGGATTTATATCCCACCCAAAAGTCCAAATAACTAGAACCTCATTCACATTAGATTCAGTTTCAACCTAACTTGTTTTAGTTTGTTTATTGTAACTAAGATGTAACTACCTAAAACATAGTAAATTTTTCACAACTTCAATGCTTGAATTATAACTTAATTTTTTTTTCCCCCCTTTTTTCTCATCATTAGGAGGACAGATTGATGGACTTTGCCATCCTCATAGGACTTGGGACTTAGGCCTTGGGTTTGGGACTAAGTCCTTCACATTATGCCACACCAACTCCGAAAAATAATGTTGTTTATTATGTGTGAAGGGTTTGATTCCTATAGGATTTTGCCTTTTCTTGGGACTTATGAAATCGGGCCATGTCATGTAGTGTGAAATGGTCCTTTAGATGTCTTTTGTCAAACTTCCTAAAACCTATTCTTTATAGGTTGCATTCAAATTCTTAATAATTGTCATAATCAATGTTATTTCTAAATTATTAAAATCAACATATGTTAAAACAATAGTAGAAGTGGTAGTACCAAGGTGAGGTAAAAGACTAAAAATGTTGTAAGACAAAACATGCATTTTGCAAGAATCATAAAAGTCACATGATGTGGTTCCTAATCAACTATCACATTTGCAAGGATTTGGTGGAATTTAAGGTTAGGTACCACCAAAGATGAAAGTTGATGCTAGACTTTTGTACAAGTAGTCACCACATTTTTCAAAGGATTTTAGGAAGAGTTCAAGGGGACACAAGTTACAAAAGTCATGTTGAGAAGGAATAAGAGGATTTGAGATAAAGATAGATGTGTGTGTGTATGAGGGTGTGTGAGTTGGAAAGTACCTTTCAAATGAAAAATATTTAATTTTAAAAGACACACATGTATTTCTTTTCATTGAATTATTTTCATCACCCATCATAATTGGGTAGCACACGAGGAAGAATTTTGTTCAATTGTATTGCCTACTTATGTTATCATGAATAACTTTGTCTTGAATTTTGAATGTAATTGATTTTGGGGAAAATGTTATGGTCATGTAATTTTAACAAAGGTTCCCAAGTTTAATGATGTTTTAAATAATTTTGCCCAGTATTGATTTGGCATGCTTAACATCTCATGCCCAAAAAATATTATTATCACATGTCATTAGAAAGGTAATTAAAACACTTGGGATTGTGTTACACCACACTACTATTGTGTATGAAATGATGAAAAAAAAAGAATTGATTTTGTGAAAATTAAGTTTCATTTGAAGGAATTTGTATAATGCAACTTCAATTGAATTCAAATACATTAAAGGGAATTCAAATTACATTGAATTTACATTAAATTAGATTGAATTCTTTTCCTAATTTGGTTGAATTGAATTCAACCAACTTATGAAAATTCAATTATGAAAAGGCACATGCTAATTTGCCATGTAGGTGGGTTGGTGAAAGGAATGATATATTTAAATATTTATGAAACATTTTCATAATTCCAATGAAGGAAGGAGACACTTAAATAGTTATAGAATGTTTTCATATTGTCACGGTGATAACCACTAATGGGCCTTATACTTGTTTTGTATAAACTGTTTCCAATTATCATATCACATTTTATTATAAAAATAACTAAAACATTTCATAATTCCAAGTTTGGAAACATTTTCAAATATCTTGGATGTAAAATATTTTGATAGGATATCACATATGAAGGCACATGTAAACACAATAACTAGAGTCACATGTGTACACTTAGATGAATGCTTTGAAAATAATTAGTTGGTCAGTCAAGTTGACACACTAGAACACAATTGATTATTGTGAATGAAACCATAATTTATACATTTTCATGAAAATTTTGAAATTTTTAGAACCTTCAATTTAAAAAAAAATTCAACAGAAATATATAGAAATATATTTCAACTTTTTTCATAAATATGTCATTTTCAAATCATGAAATTTATTTTAAAGAAAAATTAAATAACAAAAACATTAAAAAAGATTGCTTGACAAATTTATTTAAATGTTTAAAATTCATTTAAAACTTATTCAAATGTTCATGTATTACATTTTTAAATCATTATTATAAAAATTATTAATAAAATCAAATATCGTAACTTAAATTACCACTTATATATATGAAATAAAATAAAATAGTGGTTACACTGGCAAAGGCTCATAATCATATTATTGAGTTTGCATTCATTTATGAAATACTAATATAAATGACATAAGATTTAATAATGTCAATGACATATGATGTAAATAATATGAATAAGTGCATATAGTCGAATTTTCTGTTTTTCCTAATTTTGTGATGCAACTCACAATGGCAATCAATGTTTTGTTTTCAACAAAATTTGTCAATTTTTTGACAAAAAAATTGGGAAAGTTTTGGATTTTTTATTCAAGTGCTAATTCACCAAATTTTCAATATATATAAAAATGTAGGGTGGGGTGGGAGAGAAAACACCCTAATGGCAACAATCCATAAGGAAATTTAACCAAATTTTCCTTTAAAAAATATGAAAGTGGAAACGTTTAAGCATCAACTTTATTAAGCCTGATACTTTCAGAATTTGGCGATTTGTTTTTAGAAGCATTTTTCCTCGAAATTTGGCAATCAGAAAACCCCGAAAACACTTACTTATTTCATCGCTCTTTGAAAAACCCACTTATTTCATCGCAGTCTTCATTCATTCGTTGCTTCTTCGTCTGCTTTCTTGGCTGCTGGGAATTAGGGTTTGGAGCTCCCCTTTGAAACGCGGAGTTGCTTTGTTGTATGCGACGAGGAGTCGGCCGGCCGTCATGGCGATGGCGGGTATGTGCAGTTCCTGCCACAGTTTGGAGATGGGCCGGGGAGATGACGGCTTCTGGTACTGCAGGGTGTGCGGCGCGCAGTCGCAGAATTTTCTGGAGGAAGCGTTTGATCATGACGATGTCCATCTCTTTAACCTCCGTCATGTCCGAGAAAAGAATGTGGCTCGTGGTGAGGACATGATGATGGCTGGGATTTTGGCGTCGCAACAACAGCAACAAGATCAACAACAACAGGAACTAGGGCTTTTCTCTTCCCAAAACTTTTCTCAACAAAACCTAGCCTTCCTTGGGGATTTTTCTTCTCAATTTGGAGTTCTCTCACAATTCGGCTCGCAGCCTGGAATTGCAAAGATTGAGCAAACCGGACCAGTTTTGCCGGAAAGTCTGGTTGCTCATACCTTGAATTCGCAAGTAGGGTTATCACAGGCCGACAAGCTTTCTTCAAAGATCCGGAGTGTATATGTGGAAGGGATGCAGATTTTACTGCAATTGCAATGTGAGGCTTTGGTGCAAAAATTTGGGGTCAATCCTTTGGTGTGTGGGATTGCTGGACCCGTTTGGATGAGGTTCGTGGCTAGCACTTGCGTTTTCGAGAAAGGGTGGGCAAATGAAGTTTTGTTAGTTGCTGAAGCTCGGGCGCTAAAGCCTAGAAAATCCCGACAAAGTGGAATTAGTGAAAGTATGTCCTCTGAACCTTTTTTCTTCCTTCAAATTTCTGCATATACCTACATAGGATCTAAGTGTTTGCAAAATCAAATTTTGATGGAGATAGTTCAGGGTTCAGGGTTTAGGGTTTCAATCTCCAGGGGTTACTTGTTTCATTAGGAGGACGAATCTAACAGTCATTGCAAATCAGAATTGGGAGCATTCACAATCTCCCCTACTTTTGCCACGAGCCATGAAGGGTTCAAGGATTTGTCACTGAGGATATTTGTCAGCCAACCAATTCAATGTGATGATGCTTATTGCACTTATCATTTCTTGGGTTTCGCTTTGTGCTGTGATAAAGCCAATCGACCAAACCAAATCAGTAATGTAGTTTGGTGAGATTCAGACAAGTGCTAACTCTCCTTGAATCTTCAAATCTTCAGGAACAGAGGACAAAGAATCTAAACTGGAGGACAAAGAATTTAAGCGGAAGCGGAAGCTGAAAAAGAGGCATCTTGTAGAGCCCTGGACAACATATGGAGAAAGTGCTCGACATGTGTGGCTAAAAAATCTTAAGGGACGCATTCCTTTACGAGCAACCCTTGCAATCTTGTTTCTAGTTTGCCATATTGCACGAGAGTCAATTCTCCCTACGGATCTCACAAAATGGGCTCTCGATGGCAGTTTACCATACATAGCTGCACACACTGAAATTTCAAAACGCTTAGAGTGGCCTGCTCAGCAGCCGCTACCCTTGACCTCAAAGCTCATGTTTAAACCACAGAATATTACAAGTGCCAGAGTCATTGAATACCTTGCTAGCTTAATTGCTGATAGGATTAAGATTGAGCTCCCCCCTGTAAATTTCCATGCAATTGCTAGTCGTTTTTTAAAAGAGTTGGATCTTCCTGTCCAGAAGCTCGGATTTTATGTTTGCCGACTTTTTGAGTGGTACCCAATCTCTGGCCTATGGTTATCATCTCAGGAAAGCTGTTTCCCAACTCGTGTCTATGTCATGGCAATGCTAGTGGTGACATTCAAGATAGTTTACAAGCTTGATGGTAGAGACAGTGAAAAGACAAAGTCAACATTGCAACGTTTCAAAGGCCTAAAGGGCACAGTTGCATCTTCAAGCAATGAGGGAAGCAACATGAGGGACTTGCAAGAGAATGATTGTGCATGGGACTCAAAGGAATTTGTGGCCAAATTGGAGAATCAAGTGTGCGATGATCATGAGTGCACTGGTGGGTTTGTTTCCAGTTAATAACTGTACAATCCTAACTGAGCATCTATGATCAAATTCCATGAAGAATTGCAGTAACTAGGGTTACTATTACAGTGGATACTTCTAGGGTGCATTTTATTAACCTAAACATATGGATGAATACAACTCTATATGTGCCTCAAACATGTAAAATGAATGGCATATGTACTGCTGTCTTGCAAGATTATCTGATCCAAAGGTTGGCCTGTTTATCTTGTGTGTGTGTTTCACCTCATAGATTCATGTGAGTGTTGGGCTTGATCAGACAACCAGGAGGAGCTGATGGCCTATTTGAAGTACTGTCGAGATGTCATATTTGCAGGCGAGAGACTGACAACTGATGAGGAACAATTGCGGGACTATTTCTGGGAGCTCTACAAGAAAGCTTCTGAAAAGGTTCTGTATCCCCAGTTTCCCAGCAACTTGTCATGTTTCCAGGCACAAAAGGTCTCTAAATCTTCTGTGATAGAAGCACAATTACATGAAGCTATGTAGCAAGTATACATCCAGGTCAAGAAACGACTTACACCTGCTCCTTCTGTTTTATTTGTGAGTTGTTGGGGGAGGATTTAGGAGTTTAAGGATGCAGGGTTCAAATTTCATGACATGTTCTCTGAATGCATTCTTTTTGTGCAGGATGCCTCAGTCAAGTGCAGTAGAGCAACAAATTTGAAATTGGGGAGAACAGACTCAGAGCAGGAAGGTAGCAAAGCACTTGGGGAAGAGTTTCCCTCTACCTGCACCAATACCAGCCCACAGAGTCAAGCTTCTCTGCACCAGAATTTGAATGACACAAGCTTTGGGCTGGGATCTCATCTTGAACCAAGTAGCAAGGTACTCTCAGAAGCAAAAAGCTTGCAACGAAGGAACTCAAATGACAAACAGAAGAGCTCTGTTGCAGAACTGAGAGCAGTGCCTAAGGAAACTAGCACTCAAGAATTGGAAAATTTGGGATTTTCAATTTTGAATCCAGTAAAAAAAACTCCTCTGAATGATGAGTATTTAAGATACTCAACCTCGCGAGGTGGAAATCGTTATGTGCATAGGGAGTATGTGATAGTACTCAAAGTATGTGCAAAATTTATAAAGGTTGACCCGAGGGTTCTTCATTCTGCTGTCCAAAATGTTGAGAAAGGGCTAGTAAAGTCTGAAAGGGGCATAGAGCAATTTCTTGCCTCTGTAGAAAGGGAACCTTCAGCTGATGAAATGCCTTCTGTAGAGCCAATGGAGGAGGATCTTGTTATGGATGATGCAATTTGATTACTGTGACACACTTCAACAAGGATCAACTCCATGGGAATTTGTTGTTCAAATGGTGATGCTGTTGTAGTTGGGTGAAAGTGACACCAACCAGAATGCAAATGTGATGGTATTCAGCAAAAGGGAACAGAAGGTGAGTCTATTGGTGCTACATATTCGAGGCCATACTATATTTTCCTATTTCACTGTAACCCAAGTTTAGAGATCACACTAGTACATTCCTCAAAACTCAATATTCTCTCCTCCTGGATGCTTTGTTCCAGTAACTGAGAATTCAGTTGATAAGGATATGACCAACAATGTACCCACAAACCTGCCATCTCCAAATGTCTGGGACTTAAAATCTCATTGCTAGGATTTTCCACCACCAGTCCACGGCCTCCTACAGTCAAGTTGCTGAAATAGGCCATCGCTACTTGACTCTCTCAGCACATTCTTTGAATTGTTGTACATGTTCTGATCTCCCTGTGAGTTTTGTGGAGTTGTTGACACTCTCCTCATTCTACCCACACTACTGTTTGACAGTACTCGTTGATTTTGGATACCAGGAGATGTATGAATGCATGTCCTCCTCTTCTAAACTAGTACCTGCTTGTTATGTTGTGCAAAAGTTTGAGCCTCTGTGCACGTTGAGCATTTGTGCATATTATCCTGAATCATTGTGACTTGTACTATGGGTGCACTGATGCCCTTGTCTACTCTCATAGACATCTTTTGAACTTTCTGAAGATCTACAATTAGGCTGCAGTTTCTAAACTTAGAATTGCTAAACTTGTTGCATTGAATATGGGCAGGAGGAGGAACATTGGTGTTTCTATTTGTGGGACAGGAGCTTACCATTCTCCAACTGCACAGAGCAGTGAAAAGGAATGAGCTGGTGGAGGTATGAGACTTGATGCAATCTAGTACATGTGAAAAATGCAATCTGGTACATTTGTAGTTGTGGGAATTTAGGAATTTAGGAAAGTCATGGGAAATGTTCCAATATATGTGAAAATTAACACAAATAGGTAGAGACACAGCACACAACAACACTTAAGCACTTTCTGAAAAAACTAGAAAATTTTGTTTCATGAATGTGAAGCTAGAAGGTGAGAAATTAGTAAACATGGTCAAACAGGCAGCACATGAAGAACTACAGAATTGATGATTATCTGAGGGAGAAGAAATCAAAAGCATTTGAATGAATCAAGACAATTGTATGTGCAAGCTGTGCATTCAAATCCATGATATCCTCTCAAGGGCAAGCACCTTTGAGACAGAGGATGTGATTCCTGAGCTGAAACTGGATTTGTTTTCATTGTGCACAGGTAGTCAAGTTCAGTCTTCAAATAACTCACAAGTTCCATATCTAACATTACCCACTTTGCAGCAGTAGACATGTAGACCATCACAATATCCAACACACCACATCCAATGCTTGCATGTGTATCCATTTGCCTCTATAGGCCATCCTCTGTCCTTTGCACAATATCTAGGGATGGAGAGTATCTCCATGTTTGTGGAACATGGGTGCAAGAACTTTGCCTGCATTCCCTTTGCCCAAGTTCTCACTTTCTATGTTCTCATATGTTTTCAACCAATCCCAGATTGCATTGTGGTCTTGATTGTCTTGCACCTTGACATGCCTTTGTAGACTATCACAACATCCTTTTCATATTGCATCTAGGGCCACAATGAACCACAACATGTAAATATGTCAAGCAAGAAAATAACATTCAATTTTGATTTTCGTAGTAGTTCCATTAAAACATTGTTTAGATTGCCAAAAGCATTTTCAACAATACATTAATCACATTTGTGTTTTCTCTTAGTGTTGTTCTAAAATTGTACAATGGATGAAAGGCTTAGAAATTAGAATATGGGTGTTATTGATTGCACTTGTATGTTGGGCAAGCTACACCATTGTTTAAAATCCTTGATGATATCACACATCTCTAGTCTTATTGATTGAAAAACCAATTTGATAATTTAACAAAATTTATTATAGGGACAAATTTGTGTAACAATAAATATACAATGGACTTCCCTATTGCAAACAATTCTTCACATAAGAAAATTACAACCATGTGTGAGTTTTAATATGGCACAAAACACCCAAATCTTGATAGGGATGTTTTTTTTATATTCATTATTTTGCTTCACCAAAATAGGCCTGATCTATATACAATTTTAAAGAAGGTGGAGTTGGTCAACCTAAAGTTTTCCACCCAAGTGCATTCATGACTCAAGGATTCATATGAAGTGTAACTAGTGTTTAGTTTACATGATTAGAATTGTGTTTAATTTCTAAGTTTCATGAATGTTTAATATATTTATATCTTTTTTAATATATTAATGTACCATGTGGATAAATCTAAAAATAATCCAATAAATATAAAATATCCAAAAATATTTCTAAAGCACTATAACTATTGTTTCATTATCATTTCCAACACTATTTTAACAATGTTGCCACATAAGTCTATCAATACAAATTCACGATTGCCTATCATGACTCTTAAGGTGCATCCTCAATTCATTAATTTATGAATGTACCTACCCATCAATCATTTTCATATTTAATGAATGGGAATTAAAAAATTCAACTATGCTTATTGGTTTCATCTAGAATGCCTTAATTAGTAAGATAGAACAAGCAAAACATTTGAAAAATACAAGTCATGAAGTGTATTTACACATAGGAGAAACTAAACATTTTCTTAAACAATTGTTAAATTCACAACATCAAACAAAACAAAAGAGAGTTTTAGAAAACAAATTGTGTCTTTTTGCTTCACCTAATGCTTTAATTTTCAAGGGATAGAACATATGAAATGATTAAAATATACAATTCGTATAATGTGATTACATATAGGAGAAACCAAGCTTTTTTTTTAGCAATTATTGGATTCATGACATTAAGCAAATAAAAAAGCTTGAAGAAAAAAATTGGAGATATGTATGGTTCACAATTTTAAAAAACATACACCCCACATTAAACTATATTTTTTTGTGTGTTTCATCCATGATATGTAATAATAGAAAGTGAAATGAAAAAGGAAAGAGAATGTGTGTATGTATGCCAAATGGGCAAAAGAAACCAAAGAAAAAAAAAGTAGAGGAAACCAAAGGAACAAATGAACAAGATTTATAAAAAAAATGAATAGAAAAAGGAAAGGGCAAAATGACATCACTACCATAAAAATGTTGAAAGAGATGGTGTTGCATCTTTTCAAGGTGTAGCCATGATGCACTACTATCAAAGTGGGGTGCAATTTACTAGCTTAAATCACTATGGGACCTTAAAAGTGAAATAACTTCATCGCATTTTATTGACTTCACCTTGGTGAAAGTTATTTTATTATAATGTCACTATGTAAACATCATGGTTCATTACTAGTCAACATAATTTAATATTACGATTTATTATAATAAATAGATTTAATTCTATGTTTTAAAAAATATTATATCTATGTTACTTTATGATATACCCTATATTATCTTAAGTTATTTTAACTATTTTAACTTATATTTTATGTTATAATAGGTTATTATAAATTATTGTACCTTAAATTATTATATGTTATTTTACCTTATTGTATCTTAATTAATTTATTATAGCTTTTAAGTTATTTTAAATTAAATTATTCAACTAACTTTAGGTTATACCTTAGGTTGTTTTATTTTAAATTAATATATGTTATTTCAATTTATACTTTAAATTATTCAAGGTCATTTTACTTTATGTTATTATAAATTATTTTGTTTTAAATATAAGAACTTAAAATAGTTTAAAACAAAAGATAATGACCTAAGGTAAAAATAACTTAAATTAAAAATAATAATAACCTATTAAAAATAATTTTAAACACCCTCCAATATAATAACTATCAATAGCCTTTGATATTATAACATAGATTATCAAACAATAATTTATAAAACAATGACAATTAATAACCATTAATAAAATAGCCACCAATAGCCATTAATAGAATAGCCACCAATAACCATTAATAAAATAACCAACAATAACCATTAATAAAATAACCAACAACAGACATTAATAAAATAGTTTCCAATAGCCATTAATAAAATAACCTTCAATAGCCATTAATAGCCACAAATATAATAGGTACCAATAGCCATTAGTAACCACCAATAACACTAATAAAAGAACAACTAATAACCATATATTAAAATTGTTTAAGATTGCCAAAAATAATTTAGGGTGAAATAATTTATGGTAAAAAATAATAATTTAAGTTGAAATAGCCTATAATAATTTAAAATTGTCAAGAATAAAATAAGGTGAAATAACCTTCAATAGCCAAAAATAACTTATAATAGCTACAAGTAGTTTAAACTGAAATAATTTATAATAGCCAAAAATAACATAGAATAGCCAAAAAAACTTACAATAGTTTAAAATAGCCTAAGGTGAAATAAACTAAAATAACCAAAAGTAACTTAGAATAACCAAAAGTAATCTAAGGTGAAATAGTAAAAAATAACCAAAAGTAATAGAGAATAACCATAAATAACTATAAATAATGTAGGGTGAAATAATTTAAATTAATGAAAAATATTCATATAATAACTAAAAGTAGTTTAACATAAGTAATATTATTATATTAACAAAAGAATTTTCATTTATCAAACTTTTTTTTATATTTTAAATGGTCATTGAAATGTTATTGAATAATGATATTCAACTTTTTTTTTGTTCAAATGATTTGAAACTTTCAAAAGGAAATAAATGTAATTATGTACATTATTGAATCTTATATATTAAAGCAACAGTGTTTGTCTGTCTGTGTGGGCAGTGCCTGGAAGATTCTTCCAATCATTGCCCGTTCCTTGTGGAACTAGTCTGTAGTTAAAGCAAACATGGTGGTGTCTGTCTGTTTATGATGACAAACAGGGTAGGGCAGGCGGCCAGGGTAGCCGTTGCGAGGGGCTGGACGAAGTGCCATTTCTATTAAAGAAATCCTTGGGGAAAACCAGGGGACCTGCATCTAATCAAACAAAAATACAAATTTTTTAAAAGATTATTTTCATTATAGTACATATTAAAAAAACTATAATCTTTTTGAAAAAGAAAAAGAAAAAGAAAATAAATAAATAAATAAATAAATACATAAAAATAGAAAAAAATGAAGATAGACAAAATAAGAATAGAAAAAATAAAAACATGAAACAAACGTAAACCAATAAAAAAATAAAAACGCAAAAAATATAAAAAAGGAATGGAAACAAATGAAACAAGGAAAGGGAAATACAGTAAAATAATTTTAAAAGAAAAAAAAATTCCAAAAATGAAGAAACCAAATAAAGAGTAAAA
>Ga0116228_10000391_pt1 | contig 32860 bp, 29 predicted proteins | sample S1TSphfallax_2_FD_89694 | JGI IMG/M metagenome (GOLD analysis project Ga0116228, IMG submission 89694) | Host-associated microbial communities from peat moss isolated from Minnesota, USA - S1T2_Fc - Sphagnum fallax MG | ecosystem: Host-associated > Plants > Peat moss > Unclassified | place... | reverse complement strand
GCGGCCCAGTCCATCGCGCCCCAATTGCTCGTGATCAGCAGGTCGGCGCGCGTGTGAAGCAGGAAGCGCCACGCACGGCGAAACTCGGATGCCGGTCCGGTCGCGGGGCCCGGGTCAGCGAACTGGACGTCTAGCCCGGCGTCCAGCTTCTCCCGCGCGTCCAGCCTGCCATCCAGCGCCACGACGATGTGGCGCACGCTGGGGCCGAGATGGTTAGCGATGGCGGCAAAGCGAACCTGCGCGCCGCCGACCGCGAAGGTGGGGAAAATATGCAGTAAGGAAGGTCTTCTTTTTTGAAAAAAAGAAGCAAAAAACTTTTGCTCCTCCGCCTTCATCAACAGACGCACAGCTGCTTCAGCTTGCGCGGAACCAAGTGAGCAAAAGTTTTTTGGTTCTTTTTTGCAAAAAAGAACACGTCTTCCCTACGCCGCATGCGCATCAGGCGCCAGCAGGCCTTCGCGGGCGGCCAGAAATCCTTCGAACGCCAGCAGCAGCCATAATTCCTGCGCGTGGTTGGCGGCGCCGCGCTGGTGGTCGTCGATCAGCCGTGCCACGGCGGCCGGGGCGAAGAACCCGCTGGCCAGCATCGGCCCGCCCAGCAGGCGCTGGCGCAGCAGGCCGGCCTGGGCGCGGAATGTCGGCGCCAGGTCGCTCGTAAAACCCTGTTTGGGCCGATAGAGCACGTCGTGCGGCAAGGCCGGCTCCAGCGCTTTCTTCAGGATGTATTTCTGGGTTCCGCCGCGGATCTTCAGCCCGGCTGGCAGGGTCAGCGCGCATTCGACCAGCGTGTGGTCCAGGAACGGGGCGCGCAGTTCGAGCGACGCGGCCATGCTGGCGCGATCGGTCTTGGTCAGGATGTCGCCCGGCAACCATGTCTCGAGGTCGGCGCGCTGCGCCTGGAGCAGCGGATCGGTCCCCGCCATGGACTCGAAATGGGCGATCAGCGCGGCGTGCGGGTCGTGGCCGTCGATGGCGGCGCGTTGGGATGCGGAAAACAGCGCGCGGCGGCGTGCGGCGTGGATTTTGGTCGCGGTGCGGGCGAAGCCGCGCGCGTCGTCCAGCGCCAGCTCGGACAAAGTGTGCTTCGCGCGGAGAAAGCGGGGGGCGCGGTCGAGCTTGGGGTAGAGGGCCGCGAAGTGTGCGATGGCGGTGCGGCGGACGCCGGCGGGAAGATAGCGGCGCGCGGCGCTGACCAGCATGTGCCAGCGCGTGCGCCGGTAGCCGGCGAACAGCTCGTCGCCGCCGTCGCCGGACAGCGCGACCGTCACATGGCGGCGGGCCGTGCGGCACACGGCGAGCGTGGGTACTGCGGAGGCGTCGCCGAACGGTTCGCCGAAGATCGCCGCTTGCGCGCGGGCGGCGTCGATCATGTCAACCGCGGCTTCGCGCGTTTCGTGCTGGCGCGTGGCGTAGCGGGCCGCGACCCGGCGCGCGTAGGGCGTTTCGTCCTCGGCGCCTTCGAAGCCGACGGTGAAGGTGTCGAGCGGGGTGTCGCGCTGGCTCGCGGCGCTCGCGACGACCGCGCTGGAATCGACGCCGCCGGACAGGAACGCACCGAGCGGCACGTCCGCCACCAGGCGCTGCCCCACTGCGCTTTTCAGATGGGACCGCACTTGGGTGATCGCGTCGGCCTCGGTGCAGGGGACGATGCTGGTCGGCGGGCGCCAATAGCGACGCAGGATTGGTGCCGCGCCGCGCTCGATCAGCAGCGTGTGCGCGGCCGGCAGCTTGCGCACGCCGGCGAAGATGCAGGCGGGTTCCGGCACGTAGCCGAAGGTGAAGAAATCCTCGACCGCGGTGGGGTCGATGGCGCCGAGCAGGCCCGGCACTTGCGCCAAGGCGGCGAGTTCGGAGCCGAAGACGAAATCGCCGCCGGACCAGGCGTAGTAGAACGGTTTCTCGCCTAGCCGGTCGCGGGCGCAAAACAGCGCGCGCCTGGTGCGGTCCCATAGCGCGAAGGCAAACATGCCGGAGAGGCGGTGGACGCAATCGGGGCCGTAGGTTTCCCACGCATGCAGAATTGCTTCGGTATCGCAACGGTTGCGGAAGATGTGGCCGCGCGCGATCAGGTCGGCGCGCAACGCCTCGAAATTATAGATTTCGCCGTTGAAGACGATGGCGACGCTGGAGTCCTCGTTGAACATCGGCTGCTGGCCGCCGGCTGGGTCGATGATCGCCAGGCGGCGGTGGCCGAGCACCAGGCCTGGCTCGGCGTGAAACCCTTCGCCGTCCGGGCCGCGATGGGCCAGCGCATCGGTCATGCGTTTGACGAGCGCGAGGCCGGGTTTTTGTTCCGGGTCCGCGTAGTGGATGCCCGTGAGGCCGCACATGAAAGCACCCTCCTGGGATAGCGGCGCGGTTTCTGATAGGGACCGCGGCGGAAAGGAAGTATGTTCTTTTTTGAAAAAAAGAACCAAAAAACTTTTGTCTGTTGGGTTCCGCGCAAGATTGAGCACCGGCGCGTCACGTGGTGAAGGCGCAAGAGCAAAAGTTTTTTGCTTCTTTTTTTCAAAAATAAGGCCTGCCTTCCTTTTATCCTGCGAGGCTAACGGTATGGTGCGACTGCGGACGTTTCTGGCGGCTTCATGGGCGATGCTGGCCGGGTTTAGCGCCTGCGCGGAGACGCTGGAGGCGGGGCCCGGCAAGCGCTATGCGGCGCCTTCGGCGGCGATCGCGGATGCGGAGCCGGGCGATATTGTGGCGATTTATCCGGGGCAATATTTCGACTGCGCGGTGGTGAAGGTGCCGCGTTTGACGATCACTGGCGTCGGCGATGCGGGCAGCGTCGTGCTGACCGACAAGACGTGCCAGGAAAAGGCGCTGCTGGTGATCGATGCGCCGGGGGTGACGGTGCGCAATCTGACGCTCGCGCGGGCCCGGGTGCCGGAGGATAACGGCGCCGGCATTCGCATGGAAGGCGGCAGCCTGACGGTGAGCGGCGTGCATTTCATCAACAACCAGGACGGGATTTTGACCGCGGACAACCCGAACTGGGTGCTGAGCGTGTCGAACAGCGTGTTCGAGCGGAACGGCACGTGCAGCGATTATTGCGCGCACGGTATCTACGCCGGCCATATCGCGCTGCTGCGGGTGAAGGATTCGGTGTTTCGCGGTACGAAGGAAGGACATCATATCAAAAGCCGCGCAGCACGGACGGAGATCACCGGCTGCACGATCGCGGATGGGCCGGAGGGCACGGCGAGCTATCTCATCGAGGCGCCGAACGGCGGCGCGCTGGTGGTGCGCGGCACGACGCTGGAGAAGGGGCCGCGCGCGACGAACACGAGTGCGGCGATCGTGATCGGCAGCGAGGGGGTGAGCCAGCCGACGCCGGAGATTACGATCGAGGGCAATGATTTCACCAATGACATGGTGGGGAAGCGGACGTCGTTCGTGCATAATATTACGGCGACCGAGGCTGTGCTGCGGGGGAACCGGTTGCATGGGAATGTGGAGGCGCTGCAGGGGGACGGAACGGTGAATTAGGAATGACCAGCGTCTCTCTCTGATGGAACCGCAGCTGCTCCGCGACTCGTCGCTTTATTTCGTAGGCAACGTCATCAGCCGCGTCGTCAGCCTGGTGATGATCCCATTCTATGCGCGCCATCTGAGCACATCCGAATATGGCGTGCTGAATCTGGTGGAGCTCGCCACCACGATCACGGCCATTCTGTTCGGCCTGCAAAGCGTCGGGCAGACGCTGACGCGCGTGTATCACGATCAGGCCGACGCGGCCGCGCGGCGGCGCGTCGTTTCGACGGCGTTGATCCTGACGATTGCGGGGGCCGCACTGGTGGCTGTGGCTTCGGTGCTGTGCGCGGGGCCGATTGCGCGCGCGATCAACGTGCCGGCGCAGGTGGGGTTGCTGCGCGCCGGGTTTGTTGCCATGGCGTTCGCGACGGTGGCGGAATTCATGCTGGTGTATCAGCGCATGCGCGCGCGGGCGCGATTCTACCTGATCTACGCCTTGACGACGCTGGCGGCGACGGTGGCGTTGAATGTGTGGTTCATCAGCACGCTACATTTCGGCGTGTGGGGGTTCGTTTCGAGCAAGCTGGTGGTGGCCGGGCTCGGGTGCGGGTTTCTGGTTGCGGTGACGGTACGGGAGGTAGGCGTGGCGCCGCTGGCGCGACATGCGGTGGCGCTGGTGCGGTTCGGCGCGCCGCTGGCGCTTTCAGGGCTGTGCTATTTCACCATTCATTTTTCCGACCGGCTCTTCCTGGCCCATATCAGCCAGGCCGATGTGGGCGTGTATTCGCTGGCGTACTCGTTCGCGATGCTGCTGAGCGTGCTGGTGGGGGATAGTTTCGGCAAAAGCTGGAATGTCAGCTTTTACCGGTTCGCCGAGGGCGATGGCTGGCAGGCGCGATTTGCCCATATTGGCGGCTGGCTGGTGTTCGTGCTGGCGGCGTGCGCGATGGGCATTGCGGTGTGTGGGCGCGACGCGGTGCGGTTGATCGCGCCGGCTGCGTATGTGCCGCCGGAGCTGCTGTTGCCGTTGCTGGTGGCGGCGTATTTTTGCCGGGAAATCGGCGATTTCTTTCGTACCATGCTGCTGATCGATATCGGGTCCGGCCTGGTGGGGCGGATTGCGTTGTCGGGGGCGGTGGTGAATTTGACGCTGAATTTCTGTTTGATCGGCGGGTTGTTCCATCTTGGCATTTGGGGCGCGGCGCTGGCGACGTTCGTGACCTGGGCGATCTATGCAGGGGTGTGCTGGGTTGCGGCGCGGCGGCTGCACCGGGTGGCGTTCGGGGTGTGGCCGTTGGTGCGGCTGGTGGGGCTGGCTGCGGTGGTATTTGCCGCCCATGGCGTGCTCGCACCGGCGCAGCCGGCGCTGGCGCTGGGCGCGGATCTGGCGTGGTCCGGCCTGTTCGTGGCGGCGAGCGCGGTGCTTTATCTTAAGGCGGCGCAACGGGAGGAGATGGCGGCGTTTCTGCGTGCCGGTTGGCGCCGGGCGTGGCCGGGGATTGTGGCGCGGCCGCGATAGGAAGGGTTTACGTGTTGAATGGCGGTCGTTTGTGTCCTGGCATGACTACAATAGTCACGATAGGGTGCTATGCGGCACATTCAGCTTCGCGACGCCAAGGCGACATTGTCGGCAGTGGTCGATAAGGCGTGCCAGGGTGAGGCGTCGGTCATCACGCGGCATGGGCGGCCGGAGGCGGTGGTGGCGAGTTTCCAGGAATGGGAGCGGCTGTCGCGTGTACCGTCGTTCGGCCGCCTGCTGATGGCGGCGCCGTTTGAACCGGGCGATGTGCCGGATAGAAATTTTGGCGGCCTGCGCGAGACGCAGTTCTGAGGTTTGTATCTGGTCGATACGAACGTCATTTCGGCCGGCGCGCCTGACCTGATCGGCTGGATGGAGCGGCACAGCGGTTTTCTTTACCTGTCGGTGATCACGGTGGCCGAGGTGAGGATGCCATCGCCAAGGTGCGTCGGCAGGGTGCCGTGCGCAAAGCGGATGGGCTGGCCGTCTGGCTGGAGACTTTGCTGCACCTGTATGGCGACCGTATTCTGCCGTTGGACGTCACTGTGGCGCGGCAGCTGGGCTTTTGTCGGATCAGGCGCGCGGCGCAGGACAGGCGCCTGGATGGGCTGATCTGGCGATTGCGGCTACGGCGGCGAGCCGGGGCTATACGGTGCTGACGCGGAATATACGGCATTTCCGCGATCTGGGCGTTGCGGTGTGTGATCCGGAAAGTGTCTTAGCCATGCTTGCCGACCGTTAGCAGCCCTAGGCATAACGGAACTCGACCGGAAAAAGGCAATCCATGATCCGCGGCGCATCGGTGAAATTTCTATTGGCGGGTCTGGCGATCCAACTGGCTTGGAATGATCAGGATGATTGGCGGTGCCTCAGAAGCCAGACACCAAGTGTGTGCTCGTGATTCCCGATAAGGAACGGTGCGCTAGGGGCGGCCGGCGGTGGCGCGTGGGACAATATCCGCGTCGTATTTGGCAAACCGGTGATCTGGGCTCGGCCACGCTACGCTTGCTGAGCGCTGCTCGGACAGTTGGGACGGCGGTTGGCGCAAGGGCTTATCCGCCCTACGCGGGAGAGCGGCTTTGAAATGTCGAAGCGCGGCTGCGGGGGCGAGCGCCAGAGCAAAAGTTTTTTGCTTCTTTTTTTCAAAAAAGAAGACCTTCCTGCTTACTGCGGGTGGAAATGATTGTAGATGCGTTTCGCTGTCTCGGTAGAAATCCCCTCCACCGCCTGCAGATCCTCCAGGCCCGCCTGCTTGACGCCGCGGGCGGAGCCGAAATGATGCAACAGCGCTTTCTTGCGGGCGGCGCCGATGCCGGCGACTTCGTCGAGTTCGCTGGTCACCAGCGATTTGCCGCGGCCGGCGCGGTGGGTGGTGATGGCGAAACGGTGGGCTTCGTCGCGCAGGCGCTGCATGTAATATAAAACTGGATCGCGGGGCGGGAGCTGGAAGGGCGGGCGATCGTCGGTGTGGAACCATTCGCGGCCGGCGTCACGGTCGGGGCCTTTGGCGATCGCCACGAGTTTGACGTCGGTGACACCAAGGTCGTCGAGCACGCCGCGGACGGCGCCGTATTGGCCGGCGCCGCCGTCGATCAGCAGCAGGTCGGGCAGTTTGGCGCCGGAGTCGGCTTGTTCTTTCAGTGCGCGGGTGAAACGGCGTTGCAGGACTTCGCGCATCATGGCGAAATCGTCGCCGGGGGCCACGGGTCCGCGGATGCTGTATTTGCGGTATTCGTTCTTGCAGAACCCCTCGATGCCGGCGACGACCATGACGCCGTACGCGTTGCTGCCCATGATGTGGCTGTTGTCGTAGATTTCGATGCGGGTGGGCGGCGCGCCGAGATCGAACAGCGCGGCGACGCCGTCGAGCAGTTTTTGCTGGCCGGTGGATTCCGCCAAGCGGCGTTCGAGCGCCTCGCGCGCGTTGGTTTCGGCGTGCTGCACGACAGCGTGTTTTTCGCCGCGCTGCGGTGTCGCGAGCTCGACGCGGCGGCCGGCTTTCAGCGTGAGCGCTTCCTCGATCAGTTCGGATTCGGGCAGCGCGTGGTTGGTCAGGATCAGCGGCGGCGGCGGTTTGTCGTCGTAGAATTGGGCGATGAAGGCAGCCAGCACGTCGCCGGGTTCGTCGCTTTTGGCGTGCGTGGGGAAATGCGGGCGGTTGCCGTTGTTGCGGCCGCCGCGGACGAAAAACACCTGCACGCAGCTTTGGCCGGCGGTTTGCCACAACGCAATGATATCGGCGTCGGTGAGGCTGGCCGGATTGATCACGCCGGTGCCCTGCACGTGCGACAGGCCGCGGATGCGGTCGCGCAGCGCGGCGGCGCGCTCATATTCCATGTTGTCGGCGGCGTCCTGCATTTCCGCCGACAGATCGCGCTGGACATGGGCCGCGCGGCCGGACAGAAAGGCTTTCGCCTGCGAGACGAGCTTGCCGTATTCGGCGGCGTCGATCCGGTCCACGCAGGGGGCCGAGCAGCGCTTGATCTGGTAGAGCAGGCAGGGGCGCGTGCGGTTGGCGAACACCGTGTCGGCGCAGGAGCGGAGCAGGAAAATCCGTTCCATGGCGGTGACGGTCTGGTTGACCGCCCAGGCGCTGGCGAACGGGCCCCAGTAGCTGCCCTTTCGGGTGTGCGCGCCACGATGCTTGGCGATTTGCGGGAACGGGTGGTCTTCGGTGAGCGTCAGCCAGGGGTAGGATTTGTCGTCGCGCAGGACAATGTTGAAACGCGGCTTGAGGCGCTTGATCAGGTTGGCTTCGAGCAGCAGCGCTTCGGCTTCGGTGTGGGTGGTGACGATCTCCATCGACGCCGTCTCGGACACCATGCGGCGCAGGCGTTCGTCGAGGCGGCCGATCTGGGTGTAGCTGGTGACGCGTTTCTTGAGACTGCGGGCCTTGCCGACATACAGAGCGTCGCCGCCGCCATCGAGCATGCGGTAGACGCCAGGGGAAAGCGGCATGGTCGTGAGGGCGGCCTCGATCACCGCCACGCCCCGAAGCGGCGATATGGCGGCGGGCTCGCTGACATCGGACATCCGGGCGTAATACCAGTGCGCATTGGGTTTGGCACGAGCTAGAAAGGCGGGGGCTCCGCGCCTCGACCCCATAGTACGCAGCGCGCCGGCACACGCAGGACGAGCGGTGCGGAAGGCTGTGGATAAGTCTGTGGGAAGATCTGGGGCGATGGCGGTCACCACTAGTCATTCCAACGGTTTATGACATTTTCGCCAGGAAAGCTTGGCCCGCTAAGTCATTGATTTTGTTAACGCGGGGGCGGACCGCATGTCATGCGGTAGACGCAAAAACGTCATAAATCCCTAATATTGAGATTTAGCCCGGGTGGGGGATTAAACTGCGCGAGTCGGCCCGGCGGCGTTCGATTTCCACCCCGACGGACGCCGTGTCGGCGAAAATATCGAGCTTTTCCACGCGGATGCGGACGAGGTGCACGCGCGGGTCGACCAGGCAGGCTTCGCCCAGACGCTCGGCCAGCGTCTCCACCAGGCTGACATGGCCGGCGGCGACGATGGCGCGGACCTGTTCGGCGACCGCCTCGTAATCGACGACGCGGGAGAGTTCGTCGCGGCCAACCTGGGACGTTGCCGGCGCGGCGCGGGACATTGCCTGGGCGCTGTCGTCCTCGACTGCGAGGTCGACATTGACGCGGATACGCTGCGGGGCGTGGTGCTCGAAACTATGCACGCCGACCGAGGCGTGCAGCACCATGTCGCGCAGGAACACATGGCGCAGCGCGCGCTGCGCGTCGGCCAGGCGCGGCGCGTTCACGGTGCGCCGAGCCGGATCAATTGGCCGGTCATGCTCGGGAAGCGCCACATGGCCAGGATGGTGGCGGCGATGTCGGATGCGGTGGCCGGCGCGGCGGGGGCTGGGCTCGCGGCCCGTGCCGCGGATTCGGGCGGCTGATCGGGGAGCGCCGGGCTGAGGCCGAGGCCGATCGCGTTGACGCGAATGCGACGGGGCGCCCAGGCGAGCGCGGCATGGCGTGTGAACGCAAACAAAGTGGCGGCGGCGCGGGCGCCGGGCCAATCATCCGGTAGATGGCCGTGCAGGATGTTCACCACGAGCGCCTCCTGCCCAGGAGGGATCGCATCGGCGAAATTCCGGCCGCTGGCAATGGCCGCTTCGGCGTCGGGCGTGAAGTTGATCAGCAGCGTGGCGGCGGGCGGTGGTGCGGGCGTAAGGCCGGCGTGGGCCAGTGCGTCGATCAGGGCAGGCGCAGTGCCGAAAAGGGTGAAACTCGTGGTCAAATCGTAATACCAAACAAAAAAAGGAAGCACTTCTTTTTGAAAAAAGAAGCAAAAAACTTTTGCCCTGGCGCTCTCACCACCTGACGCGTAGCCGGACAAGCTTGCGCGGAACCAAATGGGCAAAAGTTTTTTGGTTCTTTTTTTCAAAAAAGAACATATTTTCTGTCTTCGTCAGTGCCGACGCACCTGGTCCGCCGGAATGCGCACGTTCAGCGTTTCGTATCCCTTCACGAAGCTGGAGAAAATACGCTTCGGCTCCTCAACCACTTCGATGCGGCCGAAGCGTTTCAGGATTTCCTCCCACACGATGCGCAATTGCATGTCGGCCAGGCGCTCGCCGAGGCAGCGATGCAGGCCGAAGCCGAACGACAAATGCCGGCCGGGGCGTTCGCGGTCGATGATCAGACGATCCGCGTCGGGAATGACGTCCTCGTCCCGGTTGCCGGACACGTACCACATGACCACGCGGTCGCCCTCGTGGATCTTGTGGCCCTCGAACTCGAAGTCGCGCGTCGCGGTGCGGCGCATATGCGCGAGCGGCGTTTGCCAGCGGATGATTTCCGGCACCATGTTCTTGACCAGGCCGGGGTTGGCCAGAAGCTTGCTGTATTCGTCAGGGAACTTGTTCAGCGCGTAGAGGCCGCCGGTGATCGAGTTGCGCGTGGTGTCGTTGCCGCCGACGATCAGCAGCAGCAGATTGCCGAGCAACTCCATCGGGGTTTGATGGCGGGTGGCTTCGGCGTGCGCCATCAACGACAGCAGGTCGCCGCGCGGTTCGGAATTGACCCGCTCATTCCACAGCACCAGGAAATATTGCAGGCATTCGACGAGCTCGGCCTTGCGCTGCTCGTCGTCCTCGATGATGCCGCCGCCGGGGGTCGCGGTGGCGACATCGGACCAGCGGGTGAGCTTGCGGCGGTCCTCCCACGGGAAATCGAACAAGGTTGCCAGCATTTGCGTGGTCAGCTCGATCGAGACGCGGTCGACCCAGTTGAAGGTTTCGCCGATCGGCAGATTATCCAGGATCGTTTGCGCACGTTCGCGGATCAGCACTTCAAGGCGCGCGAGGCTGGCGGGAGCGACGATCGGCTGCACCGCGGCACGCTGGAAATCGTGCACCGGCGGGTCCATGGCGATGAACATCGGCAGCACGAAATCCGCTAACTGGTCGCGCAGCGCGATGCCGCCGCGGGTCACGTCGGAGGAAAATACTTCGTGGTTCGCCTCGATCTGAACGATGTGTTTATATTTGGTGATGGACCAGTAATTGCCGAATTCGCCACAGTTGCAATAATGCACCGGGGCCTCGCGGCGCAGCCGGGCGAAATACGGCCAGAACGCGTCGTGCTGGAACAAAATGCCGCGGCCGACATCGATGCGGTCGAGCGGCAGGGTCCAGGGGTCCTCGGCGAGGTAGTCGCGGGGGCGGTCGACGATCATCTGGTCCATGGCGGTTTCCTTCGGTTCCCGGTCGGTTCAGCGTTTCTGCGACGATTGCGGCATAGGCTAGCAGGGCTGGGCCGGAACTCAAGGTAAATGCCGTTAACTCAGGCGTGATCAGCCGGGCCGGCCGGCGCGATGATACGGGTGTCCGGCGGCAATGGCGCGGGCGCGATAAAGTTGCTCGGCCAGCATGACGCGGACCAGCATATGCGGCCAGGTCAGCGGGCCGAGCGAAAGGACGTGATCGGCGCGGGCAAGCACGGCGGTGGAGAGCCCTTCGGCCCCGCCGATCAGGAAGGCCGGCTTTTTGCCGGCCGTAAGCCAGCTCTCCAGCAGTGCGGCCAGGGCCTCGCTTGGTGGGGCTGGGGCGCCGAGGTCCAGCGCGACGGCGAACGCGTCGCGCGGCAGGGCGGCGAGCAGCGCCTCGCCCTCGCGGCGCTTGATTTCGGCCGGCGGGCCGCTGGCATCGGGGACTTCGATCACGGTGAGGGACGGCCGCAGGCGGCCGGCGTAACGCGCAAACAGATCGGCTTCAGGGCCGGCGCGCAGGCGCCCCACGGCGATCAGATGCATCAGCAAAGGCCAGGTTATGCACGTATAAGTTGCAGGGCGCCTTCGTCCACGGTTATCCCGCCCTGGATACTTGGACGGAGAGACCGATGGTTCGCATCGTCATCGAAGTCCGGGTATGGACGTGGTGGCTCAGTATGCAGCTGCGCCACCGGTAACTTCCAAACGCGGGGGCCGGGTCGCGAAAGCGGCCCGATCTCCGGAGGGTAGGAGCGCGGTGGGCGCCTTTCAAGCGAAAGATGGCCGCGGGCGTAATTTCGAGCCCGCGACAAGGTCCGCGCGCTAGAGCGTCTGCGCGGCGACTTCGTCGAAATCGGCGCCCCACATTTTTTCCAACCCATACAAATTCCTGGCGTCGGGCTTGAACAGGTGCACCACGATGTCGCCGGCGTCGATCAGCACCCAGTCGCTGCCGCCGGCGCCTTCGATCTGCACCCGCTTCAGGCCGGCCTCGTGCAGCTTTTTTTCGAGATGCTGCGCCATGGCGCTGATCTGGCGGTCGGCCAGGCCGGTGGCGATCACCATGCGGTCAGCGAACGCGGCGCGGCCGGCGAGGTCCAGCGCCACCACGTTCTCCGCCTTGTCGTCCTCCAGGCTGCCGACGATCAGTGCCTGCATCTGGTCCAGCCGGTCCGCCGGCGCGGGCGCCTCGCGTTTGCCGCGCGGGCCGGCGGCAGCGGCCTTCTTGCGCGGCGTGCCCGGCGCGCGGGCCGCGCCCTGCAACGCGGCGGGCGGCGTGGGCGATGTTCGCTTCTCGGGACGCTTGTCCGGAGCGGAACCGGGCGGGGTCGGCGGTTTGCGGGCTATGACGTGTCTCCGGGCGGAAATTTCTTGGCGCGGCGTAGGGCCGTGGCGGACTGCGCGGTCTGGCGCACCGGCAGGAACACCCAACGCGGGGCCGGCAGGAGGGCCAGCGCCGAAGCCCGGTGGGCTGGTATGCGCCAACGGCGCAGCCGCCGCGCGGCCCGGGCTGACAGCGCACCGCGAGTGTAGGTCGGACGCGGCAACACCGCAATTTGCGTCTCGCGCGCAATCGCCGCCCAGCCGCGCCAGCGCGGAAATTGCGCCAGATTGTCGGCGCCCATCAACCAGACGAACACGGCGCGCGGGAACCGCCGGTGCAGCGCGCGCAGCGTGTCGCGCGTGTAGCGGGTGCCCAGGCGGCGTTCGATGTCGGTGGCGAGGATGCGCCTGCCATCCGCAATGGCGCGCGCCGAGGCCAGGCGCACGGCCAGCGGCGCCATGCCGCGCGCCGGCTTGAGCGGATTGCCGGGGGATACCAGCAGCCAGACCTGGTCCAGACCGAGGCGCGCGAGCGCGGTGCGCGCGACATGCAGATGCCCGGCATGGGCGGGGTTGAAGCTGCCCCCCAGCAGGCCGATGCGCATCACCCGCCGGTCGCCCCAGTGCGGCACTACGTGGCTGCTTGCGCTCAATCGTGGAGGGCCATTGATGCGTCCGGTAATCCGCAAGCGGTAAGCGCTCCGCTGCGCCACCGGCAAGTCCCACGATTCCGTGTCAGGCCGCTCACCAGAATGAGGGTGGACACCCTAGACGGACGTTGGTTAGATGCCGGCCATTCAAACGAACAGCAAAAGTCAAACAAGAAAGGGCGGGAGTCTCCATGAAGCATGCAATGCTGGCGGCAGCTATGCTGACCGCGGTTACCACGGCCGCCCACGCACAGACCGTGGCCGACCTTGGCAAGACATTGACCGCGATGGGTGCTGTGAAGGCGGGCAACGCCGACGGCACCATCCCGGCCTATACCGGCGGCTACACCACGCCGGCCGCCGGATGGCAGCCGGGCGACCCGCGGCCCGACCCGTTTGCGAGCGAGCGGCCGCTGTTCTCGATCACCGCGCAGAACGTCGATAAATATGCCGATAAGCTGGCGGCCGGCACGGTTGCCATGGTGCGCACGCTGCCTGGCTATCACGTCGACGTGTATCCCACACATCGCACTGCGGCGGCGCCGCAATATATTTACGACAATGCCATCGCCAACGCGTCCCACGCGCATCTGTCCGCCAACGGCCAGGACGTCGAGGACGCGAAACTATCGATCCCGTTCGTCATTCCACACAACGGCAACGAGGCGATCTGGAACCACATCCTGCGCTGGCGCGGCAGCGGCATCGACCGTACCGTCACCAACGCGCTGACCACGCCGACCGGCGATTACACGCTGGAGCGCTGGCATGAGAAGATTCTGCTCGCCTATAATATTCCGGGCCTCGACAACCCGCAGAAATGGGACAGCATGTTCTGGCAGGAAGTGCTGGCGCCGCCACGCATTGCCGGTCAGCTTACACTGGTCATCAGCCACCAGGATCCGTTCGAGCAGCCGCGTGAGGCCTGGACCTATAATCCCGGCGAACGCCGCGTGCGCCGCGCGCCGGAAATCAATTACGACACGCCGGTGCAGAATACCGACGGCCTCGAAGCCGTCGATGATTACGACATGTATAATGGCGCGATCGATCGCTTCGACTGGAAGATCGTGGGCAAGAAGGAACTCTATATTCCCTACAACACCTACAAGTTCCAGGATCCGAAGTACAAGTATTCCGATATCGTTCTGAAAGACGCGGCGAACCCGGATTTGATCAGGTTCGAACTGCACCGCGTCTGGGTCGTCGAGGGTACGCTGAAGGAAGGCGTGCGGCATATCTACTCCAAGCGCACCGATTATATCGACGAGGATAGCTGGCAGATCGCCATCGCCGATCGTTATGATTCCCGCGGGCAATTGTGGCGCACGGCGATCGCCATGCTCCAGGAAAACCCGGAAGTGCCGCTGCTCGGCGCGGACGGCTATGAGTTCCTCGACCTGATCCAGCATCGGTATCTGCTGCAGGGCATGCATAACCAGGAGCCGAAGGCGCCGATCTACAACAGCACGACCATTACGCCGGACCAATATACCGCGGAGGCGCTGCGGCGGACGGGCCGGCGCTAAAACGGGAAGGAAACGGGCAAAAGGAAGTATGTTCTTTTTTGAAAAAAGAACCAAAAAAACTTTTGCCCGTTTGGTTCCGCGCAGGGTTGCCCGGCTCTGCGTCAGACGATGAAGGCGCAGGAAAAAAAGTTTTTTGCTTCTTTTTTTCAAAAAAGAAGACCTTCCTTCCTGTAAGCAGCTAACAGCCGCGCATGTTCCGTGCGCCCGCCCTGGCACCAGAAATCGTCGTTCTGCCGCCGCGCCGGCGCGTGCCCTGGCGATTGCTGCGCTGGGGCGTCATCCTCGGCGTTTGGGGCACGCTGGCGATCGCGCTCACGCTGGTTTGGTTTTCGATCGACTTGCCGCGGCCGGAGGATGCGCTGGACGCGGTGCGGCGGCCCAGCCTGGTGCTGCGCGACCAGGCGGGCGGCGTGGTCGCGACCTATGGCGACATGGTGGGCGATCCGTTGCGGCTGTCCGACATGCCGCCCTATTTGCCGCAGGCGGCGGTGTCGATCGAGGACCGGCGCTTCTGGACCCATGCGGGGTTCGACCCGTGGGGCATGTTGCGCGCGGTCACCGTGGATCTGGTGGCCGGGCGGCTGCGGCAGGGCGGGTCCACCATCACACAGCAGGTGGCGAAGAACCTGTTCCTGAGCAATGCGCGCACGTTCCGGCGCAAGGTGCAGGAATTCATGCTGACGCTCTGGCTGGAGCGGCATTTTTCCAAGACCGAAATTCTCGAAATCTGGTTGAACCGGGTGTATCTCGGGTCCGGCGCGTGGGGCGTCGATGCGGCGTCGCGGCTGTATTTCGGCGTGCCGGCGCGGCGTGTGGCGCTGTGGCAGGCGGCGATGATTGCTGGACTGCCGCAGGCGCCCAGCCGGTATAATCCGCGCCAGGACCCGGCGGCGGCCACCGCCAGAGCGCGCGAGGTGCTGGCCGCGATGGTGGCCACCGGCGCGATCACCCAGAAGCAGGCCGACGACGCGGGCGCGCAGATCCGCATCGTGCCGCGCCCCGCCGGTGGCGGCTGGTTCGCCGATTGGGCGGCGTCGCAAGCTCAGGCGCTGGTGCCGCCCGGCACCGACGTGGTGCTGCGCACGACGTTGGACTCGCGGCTGCAAACGACCGTCGAGACGCGGCTGCGCGCGCTGCTGGACGGGCCGGGCGTGCGCGTGGGCGCGCATCAGGGCGCCGTGGTGGTGCTGGACGCGGCGACCGGCGCCGTGCGCGCCATGGCCGGTGGGCGGGACTATGCGGACGGTGCGTACAACCGCGCGACGCTGGCGCGCCGGCAGCCCGGCTCGGCGTTCAAGCCTTTCGTATGGCTGGCCGCGTTGGAGCATGGCGAACGGCCCGACGATACGGTGCTGGACGGGCCGCTCCGCATCGGCAATTGGAGCCCGGCGGATTTCGAACCTGGTTGGCGCGGCGAAGTGACGCTGGCGCAGGCCCTGGCGTTGAGCCTCAATACCGCTGCGGTGCGCCTGGAGCTGCGGGACGGCGGGCCGGAAGCCGCGGCTACGGTGGCGCATCGGCTGGGCGTTGCCGACAAGCTGCCGGATTTACCCTCGCTCGCGCTCGGCACCGGCGAGGTCGGGTTGCTGGAACTGACCGCGTCCTATGCCGCGTTCTTCAACGGCGGCCGGGTCGTCACCCCGCAATCCGTGCTGTCCGCGACGGCGGACCGCAAGCCGGTCCCGGTCACCTGGACGCCGCCGCGGGCGGCGATCGATCCCGATATCGCCGCCATGATGGTGCGCATGCTGGCGGGCGTGGTGAGCTCTGGCACCGGCCGCAGTGCCGCGGTACCGGGCCGCTTCGTCGCCGGCAAGACGGGGACCACGCAGGATAACCGTGATGCGTGGTTTATCGGCGCGATGGACGGGCGGGTGATCGGCGTGTGGATCGGTAATGACGACGGAACGCCGATGCATGGCGTGATGGGCGGCGGATTGCCAGCAACCTTGTTTCGGGAGGTAGCGGGAAGTCTGAGGTGAGGGACGGGTGGGTAAGCGGTGCGTAACACCACCCAGCGTTCAACCCGACCCGAGATGCCGGGTTCGCGCGGCGCAAAGCGGGTGGGCTGAACACACGCACCCTAGGGCGGTTGATACCCTGCCGCGTTGCCGGCATGCTCGGCGACGTCCACGGCCTCCACGCGCACCCGGCTATTGGTTTGGGCGCGGGCGAAGGCGTCAGCCCAGGCGAAGGCGTGGGCGGCGAATGCCTCGCAGCCGATGGCCGGCAGCACGCGCAACTGGATCAGACCTTGCGCGTCCAGCGCGGTGAAGGTCGCCAGCTCGGGGTCGTCGGCGGCGACCAAGGTCGTGTGGTCGAACACATCGTGCAGCCAGGCGCGCAATGGCTTGAGGCCGCCAAAATCCAGGCACCAGCCGCGCTCGTCCAGCGTCTCCGCCACGAACGTAAAGCGGAAAGCCAGTGCATAACCGTGCAGGTAACGGCAATGCGAATGGCCCGCCTGCCATTGCCGGAAGCAGCAGGAGAGCCCTTCGGCATGGTCGTAGCTCTTCACGACCCGCCACAGGCCGCCCGGCGCGGCGGGCGCACCGGCATGCGTGGCACGGGCTGGCGCGGGCACGAAATTCATGCGGCACGCTCTAGGAGTGCGGCGGCCGCAGCGTCAAGGAATTCGCGGCCCGCCAGGGCGCCCATCACGCGTGCCGCAACAGGATTGCACGCGAAGCGAACGGCATCTAGAAAATACCACGTATTCAGCCCGGAGTTTTGCCGCATGTCCCAGCACCCCGAAACGCTCGCGCTTCATGCCGGGTGGCGGCGCGACCCGGCGACGCATGCGGTCGCGGTGCCGATCTATCAGACGACATCGTATCAGTTCGACGACACGGCCGACGCCGCCGCTTTGTTCGGGCTGGAGAAGCTCGGCAATATCTACACGCGCATCATGAACCCCACCGCCGATGTCCTGGAGCAACGGCTGGCTGCGCTGGAAGGCGGTGTCGCGGCGCTGGCCCTGGCGTCCGGCCAGGCGGCCAGCGCATTCGCGGTGCAGAACCTGGCAAAGGTCGGCGACAATATCGTCAGTTCCACCGACTTGTATGGCGGCACCTGGAACTTGTTCGCCAACACGTTGAAAGATCAGGGCATCGAAACACGCTTCGTCGACCCGGCGGACCCGGACGCGTTCGCCCGCGCCACCGACGACCGCACCCGCGCCTATTACGCCGAAACCCTGCCCAATCCGAAGCTGGAGCCGTTCCCGATCGCCGAGGTCGCCGACATCGGCCGCGGATTCGGAATTCCGCTCATTGTCGACAACACGGCGGCGCCGCTGCTGGTGCGCCCGTTCGACCACGGCGCCGCCATCGTGGTCTATTCGCTGACCAAATACCTGGGCGGGCACGGCACCAGCATCGGCGGCGCCATCATCGATGGCGGCAATTTCGACTGGGGCGCGCACGCTGCGCGGCAGCCGGCGCTGAACACGCCGGACCCGAGCTATCACGGCGCGGTCTGGTCCGAGGCCGCCAAGCCGCTCGGGCCGATCGCCTATATTCTGAAGGCGCGGGTGACGCTGCTGCGCGACCTGGGTGCGTCGATAAGCCCGTTCAACGCGTTCCTGATCCTGCAAGGCATTGAAACGCTTGCATTACGCATCCGCGAGCATTGCCGCAACGCGCTCGAGGTCGCGCGCTATTTGCACGGCCATCCGCATGTCACGCGGGTGATCCATCCCGCCTATCTGCAGGGCAACGCCGCCGACCGCGCCGCCAAATATTTGCCGCGGGGCCACGGCGGCCTGGTAGGGTTCGAGCTTGGCGGCGGCGCCGCGGCCGGCAAGCGCTTCATCGATGCGCTGAAGCTGGTCTACCATGTGGCCAATATCGGCGATGCGCGCAGCCTGGCGATCCACCCGGCGAGCACCACGCACAGCCAGTTGTCGCCGGCCGAGCAGGCCGCGACCGGCGTGAGCCCAGGCTATATCCGGCTATCCGTCGGGATCGAGCATATCGATGATATTCTGGCTGACCTGGATCAGGCGTTGGTGACGGCAACCAAGTAAGAAAGTGTTCTTTTTTGAAAAAAAGAACCAAAAAACTTTTGCTCTTGCGCTGTCACCACCTGACGTGAACCTGCTTAACGGACGCGGAACCCACGAACACTTCCTTAATTCCTACCAACTAACTGCGCATTGAGAATTGTGCATACCCGATTATACGCAAAACTGGCGTTTAAAACCCTATATCACCTTTCGCCGCATGGCCCATTGGTGGCATGACCATCGGCGAAGGGGATTGCCGTGTTCGATTGCACCTGCCCAGCCGCGCATATAGCGCCCGAATGGCGCATCTCCACGGCCATGGATGGCGTGTGCGCGCGCCATGCCGGTTTCTCCGCCCTGCGCCGCGCCATTCGCGAGGACCATGCGGGCCGCATCGCCGTGGTATCGTCGTTCGGCGCCGAGAGCGCGGTGCTGCTCGCGCTGGTGGCCGATATCGACCCTGCGACCCCGATCCTGTTCATCGACACCGGCAAGCATTTCGCCGAGACCCTCGCCTATCGTGATGAACTGGCGCGCTTCCTCAGCCTGACCAATGTCCGCAGCGTCGGACCCGCCGACGCCGAGATCGCCGCCCAGGACCCGCCCGGCGAACTATGGATGTACGACCCGGACGCGTGCTGCCGCTTGCGCAAGGTGACACCGCTGGACCGCGCGCTGGCGCCATTCGATGCGTGGGTGACCGGCCGCAAGCGCCATCAGGCGCTGAGCCGCGTGGCGCTCCCGCTGGTCGAACACGCCGACGGTAAAACCAAGATCAACCCCTTGGCCGACTGGACCGCGGCGGAGATCGAGGCCGAGATGGTGCGGCGTTGCTTGCCGCGCCACGCGCTGAGCGAGGCCGGCTATCCGTCGATCGGCTGTGCACCGTGCACGCGCGCGGTTGCCGCCGGCGAAGACCCGCGCAGCGGCCGCTGGGCTGGCACCGGCAAGGTCGAATGCGGCATTCATCGCCTGCCCGAGACAGTGGACTAGCGCACGCGCCGGCGGCAGCCTGCCGCCATGGAAGCGGACACGCCACCTGCCTGGTCAGTCAAGACGCAGCCGCGCGTTTGGCGCGGCGGCGCCCCTGGTAGATGGCGCGGCGGCGCCCCTGGTAGATGGCGCGACGGCGCCCCTGGTAGATGGCGCGACGGCACTCGTGACGTGCCGGAAGAAGCCGCGATCGCGCTGACCTATAATCGTGTCACCCACGCGGTCATGATGGCGACGCCCGCCGATTTGCATGATTTCGCGGTGGGTTTTTCGCTCTCCGAGGGCATCGTCGCCGCGCCATCCGACATCGCGGAGTTCGCCGTTGTCCCAGCGGAGGGCGGGATGGAGTTGCGCATGTGGATCGCGGCGCCGCTGATGGCGCGGCTGGAACAGCGCCGCCGCCGCGTCGCGGGTGCCACCGGCTGCGGCATGTGTGGCCTGGAGAGCCTGGCCGAGGCATTGCGGCCGGTGCCCCCGGTCGGCGCGGGCCGCATTTTTACGCCGGCCGATATCATGGACGCCGCCGCGAGCCTGGCGCCCGCGCAAACGCTGGGCGCCGTGACCCGCGCGGTCCATGCTGCGGCGTTTTGGCGTCGCGATGACGGCCTGATCGCGCTGCGGGAGGATGTCGGCCGGCATAACGCGCTCGACAAACTTCACGGCGCGCTGGCCGCTGACGATGCTTCGGCGGCGGATGGTATTGTCGTGCTGACCAGCCGCGTGTCGATCGAACTCGTGCAGAAGGCGGCGCGCATGGGTGCCGCGGTGCTGGTGGCGGTGTCGGCGCCGACCGCGCTCGCGGTGCGCATGGCCGCGCAGGCCGGCATCACGCTCGTCGGGGTGGCGCGCCCCGATGGGTTTGAAGTTTTCTGCGGCCGCGAACGGGTGCAGGCGTGACCCACCGCGCCGCTTGCCAATCCGGGCCATCGGCGCCACCTGTCATCGTATCGTGACCCGCACCCGCATTTTTCTGACCGTTGCCGCCATGTGCGCGGCACTGGCGGTCATGACCACGCTCACATCTTACTCGGTGACGCTGTACCGGCTGTTTTGCCAGGCGACCGGCGCCAATGGCACGACACAGCGCGTTGCCACCAGCAGCACGACGCACGCCGCGCGCGAAGTCACGGTTCTGTTCGACACCAACGTGGCGCCGGGCCTGCCCTGGCGGTTCGTGCCGCTGCAGCGATCGGTGAAGCTTCATCTGGGCGAGGAGTCGCTGGCGTTCTTCGAAGCGCAGAACCAGTCCGGGCACGACATGGTGGGTCACGCGGCGTTCAACGTAACACCCGCCAAGGCGGGCCTCTATTTCAAGAAAATCCAGTGTTTTTGCTTCAGCGAGGAGCGGCTTGGCGCCGGCGAGAGCGCACAGATGCCGGTCGAATTCTTCGTCGATCCGGCGATCGCCACCGATCCTGGCACCGCGGACGTGGACGAAATCACGCTGTCGTACACGTTCTTCGAATCGAAGCGTCCAGAGGGCGCCAGCGACCTGGCGCGGTTCGGCCCCCCGAAGGGATAAACGGCGTAGGGCGGAAGAGTGCGGCGAGATCCGCCTCTCATGTCGACATGAGAGGCGGATCTCGCGGCACTCTTCCGCCCTACGTTGGCGGGGTGGGGCCGGCTTACTTCAGATCGGCGAGCGTGCTGATCTGTTTGCTGAGCATGCCGTAGGCGATCGCTTCTTCCACGCTCATCCAGTAATTGCGGTCGGTGTCGCGGGCGACGCGTTCGTAGGTCTGGCCGGTTTCGCGCGCGATCAGGCGGTTCAGACGCTCGCGCATCTTGATGATTTCGCGGGCTTCGATGTCGATATCGACCGCCGGGCCGCGCACGCCGCCCATCGGCTGGTGCAGCAGGAAGCGGGTTTGCGGCAGCGCGAACCGGCGTTCCTTCTTGGCCGCGAGATAGATCAGCGCGCCGGCGCTGGCGACCCAGCCGGTGCCGATCATGCGCACGGGAGCCTCGCTGTCGACGAAGCGGATCATGTCGTGGATGGTATCGCCGCTTTCGACATGACCGCCGGGGGAGTTGACGTAGACGTCGATCGGCTCGCTGGACGCGCCGGCGAGTGCCAGCAGGCGGCCGGTGACGTCGCGCGCCACCTTGTCGTTGATGGCGCCGAAAATCAGCACCTTGCGCTGCTTCAGCAGGCGGCTTTCGAGCTCGTTCACCAGGCCGGAGAGCGTCTTGTTGCCCTCGGGCTCCTTCTGGTCCGGACCTTCCGGCTCGGGGATGTCGGGCTCGTGCTCCGGCTCGTCATCGTCCATGCGTGTCAGGTTGGTATGTCTCAACAGCGTCGCTCCAAACTCTCGCCACAAACGTGGTGGCTCGCTTACCGCTTGTCGAGGCAAGAGAAAAGGCGGGGAACTCAAGCGGCTCGTAATGCCAGCGCAGGAGCAAAAGTTTTTTGCTTCTTTTTTTCAAAAAAAGAAGGCCTGCCTTCCTATAGGCCGTCATTTGACTCGCCCCCCGCGCCATGCCAGATGCGCGCCCTTCCCAATTTTCAGCCGCTTCACAAGGTCCGTACATGGCCAAGCCTGAACTCGGAATGAAGCGCCTCTGCGTAGCCTGCGGCGCCAAGTTCTATGATTTGATGAAAGCGCCGGCGGTCTGCCCGAAATGCGGCACCGAGCAACCGGCCGAACAGCCGCGCCCACGCCGCTCCAGCGGTCCGCTGCCGGAGGAGAAACGCGTCAAGAAGGTTGCGGTGGCCGAGGACGCCGATCCCGATGTCGAGGTGGAAGCCGCCGACGACGAGGCCGAGGAAGGCGTGCTGGAGGACACCAGCGATCTGGAGGATGACGCCGACGCGATCGGCGGCGACATCGAGGTCGAGCCGGACGGCGACGAACCGGAACGCTGAAACAGCTTGGTTTGGCCGGCCGGGCCGCGTCGTTCTTGCCCGGCCCGGCGCCAAACCGTATCTCCCTATGATGCGCGTGGCCATCCTGTGTGTCGTTCTGGCAATGGCCGGCGTTTGCCAGGCCAGCGCGGCGAAACATGGCACCCATAGCTGGACGCCGGTCCTGCTCGGCAAATTCGGCGACTGGAAGGCCGCGACGCATCCGGAGGCCGGCGTGACCGTCTGCTATGCGTATACGTTCGCCAAAACCTCGCGGCCACCGATGCAAGGGCGCGGCGATGTGGTGCTGACGGTGGCGCAGCGGCCGCATGAGCGCGATGGCGTGGCGGTGCTGCTCGGCTACCAGGTGCTGCCGCACGCCGGCGCCCGTGTGCAGGCGGGGGGCAAGGACCTGCATTTCTACCTCGAAGGCCGCTCGGCATTCGCGCCGCATGGGACCGAGGCGATCGCCGCGTTCTCCGCCGGGCGGGAGGCGGCGGGGCATTTCCCAGGGCCGCGCGGGGTGATGTTCGCCGACATATTCTCGCTCAACGGCTTCGCCGCCGCCTACGAGGCGAGCCTGAAGGCCTGCCCGAAGCCATGAACGCGGACCTGACCGCGGCGGAGCGCACGCGGATATTGGCCAAGGCCGCCTTGTTCAGTCCGCCGACGCCGGTGACCGCGGACGGGCGGCGCGACCTGGTGGGCATGAGCCGCGCGGAACTGGCGGCCGAAATGGACGCGATCGGCGAGAAGCCGTTCCGCGTGAAACAAATCTGGCACTGGATCTATCACCAGGGCGTGACGGACTTCGCGCGCATGAGCAGCATTGCGCGGCCGTTGCAGGCGAAACTGGCGGAAAAATTCGTCATCGGGCGGCCGGAGGCGGCGACCGTGCAGACCTCCGCCGACGCGACGCGCAAATGGCTGTTCCGGTTTCGTGACGGACAGCAGGCCGAGACGGTGTATATTCCCGATCCGGACGAGGATCGCGGCGCTTTGTGCATCAGCAGCCAGGTCGGCTGCACGCTGAGCTGCACATTTTGCCATACCGGCACGCAGACCTTGGTGCGCAATCTGGGGCCGGCCGAAATTGTCGGCCAGTTCATGGCGGCACGCGATACGTACGGCGAGTGGCCGAGCCCGAAGGGCGAGACGCCGCGCCTGCTCTCCACCATCGTGCTGATGGGCATGGGCGAGCCGCTGTATAATTACGAAAACGTGGCGCAGGCCATGAAGATCGTGATGGACAATGAAGGTATTGCACTGTCACGCCGGCGGATCACGCTGTCGACCAGCGGCGTGGTGCCGATGATGGACCGTTGCGGCTCAGAATTGGGCGTCGGGCTCGCGGTGTCGCTGCACGCGGTGCGGGACGATCTGCGCGACGAGCTGGTGCCGCTGAACCGCAAATATCCGATTGCGGACTTGCTGGCGGCATGCCGGCGCTATCCGGGCGCGAGCAATGCACGCCGCATCACGTTCGAATATGTGATGCTGAAGGGCATCAATGACAGCGAGGCGGATGCGCGCGAGCTGGTGCGGCTGATAGACGGCATTCCGGCCAAGGTAAATTTGATTCCGTTCAATCCATGGCCGGGCAGTGCTTATGAAACGAGCAGCGGCAATGCGCAGCACCGTTTCGCGCGCATCGTGATGGAGGCGGGCTATGCAAGCCCGATCCGGACGCCGCGCGGGCGGGATATATTGGCCGCGTGCGGGCAGTTGCGGACCGAGAGCGAGCGGGCGCCGCGGGGGAGTGAGAAAGGCCAAGGGGCTCCGCCCCCTGGACCCAAGCGTCACGCGCAGCGTGCATTTGCACGACGGACAAGTCCTTAGAACCTATTTGTTTGGTTGGGGGTCTGGGGCCTCAGGCCCCAGCTTGGGTCGCAGGGGCAGTGCCCCCCGCCTTCTCTTAATGCCCGGCCGCCACCGCGCCCTTCGGCATCTTCGGCAGCAGCAGCGCCACCGGCACCATCAACGCCGCGGTGCCGGCCAGCACCAGGAACAAATCCATGTAGGTCAAAATGCCAGCCTGCGCCGCCACGCGCTGCATCAGGCGCGGAAACGCCGCGGTGTCGCCATGGCCGTTATAAGGCGTCAGATGCTCCACCAGGCGCGCGGTGTGAAACTGCGTGCGCCAGCCAAGCAGGTTCGTGATGTAGCTCAGCCCGATCGAGCCGCCGAGGTTGCGGGCGAAATTGGTGATCGCGGACGCATCGCCGTTGCGCGCCGGCGGCACGTGCAGCAGGCTGACCGACGAAATCGGAATGAACAGGAACGGCAGCCACATCGACTGCAACAGGCGCGACATCGAAATATCGCCGAAGCTCGCGGTCAGATCCAGCCGGGACGCGTAGTATAGCGCCAGCGCGATGCCGCCGAACGCGACCGCCACCATCAGCCGCGGTTGCAGCACGCGCCCGGTCAGGATGCCGGCGAACGGCATCATCACCAACGTGATCATGCTGGCCAGGCCCAGCGTCAGCCCCGCGGTGATCGCATCATAGCCCATCAGCGTCTGCGCCATCTGCGGCTGCAACTGTGTGGAGGCGATCATGACGAAGCCGAGGCCGACGAACAGCACGCAACTGACGGCGAAGCTGCGATAGCGGAACAAGCGCACATTGATCACCGGCTGCGGATGATACACCTCCCACACCACCAGGATCGACAGTGCCACGAGCGACACCACGCCGCAGGCCACGATCAACGGCGAGGAAAAACCATCCTCCCGCTCGAACCGGTCCAGCATGATCTGCAAGGCGCCGAAGCCGATCAGCACGAGCAGGAAACCCTGCCAGTCCACTTTCAGCCCGCGCGAGAGCAGGGCCGCACGGTCTCGTTGCAATGCCGGACTGTCATACACCAGCCACCAGCTCAGCAGCAGCGAGACGCAGCCCACCGGCACGTTGATCAGAAATACCCAGTGCCAGGAATAGGAATCCGTCAGCCAGCCGCCGAGGATCGGGCCCACCGCCGGCGCCAGCACGACGGTGAACCCATATACCGCGAACGCCATCGCGCGCAGCCGCAACGGAAACGAGTCGGCGAAGATCGATTGTTCCACCGGCGCCAGCCCGCCGCCGCCGGCGCCCTGCACCACGCGCCACAGGATCATCTGCCACAACGTGGTCGATGTCGCGCACAACACCGAGCTGACCGTGAACAATGTCACGCAGATCATATAAAAACGCTTGCGGCCGATCAGCGTGGACAGCCAGCCGCTGATCGGCACCACGATGGCGTTGGATACCAGATAGCTGGTGATGATGTAGGTGCTCTGGTCCTGGCTGGCGCTGAGGCTGCCGGCGATGTGGCGCAACGACACGTTGGTGATGGTGCTGTCGAGCACCTCCATGAACGTCGCGATGGAGACCGCAATGGCCAGCGGCCACGGGCTGTTCGGTCCGGCTGCGGAATAGGGGAGTGGTTCGTCGGCCATGGTCAGTGCTGAAACAGAAAGAAAGACCGTTCTTTTTTGAAAAAAAGAAGCAAAAAACATTTGCTCCGTGCGTCTGGCATCGTGTTCAACCGGCGGGCCGCATGCCAGCCGTAATACTTCACTTTCCCACATCCACCCGCGGCAGCACCGACATGCCCGGCGCCAACGGCAACTGCGCAGCCGCCGCGCCGTCGAACACGATCTTGACCGGCAGGCGCTGCACCACCTTCACGTAATTGCCGGTCGCATTTTCCGCCGGCAGCGTCGAGAATGCCGAGCCGGTCCCGGCCTGCAGGCTGTCGACATGGCCGGTCAAGTTCGCATCCGGAAATGCATCGATGCGCAGGGTCACCTTCTGCCCTGGCCGGATGCGATCGAGCTGGGTTTCCTTGAAATTGGCGGTCACCCACAGGCCCGGCTGCACGACGGCCAGCAGCGCCTCACCGGGATTGACGTAGTTGCCGACTTCGACGGTCCGGCGCGTGACGCGGCCGGGGGCCGGCGCGCGCACATGCGTGTAGGAGAGTTGCAACTGGGCCAGCGCCAGATTCGCATCCGCGGTCTGCACGGCGGCCTCGCGTTCCTGCACCTGCGCGGCGGCGGCGGCCAACTGGGCGTGCATGCCGGCGGCGGCCTGACGGTCCGCCTCCAACCTGGCCTCAGCCGAGCGCTCCGCGGTGGTGGCGGTGTCGAGCGACTGGCGGGTGATGGCGCGCGGATTGATGGCGCGATAGCGCGCCAGATCCTGGCGCGCCTGCTGCAAGTCGGCCTCGGCAACATGAACGGTCGCATCGGCCTGGCCGAGATCGGTCCGGCGCACGGCCATGTTCGCGCGCGCCTGTTCCAGTTGCGCCACCGCCTGCGCGCGGCCGGCGACCGCCTGGTCGAGCCGCGCCTGCGCGTCGCGCGGATCGATGCTGACCAGTTCCTGGCCGGCGGCGACGAGCTCGTTATCGTGCACCGGAATGGCGACCACGCGGCCGCTGATCTGGGCCGCGACCTGGCTGATGTCGCCATCGATGAACGCATCGTCCGTGCTCTCTATGCCGACGCCTTGCAGCCATAGATACACCCCGCCGCTGCCCAACAGGCCGAGCACGATGAAAAGTGCGAGGAACGCACCGACTTTGCCGCGCCGGGGCGGGGCATCGGCGGCAGCTTCATCGGCGCGGGCGGGCGGCGGGGAGCGGACGTCGTCCATAAATGAGACCTGAAGGGAGTGGCTAAACCGAACCGTTCGGTCTACATAGCGTTAGATAGGAGGTTTGGCCAGCCTGCCAACATCGAGTCCGCCACTATGACCTGGAACGATAAATCGAATGGCAACCCTTGAAGCCCTCTCCCGCGAGAAGCGGGAGGTCATATTGAACGGCGCGGCGCGCGTGTTTGCCGAACGCGGCTATGAGGGTGCCAGCATGTCGATGATCACGGCGGCGGCCGGCGTGTCGAAGGGCACGATCTACCAGCATTTTGCCGGCAAGGCCGCGTTGTTCGGGGCCGCGGTCGGGCGGGCGTGCGAGCAGCGCCTGGCGCATATTTTTCGGGATCTGGGTAACGCGCCCGATGTCGCCACCAGCTTGCGGGAGATCGGCACCCGCATGATCACCGCGCTGATCGAAGGCGACGCGCTGGCGCTCGAGCGCGTGGTGACGGCCGAGGCGGCGCATTTCCCGGAATTGGCCGAGTTGTTCTTCGCCGCCGGCCCGGCGCGCGCGATCGGCACGATGGCGGATTACCTCGCGACGCAGGCGCAGGCCGGCCGCATGGTGGTGCCGGACCCGGTTTTCGCCGCCGAGCAATTCTTCATGCTGTGTCAGACCCGCGTCGTGATGCGAACGCGCCTGCGCATGAAGGTGAACGAAGCCGACATAGGCCGTGTGGTCGACGAAGCGGTGCGGGTTTTTCTGGCAGCGTACGGAAAGTAGGGCGGAAGAGCGAAGCGGGATCCGCCTCTCACGTCGACCGTGAGAGGCGGATCTCGCGTCGCTCTTCCGCCCTACCTCTCCCGCCGTACAAAATCCGTTACGCGGCGGCGCTTTCGGCGGTCGCGGCGAGCGCGTCCTCGCCGTCCAGCGTGGCGGCCACGGCGTGAACCACTGACGCGATGCGCACCGCGGTCTGCACCTGCTCCTGGGTCAGGCCGCCATGGCGCACCACTTTTTCATGCGCTTCCATGCACATGCCGCAGCCATTCACCGCCGAAACCGCCAGCGACCAGAGCTCGAAATCGGCTTTTTCCACGCCGGGGCGGCCGATGACGTTCATGCGCAGCTTGGCGGGCATGGTGGTGTAGTCGCCGCCGACCAGGTGGGTGAAGCGGTAATAGACGTTGTTCATCGCCATGATAGCGGCAGCGGATTTCGCCGCGGCCAGCGCCTCGGGCGATAATTTGCCAGCGAATTCGGCGGTGACCGCGCGCGTCACCTCAGCGTTCCGGGACGCGAGCGCGGCGGCGATGAAACTGCCGGCGAGCTGCTGCTGGGTCAGCGTGGGGTCCAGCGCCAGCGACCCGATATTGAGTCGCAAATCCTTGGCATAGTCAGGGATGCGCGCTTTCAGCGCTTCGATCGACATGCGTGGTCTCCAAAGGGAACCTCGCGCGGCCGGTGTGCCGCGCGAGGCGATGGCGGTGTGCGTTACGCGGCCGGACGCAGATACTCGTCGCCCTTGTTCCAGTTGCACGGGCACAGCTCGTCGCTCTGCAGCGCGTCAAGCACGCGCAGCACTTCGGCCGGGTTGCGGCCGACATTGAGGCCGTTGACGCTGGCGAACTGGATAATGCCCTGCGGATCAACCAGGAAGGTCGCGCGCAGCGCAACACCCTCGCCCTTGTCGAGAATGCCCAGCGCGGTGGAGAGGTCGCGCTTCACGTCGGCGAGCATCGGGATCTGCAGGCCGCGCAGCTCGTCGTGATGGATACGCCAGTTCAGGTGCACGAACTCACTGTCGGTGGAGACGCCGTAGATGACCGTGTCGCGATCGGCGAAGTCGCCAGCGAGCTTGGCGAACGCAACGATTTCGGTGGGGCATACGAAGGTGAAATCCTTCGGCCAGAAGAACACCAGTTTCCACTTGCCGGCGTCGCTCTGCTCGGTGATGCGGGTGAACGCGTCCTTCAGGCTCAGGCCTTCGGGGCCGGCCTTGACCGCGGCGAGGTCGAATGCGGGGAATGTGTCTCCGATGGTCAGCACGGCTCGTTGTCTCCAGTTCGGGTCGATGCCCGCGTGGTCGCGGGTGTGACCGCAAAGATAGGGCGCTTTGTGCGGTGCAGCAAGTGTGGTGTGGTGAATTATTTCTGTTGAATTGATCGAATTTATCGATTATAGCGAAGAAGAAAGAATGTTCTTTTTTGAAAAAAAGAACCAAAAAACTTTTGCTACTTGGCACACGCGGCCCTTTTCGAATTGGACCGCGTATACCAATGGGCAAAAGTTTTTTGCTTCTTTTTTTCAAAAAAGAAGGCCTTCCTTTGAACTTCCTTCCCGCCCCCCAGCAGCTCCGTTACCTCGTCACGCTCGCCGAAACCCAGCATTTCGGCCGCGCCGCCAGCGCCTGCGCCGTCACCCAAAGCACGCTGTCGGCCGGGCTGATCGCGCTGGAACGGCAGCTCGACGCCCATATTCTCGATCGCACGATCGGCAAGCGCGTCGCGTTCACGCCGCTGGGCCTGGAAATCATCGCCCGCGCACGCACCGCACTCGCGTCGCTGGAGGCGCTCGCCGAGGCGGCCGTCGTGGCCCGCACGCCGATGAGCGGCCCGCTGCGGCTCGGCGTGATACCCACCATCGGCGCGTTCCTGCTGCCGCGCCTGATGCCGGCGCTGCGGCACGCCTTCCCGAATTTGCGGCTATATTTGCACGAGGACACCACCGCGCGCTGCCTGGAGCGGCTGACCACAAACCGGCTCGACCTGGTCCTGCTGGCGCTGCCCTGCGACTGCGGCGCCGCGGTGACGCTGAAAGTCGCGCGCGACGAATTCGTCGCCGCCCTGCCGCCCGGCTCGCCGCTGGCGTCGCTGGACCGCATCACGCCGCGGCACCTTGCCACCGAACGCATGCTGCTGCTGGAAGAAGGCCATTGCCTGCGCGACCAGGCGCTGGCGGTCTGCCCGCCCACGCGGGCCGACGCGCCTGACGCCTATGCCGCCACCAGCCTGCACACGCTCGTGCAAATGGTGGCAAGCGGGCTCGGCACCACGCTGCTGCCGCGCCTCGCCGTGGATGCCGGCGTCACCAACGGCGCCGATGTGACACTGCGCCCGCTCGCCGGCCGCGGCGCCTGGCGCACGCTGGGCCTGGCCTGGCGCCCCGATAGCCCGCGCGAACAGGACTATCGGGCATTGGGTCGGGCACTGGGCGAGGTATGCGGTGCGGAAAGTTAAGACAGGCCGGGGGCTCTGCCCCTGGACCCCGCTGGGGACAAGTCCCCAGACCCCATTACTTGGTCGGGGGCTAAGGCGGGGGGCACACGCCGCGTGGCCACAGTGCGTGCGCCCCCCGCCTTAGCCCCCGACTAAACAAATAGGTTCTAAGGACTTGTCCTTAGCGGGGGTCCAGGGGGCAGAGCCCCCTGGCCTTTCTCACGCTCCGCACAGTATACTTCGCGCAATCCCAACCCATCCCCCGGAGTGACTGAACGGCATGTCTGACACCGCCGCGCCTGTGCCTGAATCCGACCCAGCGGCGCAGGATTACGATGCGGCTTCCATTTCGGTTCTGCGAGGCCTCGACGCAGTGCGCAAGCGTCCCGGCATGTATATCGGCGACACCGACGACGGTTCCGGCCTGCACCACATGGCGTTCGAAATCATCGACAACGCGGTGGACGAAGCCCAGGCCGGCTATGCCAAGAACGTGTCGCTGACGCTGAACGGCGACGGCAGCGTGACGGTGCGCGATGACGGCCGCGGCATCCCCACCGACATGCATGCCGAGGAGGGTGTGTCCGCCGCCGAAGTCGTGCTGACGCGGTTGCATGCCGGCGGAAAATTCAACCAGAATTCCTATAAGGTTTCCGGCGGGTTGCACGGCGTGGGCGCTGCGGTGGTGAACGCGCTGTCGGAATGGATGGAGGTGCGGATCTGGCGGCAGGGCCAGGAGCATTTCATCCGCTTCCACAATGGCGACGCGGTGGCGCCGCTGGTGGTGGTCGGCGCGTCCGACGCGCCGCAGGGCACCGAGGTGACGTTCAAGCCGAGTTCCGCGACGTTCACGAAGGTGGAATATGATTTCGCGGTGCTGGAGCGCCGGTTGCGCGAGCTTGCGTTTCTGAATTCCGGCCTGCGCATCATTCTGCGCGACGAGCGGCATACGCCGGCGGTGGAAGTGCCGATGCATTACGAAGGCGGGCTGCAGGCATTCGTGGAATATGTCGATCGCGCCAAGACGCCTTTGTTCACGCCGCCGATCCATGTCGGCGTGGATGATGCCGCGAGCGGCATCCGCGTGGAATTCTCGCTGACCTGGAACGACTCGTTTCATGAGACCATGCTGTGCTTCACCAACAATATTCCACAGCGCGATGGCGGCGCGCATCTGGCCGGGTTCCGCCAGGCGCTGACGCGCATGGTGTCGAAATATGCCGAGGGCATGGGCAAGAAGGAAGGGCTGCAACTGGTCGGCGAGGATATGCGCGAGGGCATGACCGCGGTGCTGTCCGTGAAGGTGCCGGATCCGAAATTCTCCAGCCAGACCAAGGATAAGCTCGTCAGCAGCGAGGTGCAGCCGGTGGTGCAGGCGGCCGCGGCCGATGCGATCGGGCATTGGTTCGAAACGCACCCGAAAGAGGCGAAGAGCATCATCCAGAAGGTGATGGATGCGGCGGCGGCGCGCGAGGCGGCACGCAAGGCGCGCGAGCTGACGCGGCGCAAAGGTGTGCTCGATGTCTCGACATTACCCGGCAAGCTGGCCGATTGTTCCGAGCGCGATCCGGCCAAGTCAGAGATTTTCATCGTCGAGGGCGATAGCGCGGGCGGCTCGGCGAAGGGCGGGCGGGACCGCAAGACGCAGGCGATTTTGCCGCTGAAGGGCAAGATTCTGAACGTCGAGCGGGCGCGCTTCGACCGCATGCTGGGCAGCGCGGAAATCGGCACGCTGATTACGGCGCTCGGCACCGGGATCGGGCGCGGCGAGCCGGAGCAGGGCGGCTTCGATATCGGCAAATTGCGCTATCACCGCATTGTCATCATGACCGACGCCGACGTGGACGGCAGCCATATCCGCACATTGCTGCTGACATTCTTCTTCCGCCAGATGCCGCAACTGATCGAGCGCGGGCACCTCTACATCGCGCAGCCGCCGCTCTATCGCGCCAAGCGCGGCAACGATGAGCGGTATTTGAAGAACGATGCGTCGCTGGATGATTATCTCCTGGACAAGGCGCTGACCAACGCGGCGCTGACTTATGCGGATGGCGTGCATCTGGACGGCGCAGCGCTGGCTGCCGAGGCGCAGTTCTTGCGCGACGTACACACGCATTTGCGTGACTTGGCGGGGCCGGTGCCGCTGGTGTTGCTGGAGCAGGCGGCGATTGCCGGCGTGCTGGGCACCGATTACGCGGTGTCGCAGACCCGCGCGCAGGATTTTGCCACGCGGCTGAACGCGGTGAGCCTGCCGGCCGAGCGCGGCTGGGTGGTGGATGTCGATGCCGGGGGCTTGCGCCTGGCGCGCACCGTGCGCGGCGTGGCCGAACGCTGGCATTTCGATGCAGCCGATTTGCGCAGTGCGGAGGCGCGGTGGCTGGCGGAGCGGCATACGCTGCTGGCGCGCAAATTCTCCGGGACGGCGCTGCTGAAGCTGGACAGCCAGGAGCATGTGGTGTCCGGCCCCGCGTCGTTGTTCGACCGGCTGCTGGCGCAGGGGCGGCGCGGGCTGGCGATTCAGCGATTTAAAGGTCTGGGGGAGATGAACCCGGATCAGCTTTGGAAGACGACTTTGGACCCGACGGCGCGCACGCTGTTGCAGGTGCGGGTGGGCGATGTGGAGGACGCGGCGCAGGTGTTTTCGACGTTGATGGGCGACGTGGTTGAGCCGCGGCGCGATTTCATTGTGGGGAATGCGCTGAAGGTGGCGAATCTCGACGTTTAGGAAGAAAGGAAGGAAGTGTTCTTTTTTGAAAAAAAGAATCAAAAAACTTTTGCTCTGGCGCCTTCATCAACTGACGTGAAGTTGGTTTAGTTTGCGCGGAACCAAACGAGTAATAGTTTTTTGGTTCTTTTTAAAAAAACACTTCCTTCTTCTGTGACCATTAAGCCGAGCCGGCAGTATGCCGCGAAAGTTCCAGTTCGTTGAGCACGTCGGACCCCGCCAGTGCGCCGCGCATCAGCGTGCCATGCGCTGTCG
>Ga0116228_10000390_pt1 | contig 32917 bp, 28 predicted proteins | sample S1TSphfallax_2_FD_89694 | JGI IMG/M metagenome (GOLD analysis project Ga0116228, IMG submission 89694) | Host-associated microbial communities from peat moss isolated from Minnesota, USA - S1T2_Fc - Sphagnum fallax MG | ecosystem: Host-associated > Plants > Peat moss > Unclassified | place... | reverse complement strand
TTTGATGAAAGATACAAACTACACTTCTCCAATTGCAACATTTCAATATAAATTGTTGACCTTAGATACAACATAGAGCCAATCAATAGTGCTAATGGCACAAAGAATTTAGAGTTTCAACACCGGTTCTTGACTTCAACATTCCTATGGGTGAATGATCATCCATATGTCACAAAGAAAATAAAATACCTAAGGTCCAAATGGTTGAAGCACAACAATTGTCATGCAATGTTAGAACATTGTTTTTGTGATAATCATATGCACTATGCACTAATCAATGTGCTTGCTATGCTCTATGCAATCAGATCTAGATTCCTTACCTACTTTTGCACCTTTAAATCCATTGAAAACAATTTCCCAAGTTTGTTTGTTGCATCTGTTCTTCTATTTCAAAAACAAAAATCCATGGTCCCAATGCCAAAGTAGGGTTTACTCTCACCCATATTAACTTGCTTCTTGAGGTATTTGATAAATTCCTTTTGAATGTCAACCAAAATAATTAGATTTCTCATGGCAAAGTCTTCATACTCTTTTGAATTACTCATCCCCAATACACTACTTACCCCACATAATGATCACCGAGGAGAGTTCATGTCATGTGATACAAAAGTGAAAGGTGACCATTTGTGTGACCCTACACACATGCAAGCAAGCATTGTTGAAAAGCATTGAAATGAACAGTTAACTAACAGTCCGTTCCAAGACCATGAAACCAACACCTCCAATTGATAAAATCAAACTACACTGTTGACAGTAAACTTGCCATGTTCAATTCAGGAAGATGGACATGTAGCAACTCACTAACAACAATTTGTTTTGTTAACAATTGCATCATTTTCCATAAGAACCAATTAGTTCCAATAGACAGCTACTTATAGAGATGTACATATGAGGGTTACTATAACTTCAAGTTCTTGACCAACAATAAAAAACTTGGAGCTGCCTCCTAAAACAATGCAGTGTGACCCAATTTTGTAATTGTCCCAAATTCCAACATTCCAAGAAGAAGAGCTTCATGAAAATAACAAGAGCATGGGCATTGCAGGCAGCCATCAAACAACCCTATATTGCTCGAGTAGAAATTCACCTTCCCCCATGCGTTCCAAGGTTTTTTGGTGTGCAATGATGATATCTTGTGAGTCATCATTCAATCCACCAATGCAATCCTGTTAATTTATTTCTAAATGTTAGGAATATCCTTCGCTTAGTCCAAATCAGGATCTCTGAGTCCAAATCTAACATTTTCTCAGCTTAATGTGATCGCTAAGAGACCTCACTGAATGAAGATGGATCACAAAATCCTTTTAACTTGCTTCTAAATCTTCATGAGTATCCCTTGCTTACAGTAAATCAGGATCTCTGAGTCCAAATCTAACATTTTCCGAGCTTAATATGGTCACAGAGGCCTCACTCAAATTGGTGAAGGTACCAGTGTGCGTGCAGGTTCACCCATGGCAAAACCCCTAAACCCCCCGCCCTCCCTTTTCCTTTCTGGGGAAAACCATGTACATTTAGGGTTTGCGAAAAACCCTATTTTTTTCGGAACAGCACCGAAGAGCAAATCCCCTTGGGCACCAGCAGCAAGAAGCGATTCCTCGCTCTTCCGTCCGTTTCGTTGCGTATTGCCGCAATCTGCAAATTGCATCTCTGGTAGCAACGGAGGAGCTCCTCAGAGATGCAGTCATTTTAGGAATCTCTCTGCAATCTTTTGATTTTGTTTCTCTCTCTCCCTCTGTGCAATCTTCTGTTGTTTTGGAAACGAAAGAAACAGAACTGGTGGATTGGGAGCAGATAAAGAAGAAACAAAGAGCAAGTCTTTAGGTAGTAGCAGGGAAGGAATGGCGGTGAGAGTTCGGTCCAATATCGGTTTCTGGATCCGGGAGACGGGCCAAGCGCTTGATCGAGCGGGATGCCAGTTTCAAAGAAGGGGTTTCTTGTCATGTGGTAAGTCTTTTCAGAATAGCAGTTGCACAAGGCTGAAAAAATGTTGGACGTTAATAGTTACAACCCTTGTGGGAAGCTCTGTCGTTGTCACGGAGGCAACACCATGAGAGAGTAGAGCAGAAATACCAATTGCGTATGAGTCTGTCTTTCTTACTTTTGAGAGAGCACAGCTGTTGATTATCCTCACTGATTTGTGGGGTATTGTGGTTTATATTTTTGGCAGGAGATGTGAGGATAATCAGAGTAGGGGCAGGGACTAACATTCAGGATCATTCATTCGTGCATGTGGGAACAACATGCACCAATGAATACAACTTGAGAGGGTTGTTGTTCTCTTTGTCGAAGAGATCAATGGCCACTTTCCTTCGGACGTAAGTAGTTCTGCCTCTTTCTGCTTCGTTTTTCTGTTTTGGTTCATATAGAAGATTAAAAGAATGACTGATGACGAGTCTTCTTCTTCCTCTGTTTTTCCATTTCTTTGTTGGAATGGCTTTACCTGGGTTTTCAACTTGTGACACACACAATGTGCAGATTTTTGCAATGGTCTTTTGTTTCTGTATAAAGATCAAGAGTTTCAATCATTAGGGTTTTGTTGCAAATCCTTAGAAACTCTGAATGTTGGTGAGGTGTGTAGGGTTTGATGATCTCTAGATGTATAATAGTGTTTGATGCATCTGAATGATGTGTGTGATTTGTTGCAGAAAGCCACATATGAACATTGGGACAATTGGACATGTTGATCATGGCAAAACCACTCTCACTGCTGCCATCACCAGGGTTTGCTACTTTCCTTTTCGTTGGCCATCTTCAGCGCTCAGATATCTCTCAGAATTATTTTTTTGGTTGTTAGCTGCAATTAACTAAGAGAAGCAGTAGTGCAACTGGGTTCTGCAGTGTGGTGGACTCTTGTATGCAAGCTTTCAAATCTGCAAGATTTGTTAAACCCTAAACCCTCAGTCAGTCAATGGTCACTATCAACCTCAAATCCTATGCAAGAATAGTTGCCTAAGTTGTAGTGGGTTGTAAACAAGAGGTCTGCTTCTCCGAGACCAAGGCTTGTTCTTTTGTGAATGGGGCCTTCACCCCACATCAATAGCAATTATTGTATTTTCGATATTTCTGTTGATGCATTGCAAAAACTGATTTGAAGCTTGAGTGGGGTTTGTTTGGACAGGTTCTGTCAGAGGATGGAAGGGCTAAGGCAGTAGCATTTGATGAAATTGACAAGGCACCAGAAGAGAAGCAACGTGGTATCACCATTGCCACAGTGAGTTGTTCTAGATTTGACACAGATATTTGGAGTCTGGTGAATAATTGACCATCGGGAAGTGGTGATAGCCATGGCAGAGAATTCCAATCAAGGCCATTTCACCTTAGTACTATTGTCCTTGCTGAGGGCTCAAGAGGAGGTGCATGTTACTATTTGAAGCACTTCAGGATTAGACTCGAATGGTGAAGATTTAATGTTCCATGATTTGACTTGTGATCAGGCCCATGTGGAGTATGAGACAGAGAAGCGACACTATGCTCATGTGGACTGCCCAGGCCATGCTGATTATGTAAAGGTGTGTCACTGTCTTTTCTCAGAAAGATCTCATACCGATCAGTGATGTTCTGCACTAAAAAATTTGAAATTTGATGTTAAGGCAACACAGGCTTTTGAAGGTTGTTTGCTGGAGGTTGTCCTTCTCAAGTTGTCAGGCTTAGATGTGTCTTAAGAGTTAGTAACCATAAGTATCCTCCATGCTCAATGTCATCTTCTGGAGGTATGAGTGAGCTTTCTTTTAAAACTGAACTTGTAAATGTGAAAATATAGTCAACTTTATCTAATGGTTTGAACATCAGAATAGGGAATATGTTGAACAGGGAGAGATGGTTTGGGTGCTTGCAGAACATGATTACAGGTGCTGCTCAAATGGATGGAGGTATTCTGGTTGTCTCAGCACCAGATGGACCAATGCCCCAGACCAAAGAGCACATCCTTCTTGCTCGCCAGGTTTGGACTTCAGATGTATACAGCTATATAGTGTTCTGTTTGATGCAACTAGCTTTCTCTTTCCATTTAGACGCATGCATTGCACATATATGGCTCTTTCTAGTCTAAGAACCCCATCATATGACAGAGGATTCGATAAACTACTCTGTGTACTGTTTGGAAAAATGTAGAGGTATGTATTCTGTATTGCAACATATGGAATCTCAAATACAACTTTGTGAACATTGCCAGGTTGTTTTGCACTTAAATTAGATGTATTTACGAGAAGTTTTGAAAGAAAAAGTTCTGGGTTTGTCATTGATCAATGTCTGAATGTAATGAATGTGTGAGCTTGCACCTCTTTGGGGCATCCATCCTTGCAGGTTGGAGTTCCATCCCTTGTCTGCTTCCTGAATAAGGTGGATGCTGTGGAAGATGAAGAGCTTTTGGAGCTGGTGGAAATGGAGTTGCGTGGTATGGAATCCTTAGCTCATCCTGCCAGTGGATCTGACTTGTGCTTAGTTATATGCTTTGCTCACTTGTCTGGCATTGTAATGCTGGTAGGCACTGCTTAACATGTAAGAGTGGTTTTGGGTATTTGCAGAATTGTTGTCATTTTACAAATTTCCAGGGGATGAGATACCCATAGTGAGAGGGTCCGCACTGTCAGCATTGCAAGGGACCAATGATGAGCTTGGCAGGAAGTCAATTTTGAAACTCATGCAGGCTGTGGATGACTACATTCCAGAACCCAAGCGCAACCTTGATAAACCCTTCCTTATGCCAATTGAAGATGTCTTCTCTATTCAGGTTTTAGCTTCACCTCTCCCAGGTTATGAAATAAGCTACTAGAAATCTGCCGACTATTGAGGCTCTAGTTACTTGCATCTTTTGAGGCTTCAGATTTTGAACCTCCGAACTCTTAGAATACTTCAGCCCAAGCACCCTGAAAACCTAGCACTTTTGAGTAGGAAGATCCTAGACGTGAGCTTCAGATCTGTAACCTTGGAGCCATTGACATTGAATTTGCTTACAAGCCACATAAGCTAATCAGAGAGTGACAGACGTTAGCATCATGGTCACCTGGGCAGAGGCCTAATCTGTGTACTACCTCTTATGGTTGGCTGGAGATCTGTGAGGCTGTCTTGGCTTTGCATCTGGGGATTTTTTTCTTATTGTAGATCTTTGTTATTCAAGAGAGAACATGAGCTACAGAAGGCTCCTGATTAACCTATGTGTGCACATGGATGGGATAAATCTGTGTATTGGGTAGGGCCGAGGCACAGTGGTCACAGGGCGAGTGGAGCAGGGTGTTGTTAAAGTGGGAGAGGAGGTTGAAGTTGTTGGCCTTCGAACGGTAACAGATGCAACATTACTGTTGACCTCAAGCCTCATTGTCTAATCTCCGCACTCATCCAGTGACCATTATATGGATATGACTGAGGAGGGCCTTTACATCTAGTGTGATAGTTTATTGGTGTTTTGAATCTGTGCTTTACAATGTTTCCCACTGTAGGTGGATTTCTGATCTTGAACCCCATCTTGTGGGAAAATCTTGGCTTCCTGTCAGCACATGTGAAGCTGGGTTGTTGTAATTGAGATACTGCATGTGGTGAAGTTGGGTCTGGTGGTAGTCTTTTACATTTCTGGTTTAGGAGGGGCATAAAACTATAAGTGACACTTGTGAGTCACTTTGCATTGGTATTGTGACTACAGGGACCCAACTTGAAAACTACAGTGACAGGTGTAGAGATGTTCAAAAAGCAGCTGGATCAGGGTCAGGTGTGTATTCTTTTAACTCTGAAGCATGTAAAAAGTAGAAGTTTAAAAGATGTAATACCCACCTTTTGCAAGTCCCCTGGAAAGCAAACATACCCACCATGTTGCATGACCAATGGAGATGTTTAGATCTGGTTACAAATGTGTCACGTGCTGTAAATTTTGCTAATCATGCCAGGATGTTCATCTACACTAGCATTCCTTTTCTGCCCTGGCTCAAGCTGGAAGTGTTCACTAAATGCTTTGGAAGGTGAAACAGGCAGGGGATAATGTAGGTCTTCTTATTCGTGGGCTCAAGCGTGATGAGGTACAGCGTGGTCAGGTGAGTCTTATGTGGTCTTCTAACAGAGCTGTTCTGGATCACATTCAAACATTCATTTTAGCTCCTATGGATGTGTCTTTGATCATTTGGGGAGTGACACATCTTAGAAGGAACACATTGCTAGCCCATTGTCAATGGCATTATAGTACAATTTGGAGTTGCCCAGTTTGTAGCTCAAGAGGTGAAAGGTTTGTTCTTTGGTGTGACAGGTAGTATGCAAGCCTGGTACAGTGAAGACCCATCAAAAATTTGAGGCAGAGATTTATGTTCTCACTAAGGAAGAGGGGGGCCGCCACACCGCTTTCTTCTCCAACTATAGACCTCAATTCTATTTGCGTACAGCTGATGTGACAGGCAAGGTGGAGCTACCTGAACACATCAAGATGGTGATGCCTGGTGACAATTTGACAGCCCAGTTTGAGCTCATCATCCCTTGCCCCATTGAAGCTGGTAAGTTTTTCCCATTGATGCTGCTGCTCTAAACATAAACTTTTGTAAAACTGGCATCAACTAGGAACAACAGGTTGATGCACAACCTTCAAAAGAAAAATTCTGATTCACTGTAATACTGCATCCTTCTTCTGCATAGAGCAATAGGGGGCAATCCCCTTGTTGAACATGTTGCTCCCCTGTACATGTCTGCAGGGCAACGTTTTGCACTTAGGGAAGGAGGGAGGACAGTGGGTGCAGGTGTAATTTCCAAACTGCTTTGATGACACACCCGTAGTGCATTATTGACTTACATGTTTTCAGTTGAGAGTGAGCAATACCCCATTGTTCCTTCCCTGGTGTTGTTGCCCTGAGTGATGAGGTTTTTCGATGTATTGGGATTTTCTTGATGAGAGCTAGATAGATAGAAGTCCTTTGGGTTGTTGTGGGGGTGAAGAAAGTTTGTATTTCTTCCTGCATGCATAAATGGGTTCCATGTTCCCTGCTCAGCATTAATTCCTCTCTCATGATTCTACTCCCATTTCTTCTCATCCTCTCTTCTCAGTAGAGTCATCTTCCTCCATATTTGTGTTTTCTATTCATAGCTAAGCTGCATCTGATGTGCATGCATCACCTCAAAATTTTGGTATGAGTAGTTGTCAACAGTTACCAGAAGAAGACGAAGAAGAAGGCGATGATGATGACCACAGATTTGCCTGTTAGAAAAATTGGTCATCAGTTGATCGTTGTGCAGATCTATGAGGGTAGAGAACTTCCAATTTTTAAGAGGAGCTTCTGTTGTCGAAGTGCCTTTTGTGCATTTGACATCAATAAACAAAAATGTTCACAAGAATTCTTCAGTTTTATTTTTTTCTTATACTTGAGCTTTTCCAAATTGTCAGCCCTGAACCCTAAACCCTTCTCCTGATTTTGTCAGCATTTTGACAGGTTTTCTGGTCATTCCATGAAGGAGCTTTGTATTTGATTTTATTTTAGCTATTGCAAACAGAGTTGTGTTCTCTCCAGAGTTCTGGATCTAAAGGGAGGAGGTATGGTTGTAGAATTCCAATCTTGGGTGATGCTGCCTTTAGGATGGATCCAGTGAATTGTCAGCAAAGAGCTTTTCTGAGATGTTCCATTTTCTTCTCTCCTTCAAACTTCTCCATAGGCAGTACCTCTGAACAGTGCAGAATTGTCTCTTCTATCTCTGGCACAGCACACATTAGAAACTCATGGCAAGGAGCTGCTCTGTTTGTTGTCTTTACCTTTGGAGGCTTGCAGTCTCCAGCTCTCTCTTCACAGAGATATGTGCACATCTAGGGGTGGAAGTGAGCAAGTACCCATTCAACACTGTTGGGCACCTGCTAATGGGGTTTCAATGTGCCCCTCCTGCCTGCTCAATGGCTGCAATTGCACTCTGCAAATCCAAGTATTGGATGTTGGATATTCTCTTCCTCTTGATTCTTGCACTGGATTCATTTGTACTAATAATCTCTTCAATATTCTTATTGCTCTTGATCCATCTGTACTAATTCAATATCAATGTGATCCAATAAAAGAAAGGAATGGTGAAATAGAAAAAATCATGGAGGTTTTGAATCTGTGTTGAGCAAAAAGTCTGTCTGCACAACAAAACCAAACTTCACACAAGTAGTGAAGAATAAATCTAATTGCAGAGGCAAATCAGGAGGTGCTGGATGGAAATAAGAGGCAACTATGATTCCAGTGTGAAGTGTATTTGTTGGGGTAAAGAAACGTTGTGTGGGAGAAAAGAATATCCCAAAAATCCTGGGAGGATGGCCACCTTTTTGGTGTACCACATCTGATATTGATGTTGAACTTTGATAGTGTTAAAATACCACTAAACATGCTACTGTAAACAAAATTTACTTGATTTAATGATGACAACCCAGACTACTGGGCATCACCAATACTCAATGCAAGACCAAACACCATCTTCAAAGTGATGAAAGTGAATGGCACCCCTCACCATGATGGCTCTCCCAACTATTTTTGAAATGAACTTTGTGGAAGTGTGGCAATCTTTGCAAATCCTCAAATTTTTTCTTATTCGAAGGGGTGTACCACGAGCTGTGTTGATGAGACTGAATGCAATAGCCAGTTTCTCACTACGGTGACACAAATGAAATAACTTTTCTTCTTCTTCCACATCATCCAGAACAAATTCTGTACAAGGCACATACCCAGGCATCATGCACGAGCCATGTCAATCTCTACAGTTCTGCATGAATTTCAATCATCTGGGGGTGGTATTGATCCCCTACTACAAAGGTATGCACCTCATTATTCACTTCAATCCAGGTGTGAGCATTTCTTTGCACCTTTTTCCTTTCTCTGATGTTCAACATTCTCACAGAGATGTATGTTGCCAACAGCAGCATAGATGTTTGACAGCAATACAATAACTAGCAGCTCCATTTCAAGAATTTGTTTGGCATTGTGTTCTGCCATCTCCATGTTACCATGAATTCTGCATGTGTCAAGCAAAGCCATCCAAGTAGCCACCTGTGGTTTACAGGGTATTTCCATGATCATATTCTCTGCCTCCTGTAGATGGCCAGCACAACCATGCAGGTGCAATGTTCCATTTTGCAAGAATCATATAGTCTCTGATCATTGAAGGATACAAGTGCATGCCTTCATCCACCAGACCTGCATGGCTACAAGTCGACACAGAGAATCAAAAGTGATATCATCTGGCTGTACACCTTTACACATCCATTCAAAATGTTTAAGCTTCCCTACCATGCCCATGCATGGCACATCCTTCAAGTATGACAGTCCAAGTGACCACATCTCAAGATGGCATCTTGTCAAACACTCTCCAAGTATCCTCAATGTTCCTACATTTTGCATACATGTCAATCAATCTACTCCCCACAAAGACATTCATCTCCAAACCAATTTGAATGATGTGATGATGACGAATACACCTGTCCTCTTCCGAGTGCAATCACACTATCAGATGCCTTCAGCACCCCCACAAAAGTAACAGAGTTTGGCCACACACCTTCCTGTTGCATTTGTCGAAATAGTTCCAGTGCCTTCTGCCCTTGCCTACATTTCACATGTCCCAATATCATGGTGCTCAAAGTGACCACAACTTGAGATGGTATCTTATTGAACACTCCCCAAGCATCCTCAAGGCTCCCACATTTTGCATACATGTCAACAAAGCTATTCCCCACAAAGATATCAGACTTGCAACCACTTTGAATGAGTTGTTAATGAACAAAGCTGCCATCTTGAAGTGCCCCCAAACAGGCACATGCCTTAATTGCGTGAACAAAAGTGATTTGTCAGGAGTTGTTCCTTCTCATTGCATTTGTTGGAAAAGTTGAATTGCCTTTTCAAGTTACCCATCTTTCACATATTTTGAAAGCATCTGATTCCATGCAAAAGGGCGCAATTGCACAATGCCTGGTGCCATTGCAGCCATCTCTGCTTCCATGCCTGGCGCATTTTGTCTGTTGTCAAGCCAGAGTGCTTCCCCTGTCTTCTTATGTTTGAAATCCAGGTAGCTTTCATTTGTCTACAACAAAGATCCAGGTCAAGCTGATCAGCCATGCATTCTCCACATCCCAGGCATAAATGTTATCATAAGAACAGAGAAAGCCACACTGACCTTCTCCATCAGCATATTGCATTTACTTAGCTTCTCCACCTGCATCTACTATCCCACCCGTGCAAAGGATGTGAAAGAACTTCTGCCACTGTTTAGACTGCAGCAATATAGCAACCAATAGAGAGCAGCAAGATTGACATCAACAAGAGCTACGACTCCATTGACATGTGAATTCTGACAGGGTTGGTGTTCAGTTACCTTCTCTGATCCGTGATCCCACCATTGTGAGGGATCCAAAAGGAACTATAGCCACCGTTTCTCTCTGTGACCTACAGCGACTAGAAAAAGTTCCTTTCAAATCATATTGTTTGATCACATAGAAGCCACCTTAAGGTTCTGCGTCTCGCACAGAAGGTGTCCAAGTTTCGATTTGCTTCCGACGATTTTCAGGGCAAAATCTTTCGGCAAATAAAGCAACCACACGTGCTGTGAGAAGAACTGTGAGAAGAAGGCAGTAGACAGACATAGAGAGGAATAAAACAAGAGAGCTTACAATTGCCGTGATCTATGAGTGCTGCCTCCGTTTCTATCCCGTGTGCTCTGGGAAGGAGTGCGGTGTACTTCAAAAGTTGTTGATGGGTACAGTGGAATTGCGGGTGCACACAGACGCGTAGCTCCAAGCTCCGCCTGATCGAACTCCCTCCTCTCCATGTGGCGGTGGAACTGCTACTGATGCTACTTTTGTGGTCAATCAAAGAGTCAGATCTTGCACAGGGCAATTGCACTTGGTGCACTGTTAATGAATACATTCTTGCTTCGCAGAAACATTGGCAATTGCTCTCTCTCTCTCTCTCTCTCTCTCTCTCTCTCTCTCTCTCTCTCGCTCCTCACAATTCAAGAACGTCCCAAGTAGACCCGAATGCAATTCCCTCTGGAGCGTCCCGAGTCGACCCCAATGCAATCTCTCTCCTAACCCCCCCTGTGCATCTCTTGTTGGGACAAAGAAACCCTAGACCCTATTTGGACATTGAGCCTTATCTTGAGGATTCAGCAGCTCACAGCGGCCGTAAAACACTCCAAAACCCTGGCACCAGAAAAAGGTGGAGCATGAGCAATAGGTTCCTGCTATTTGGTAGGGGGATTGTGTCGTGTTGGGAGGACACTCTATTTGTTGGTCAAAAGATCGTTGAAATCTGAAGAAAAAGCTGGACAATTCTGATGAGGTGTGGTGGTAGTTTTGGAGTTGGGGGAGTGGCGGGTGGATTCGCTACCATTTTGTTGCAGTTGTAGGTATGGGTGCCAAAGCTCGTGGAATTGCAGAAATGTCAGACCCTGCCCCATTGCAGGAGGAATCACATCTCTTGCACATTGTCGCATGATGCTTTTGATGCCCGCACCACCAACAGTCCTCCTCCTTTAAGGCAGCTCCAGCTCTACGATTTGTTCTGTTACTAGGAATTGGGAAGCAAGGGCGTGGTCAATTAGCTTCCTTCCAATTCGGAATCTATTTCAGGAATGTGCAATGTGAGAATGCAAGCATGAAAAGATCCATGGCTTTTGCACATCTTGGAAATGCATTCACTGGACACGTGCTCAAACAGGAAATGGGTGACTGAAGGAAGATGAAGGTGGGGTGCAAGGGAAGCAGTGAGCAAGTTTTTGCTGGAGGCTGTCAACACAAGCTCTCAAGCTGTAGGGTTGCAGGAGCAACTGATTGATGTGAAAATCTCTTCATGGACACTATCCCAGGGAGATACGTTTGCTGTTCTTGTATCAGTGTCACATGGGCGCAATAGTCTTAACAATATTTCGTACCCATTCAGATACAGCTACATTCCCCTTTCATAATTGCGCTCAAGGAACCTGGATGACCCTCAGAAACTCCACTTAACAACAACAATGACGAGAAAGACAACATGAAAATGTCATAACAAAACAGTAAATGGAGTTCTAGAACAAGAAACATAACAGAACTGGGCAAATGTTCCATCTTTGTTAGTCTAATTAGGTGATCTTCCTTTTCCTGTTGACATATGCTTCTTCTTCATTCTTTGCTGCAACAACCAAAAATATTCTCCCACACCAAATTTATCGCAATGATCATAAACAGACCTAGAACTTGAGAAGTTACTGAAATGTCTCCCAAACTGCAACTTTGTGTCAGAAGGCAGAAAGTCTAGTACTCATGTCATCCAAAACTGGGCTTATGCTGATAGAGAGATAGAGATGATTTCTTGATTTGCAATCCTGAGACACTACATGCCAACAAAACGATGATGATATGCATCAGAATTTCTGAGCTTTCAATCAATTTGGTTTTGCCATGAGCCAAACAGAAGGAACTTTTGAGATAAACAGTCCTGTGCAATTCTGATTCAGCTTGTGCATCTGAAGAGACTCTCAAGACTTTTTTTCACTGAAAAAGTGAAGCTATATAATAGTTCCTAGACACCTGTACGTGGTTTGAGGCAAAAACCATGTGCAAGAGCTAACTAGAATTAAAGTCTACCAGAAATGCAATTCCAAGGAGAAACCATTTGAAAATGGTGGCTTGCAAAACTGCATCCAACTGGGGGTTCAGATTCACAAGATATATAGACACCTGTAGAAGGCACAGTTTCCCCAAGTGCATGGATCCCTTAACAGAAATTTGTGGATACAAGAGTGAATTCTGCTCGAGATAAGCAATTTGACTGTGACGCACTTATAGTGAAGTTTCCTTGATTTTTCTCTTCCTTTGTCTGTCCCCCAATTGTAGCAACCAGTGCACCACAATCTTTTGGCAACCATGATATGTTATGAGCACATTGACAACCGAATCTATATCAGAGGAAAGAGATTAAGGACATTCTCCATTGGCCTGAATGCCTAGAGCTGTGGGCAACATAAACTATTGCTGGCCCATGGAACTTGAACCTGCAGAACACCTCAAGAACTACATGGGAACTTGTAAAGTGGACATAGAACTACCCAAAGAGCTTATATATAAGGACCAAAGCAAAAAGACACAATTCCATTAAATTTCTGCACTCAGAAGTCCACATAGTAATTCCCTGACAGCAGGGAGTTACCCAGTGTAACAACCACTACACAAAAATCTCCTTGCTTCCAAGGATCTTATTGACTTACATCCTCTACCCTAGGGCTCTTTTTGTAAGCCTGTAATGCACCCTACAAATACACTAAGTCTTCAGCTGAAGTTGTTGTGAGTAGTTGGGTCTTTTCGCCATGGGCCCTGCTGCTCCCTATGTTCCATGGGGAGAAATGTCCCAGTTCAACCAACCCCATTCGTTCCATTTGCACTCTAATGAGCTAATGCAAGTATGGGGAAGTGACCAGAAAGACACTGAGACTTTCCATAATCAATTACTCTAATAAAATAACAAATTCTTGACCACAAAACCAGTCTTAACTTCTTCAGGAATGGACCACCAGAAAGGGCTCAAATTCGTAGTGATGTGTGGAGTTGAGAAATGCAGGTGGGGTTGAGTCTGATCATCTTTAATACTTTAATATTCAAGGAAGATGAGTGACTTTGAAGCATAAGCCCTCAACAGTAGTGGCATTTCAACTTTGGTTGTGTTTGTTGAAAGCTTTGACCTCATAAAGGTAGAAAGGGATAAACAAGAGAACCTGATTCTCAAGCACTTTGGCGAGAGGTAAAAGAGGAAGGAAGAAAAACTTCTTCTCAGAGTTTTTCTGAGTTTTCAAGGAAGATTTGGTCAAAATTGGCTCTATTTGCGATAACATGCAACTTAAAGTCATTTGCAACTAGTTTTGAAAGTTTTTGTAACTAAAAAATCAAATTTCAACTATTTTGGTCATTGTTGCGACTTTTTTGTAATTATTGATAATTTCATTTTATGGGTTGAATGGTTTTAATGCCTATTTTCATCCATGAATAGGTTTATATGTCATATTAGTCACAATAATCATCAAGTTAGTCGCATTGAACTAGAGATATTCTATGATGATTGAGGGGTATAATTTTTATGTATGTATTCAAATTACATTTTAAGATATATTACCCATATGATAAATATGTTTTTTCATATATTAATTATGCGTATGTATGTACAATCTTCATATATTGCATCTGGAAATTTATATTTCGCATCTGAAATTAATATTTCAACCATGAAACTTGTTATGTAAATTCATTAAATTTTAATTGAATCGGAAAATTAATATTTCAATTTTCAAAAAAAATTCAATTCTACAACTTGTTATGTGAATTCAAAAATGGTTATTTGAAACTGAAAGTTAAGATTTCAATTCTGAAACTTGTTATGCGAATTCCAAAAATTATTTGAATTTGAAAGTTAGTATTTCAATTCTGAAAATTTTTACTTGAATCCAAAAAAATAATTTCAGTTATTAAAATTATTTGAATCTCAAAAAATATATATTTCAATTCTTTAAAAAAAATGAATTTCAAAATTGATCTTTGAGTTTTAGAAAATGTGACTAGAATCTGAAAATCAATATTTCAATTTTGAAAATTGTTATTTGAATCAGAAAACTGTTATTTCAATTCAGAAAAATTGTTACTTGAATATTCAAATATATATTTGAATATGACATTCATATTTGAATTCTGAAAAAAATTATTTGAATCTAAAAATTGGTATTTCAATTCTAAAAACTGATCTTTTTCTAAAACTTGTTATTTGAATTTGAAAATCAATATTTCAATTCTGTTAATTATTAGTTAAATCTGAAATTTTTCTATTTCAATTATTAAAAAAAATTGAATTTGAAATTTTTTATTTCATCTGAAAATCGATATTTCAATTTGGAAATTTGTTATTTGAATCTGAAAATTGTTCTTTCAATTCTAACAACTTTTATTTCAATTTTAAGTTCATAATTTGAGTTCTAAATTTTTTTATTTAAATTTGAAAATCATTTTTTCAATTCTGATTTCAATTCTGATAATTATTATTTGACACTGAAAATTGCTATTTCAGCTATTACAAATATTATTTGAATTTGAAATTTTAATTTCCTCTGAAGATCATTATTTCAATTTCGAAAATTGTTATTTGAATCTGAAAATCAATTATTCAGTTCTGAAAATTGATATCTGGGTTCTGAAAAAATTTAATTGAATCTGAAGGTTGACATCTCAATTATGATAATTATTATTCAATGGTGAAATTTTTTATTTCAATTATAAAATATTACCTGAATTTGGAAATTTTATTTGAACCAATGAATTGATATTCAAGTCTGAAGTAAGTGATTTGAATTTTTTAATTATTAATTGAGTAAAAATGGATCTGTAAATGTGATGTGAAAATTTTATTTCAATCTAAAAGTGGATAGTTCAATTTTGAAATTTATTATTTGAAATAAAAAATTTCTGTTTTAAATTTTATATTTGAATTTGAAAGTTGAAATTTGAATTCTGAAAAGTGATATTTCAATTTGGAACCTTTATAATAAAAGCTATAACAAATGAGATAGTAAGAAAACTAACTAATGACAAAATAGCTAGTCACTATCTTCAATAATAATAATAAAATAATTAGCTAGATTATTTACTAGCTACAATAATAATAATAATATAATATTGTTATCTATTAACTTTTATTACTTATAATAATGGATAAAGTTAGTAGGTAAAGTAAGGTATAATACAACATTGTGTACTAGGAAGTAGTTGTGACTAGGTTGGTGACATTTGCAACCAAAATGTTTAACCCATATGCTTTGTCTCTCATTATTTTCATATGTAGTATAAATAAATGCACTAAAAGGCTTGAAAGTGGAAGTGTCATTCAAGGGATGAGTCAATTAATGAGGCTTGATCCCAAGATAAAAATAGGATTATCAAGTAAACCTACTTGATTAACTTGACCCTACTTGTTGATTACAAATCAATAATCTGAATTGAATTAATTATTAAAATACTAGATATTAAATAGTGTTTCAACATGCCATATGTCATCAAAAAAATTGACTTTCAAAAAATAAATGAATATAATTATTATGCCATGTGGCACCAAATAATTGATCTTAAAAAATAATTGGACACATTTAATATGCCATGTGGTAACATATCATTTGTTGTTTGGTGACCAAATTAGTTGCATGGTAAATCACAAATGACAATACATATACAATAAGTCAAAGGATGAAATCATATTTCTTTGACTTTTTTTTACATTCACAATTCATGTCACCTACAACTATTGTCCTATTCGACTTGTCCAAGGCGACTAAAAAGACTTTAGTTGTAAATCTCACCTATGACTTAAAATTAGTCACAAAGACCAGTAAAAAAAAAGGTTTTCTTCTATTAGAGTGTTCAAACCATGTAGATGTTCTATACTTCATGCAAATAGAGATTGTTTGATTAATCCTTTGTGACATGCTTCTTTGGCTGGTATGAAGCATGGAACTGCAATATGGACTAGGTAACCAGCAACAGGTTGTTGGTTACACAGAAGACAAACATATTTTCAAATGTGTGAAAACAACTATGTAACCTTCTAGTTGGTGGGTTGAAAGATTCATAACCTTCTCCTCAGTGGATGAGAAAAATAAAAACCCTCTCCTAAGTGGACAAAAACTCATAATTGTGTTGTGTGTGGATGATGCATGCAAGAAAGAATTAGAGAGAGTGGCTATGCAAGAGAGATGAGGGGAAGGCAAATCATAAGCTTGAAAACATTTGAATAAGAGTTTATGATAACCAAGAATAAAATGTAGGGAAGTAGAACTTCAAGGTGGTGATTTTTGAAAGAAGGCTCATGTTCATATTTAACCATCTCTCTGTTTAGAAAACAATTACAATTTCTTAAGAGAGTCAGGAAATGAATTCGGGATTGGCCACAAGTTTTGAGAGAATCTCTTATTTGACAAAAACCATGATAAATGCAATACTCTTTATGTTTTTGTATTCCATGGGCATGGGGTTCAGCTTTTTAGATCTGGGATGGGTTTTCTAGATCTTTCAGTGAGGTCCTAGCCTTTTTAGACATGGGCTAGTCAAGGTCAACGTTTTTCGTCCATATAAAAAGTCCCCATTACGGATGAAGCCATATGGATTTTATATTTAGTAGATGACAAAAATACGATATACAAAGTTGTCAATGTCCTAGGGCCAGATTTGCATGCTCTTTTTTATTCATGAGGGTTAGATATGCATACACTTTCAAACTCAGGATCGTGTATGCATGGATTGGACCCAGGGTCCATTGGGGTAGTTGAAAATCACCTATATTTAAAATCACCTATCCTTATCCTAGGTGTACACCTAGGGTTTTTGAAAATATTCTGAGTTATTAAATTCTGATTGGACCAAAATGAGTCTGCCACTATTTAGCACAAGCATAACTCTACCCTAAACCCTTATAAAATTAGGAACCCCACCCCCAATTCCATTTGGACAACCCTAAATACCCCATTGAGTGTTGTCCAACGCCTTTTTTAAGCCTAACAATACAACCTTGGGTTCTACTGCAGGGTTTGACTTTTTGTGTACCGAAAAGCCCCAGGTGGATAGCATCACCAAAATAAGGGCTCACAAATGTGGCTAAGGCCAAACAAAAATCAGGTTGGGAAATTACCTAGACAAAAGATCAATGATCAGATTTGAGTACCTTGTTCCCAAGCTTTAGAAGATTTTGGTGGAAAACAATCAAGTTGGAAAGTTATTTGGACAAAAGATCAAGGATGAAATTTGAGTACGTTGTTCCCATGCCTTAGAATTTTTTGGTGAATTTTTTTACTTATACCTATGTTTATGGTATTGTGCTAGCATTGCAATATCGATCTCCATGATCAATAAATGTTACATGACGACAAACACAAGAATTTAGGTTTTATCCCAAGACTTCTTCTTGGACCCCAACATAAAATGATTGCTAGGTTTTGATGGCAAGTGCTTACCAAGTGCCTACATTAGTACCTTTTTGAAGTTAAGGGCATCCTGCCCAAGATTGAAAATGTGTGCATGTGAGTGTAAACATGGTAATTATTAGTAAAATCATTTTTTACCAAGCAATTATTGGTAAAAATAAATTATTTTGTTGTGTATCGAAATGGTAATGTATCAATGCCTCATATTCCATCATGCATTATGTTATCATGCATTATGTTATATGATCAACATAAATCCTATGGTACATATGTATTGTGTAAAGAAGGGTGGGGAAATTTTCAAAACAACAACATGAATTTAAAACCTTTATAAATGAACATCTAAATGTTTGTTTACTATATTATAATTATTAATGTATCAAAAATATTAGTACATTAAATTTTGAAATACATGGATAAGATATTATCATATTCCCAAGTTTATGGATAAGATAAAGTAATTGTTAATTTAGTACCAAACCACCAATTTACTATTGACACATGTGTGAACAATACATTGAATGTAATATTAATATTTCACACTTGAGAAATAAATGGTTACATATGAACACTTGGCACCTAGCATACATTTTAACACCATTTTTTTGTCATAACTAACTATAATTTTTCATTTTTTTTATACACCAAGGATTTATTAATACATTAAATAATAAGAGCAAGAACTATTTCAAAATAGATGGACAAGAGGTTGCCACATTTTCAAGTTTATAGGTCAAGTAAAACAACTATTAATTTAGTAAGAAACCCATAATCTACTATCAAGATGTGATGTGAGCAATACATTGAGTGTATCATAAACATATTTTCACTCTTGAGAAATAAACCTTACATATGAAAATTTGACACTTAATATACATTTATTCTTTTTCAATGATAATTTATTATTATTAACCATATGTCATTGATACATTAAAGATTTATTAATACATTAATGATCTATTGATATGCTAAAGACCTTCTAATACACTAAAGATTTTCCAACATGTCTAAACATAGAAAGAGCAAGAATTTTTTCAAAATAAATGGACAAGAGGTTGCCACATTTCAAAGTGTATAGGTAAAGTCAAGAATAATTAATTCAATCAAAATGCACCACTATGTTGCTAATTAATAAAATGTGGTGTGAACAATACATTGAATGTATTATAAATGTATTTTCACACTTGATAAATAAACTTTACATATGAAAATTTGACACCTAGTACACATTTACCATCAGTTTATTTTATAACTAAATATTATTGACCATTAATATACTAAAGATTTGTTGATATATTAATGATATATTGATACGTTAAATACCCTTTGATACACTAAAAAATTTATAGTCAATCTAAACATAAAAAAAAGTGGGAATTTTTTCTAAACATAAAAAAGTGGGAATTTTTTCAAAATAAATGGACAAAAGGTTGTCACTTTTCAAAGTGCATGGGTAAAGTAAAAAAATAATTAATTTGACCAAAATGCACCACTATGCTACTAACAGGCAATGTGAGCAATACATTGAATGTATTATTAATATTTGACACTTGAAAAAAAAATCTTTGCATATGGGAAAAATTAACATGTGTTACACATTTCCCACCAATTTTTTAATTTAAATAATTGATATTTGCATTTGTTAGTCTATTATAAATATATGTTGAACTTCCAATGAGGATTATTTTGCATATTAAGGTTTGGGGTCACATTTTTCAAACTTTTGCATATCAAACTTGACATGAACTTCTTCTTCACATGATCTTTTTGTGTTATTCCAAGGGTGTTTTGGAGCACACTTTTGACATTTTTACAATTTTTTCACATGTCATTGTGACCTAATTCTATGTAAGTCAAATATTTACCATGTTTTAAACTCATTATGTGTTGATTATCACAATTTCAATGTAAGGTGCATAAAAACTAATATCTTTTACAATGGTTTTTGCAAGCATGGAGGGGAAGTTGCCCTTGTATGAACATGGCCATTGAGTTGAACTACATGCATTAGAAAATGTAATTAAAACACCACCAGATTGGCCTTTTGATCATGAAGATTTGTTGTGGGAAGTCATCATTTGACACATTGGGATGCAACAAGGCTTTCGCCTTGTTGAGGTTGCATTTGTCCCCATAATTCAAATGTTTAATTTCATAGTTGGTGGAAAAGGTAAAGGTGGTGAACAATGTTGCTTTCTTTGCAAAAAAATGCATCATCCACCTTGATAATGATTTGCAACAATTGTGAATAGATAGTGCTTTCGAGTTTTCAAGGTTCAAATTTAAACCTCTATTACATTTCTACACCAAGATTTGCATACATATTATACATGTTTAGATGTGATGTTCACCATTTGATGAATTAATTTTACTATTATGTAAACATGAAATATGTGACTAATTAATTATTTTGTAATGCAATGTATATTCATAAGCAACACAAAATTAGTTGGTTAGTTGTTTGTAGCCAATGTCAATATGGTCCTAATGATCTCACAAATGTTGTGAAAGATATTACACAAAACCAAAATGCAGCTCCAAAAAAATTGGACATCAATGGAAAAGTAATCCCATCAGGTATAAGTCACAATGGCACACAAGACTCCATGAAGAAATGGGGTGGTTTTATAAAAAGATGATGTAGAGTTAAATTCACCATTAAGACATTGTATTTGTTCAAACATGTATCAAAGTTATGTTTCATTCAACGAAACCATGTTAATCAAAATGGTTTACATGTCCATGGGGATTTAAAGGTGGGTGATAGATTTGCATTTGCTACCCCATTATCAGAATATATCAATGATTTTGTGATGGAACAATTAAGGCTTGGATTCATAGTGTTTCAAATTATGGAAAAACATAGGTAGCATGTGAAGAACATCATGTTACGAACATATGAGTTAAATAGAGACATGTTCTTCGTCGAGCAAAATGTCACGGTGTTGTTTGGGAAATTGGCTCAAAAAACATACTAGCTACATAAGAACATTGCAAAAAGCGTGCATATTTGGGTTCAACAAAACACCGATTCAATGTTTTATTATTAAGAAACTAAGGTAGAGGTGGATGGTGGTTTCATTCGGCAGAACATGCCTTTCACTCTAGGTATCCAAACACCATGGCAAAAGGAATTGATGATTGAACATGGGCATTAAAGAGGTGTTGCAACCTTTGGGACAAATGAAAAAAATGTGATACATTATGTTTGATACATAATACATGCACATGTGATCTAATACACTTTTATATATGTAGTCTAATGTCATTGAAACATTAATATGACAAATCAACGGACATAAAAAATATATATGTAGAAATTTGAAATTGTTAATAGATCATTCATTACATTTCTTGTCAATGTTTAATTGACATATCTCTATTGTGAATTATGATAGTTCCCCCTTTGTACCATGATGGTGTTTGACATTTGCACAATGGCATTCTTGTAACATATTGCATCACATCACAATGTCAACAAGAGGATTTGACACCATGGATGCATGTTTTGAATGAAAACATTCACAATACTTACCCATCATGACATTCCAATATTTTCATTGTTGATTGTGCCTAAGTGGAAATCAATTGCATCAAATAAAGTCCTTAAGCCTTCCCCCTTTCTATCCAACAAGTTGTTAGCTATTTACACTACTACAAATCCTATTTTTTGCAACCAGTTACTATGCAATTGGCATGCAATTGGTTGTCATTTGCAACTATTTTGGTCATGTTTGCAACTATAAATTTGGTATTGTATATTTTTTCAATGTGTGCAACTAAATGTGTCATAAAAGTAACGGCCTAAACTTATACATACTTAAATTATTATACTTAATATATCTACATAGGCTATGTGTAATAATATTATGTACCTTTAGTACTAAGGTTAACCCCATGTTAACTTAGGTTAGCTTAAACTAACCTAGGTTAAAATAATCGTAGCTAAACTAACCTAGATTAAATAAACAAAAAGGTAAACTAACCATGGCTAAATTAAATATGGCTAAAATAAATTAAAACTATATTAATTATGGCTAAATTAAGTTAGGCCAAACTAATTATTGCTAAATTAAATCAGGTTAAATTATTTATGGCTAAAATGAATTAAACTATATTAATTATGGTTAAAATAAATTAGGCCAAACTAATTATGGCTAAACTAAATTAGGATAAATTATTTATGGTTAAAATAATTTAGAATATATTTATTATGGTTCAATTAAATTAAGCTAAATTAAATTAACATGAAATAAATATGGCTAAATTAAATTAGGCTAAACCAGTTATGGCTAAATTAAGTCAGGTTAAAATATTTATGGTTAAATTAAATTAGGCTAAAACTGACAATGGTTGAAATTAAGTTAGGCTAAACTAATTATGGGTAAACTAAATTATGTTAAATTAAATTAAGCTAAACTAAACCATGGTTTAAATATATAGTACAAGTTTAAATTTTATTTGTCAAATATATTTAAATATTTGTTTTAGCAAGTAGATTTTTTTGATTTTATTTTATTTAGAATATTTTTCTGAAAATGTAAATTTGATTAAACAAAAATTATTCAAAATCAATTAATATGATAATATTAAAATTTATTATAAATGTTCATAATTATCAATTAAATGTCTATTATAATTATAATGATAATCAATAGATATTATATAATTAAAATTTATTATTTATCTTAAAATATTAATGTAAATAGGCTACATGAATTAACCTATAAGTACATAAACATCTTAAGCTAATTACTAGTTTAAGCGAGATAATAATGTTAAAATCATATTTTATTAAGTAATTATAATTATTAAAAATATTGTACAATCATCTTTGAAGTGCAAAAGACAAAGAGTAATGAAAAATTAACAAGAAGAAAAACATGAAAAATAGGCTTTTTTCCAAGTTACAAAATGTGGTTTTTTTTTTTTTTTGGACCCTTCCTACTTTCAAACCTCATAACTTTCTTATTTCTTATTCATTTTAAACGATTTAAAGTGCTATAGGAGTGCCAACTGAAGTTCTACAAATCATATTATGACTTTAATAGCAAAAAACCTAACATAAAAGGAACTTTTTGAGTGTTTAAGAAATGGCCTTTGTAGTGTTCAATGGTCTTTTTTGAATTTTTGACCCTTTCACTTTGGGGGACCATAACTTTCTCATTTCTAATTCATTTTTGACGATTCTTATTGTGTTAGATGCACCAAGAGGAGGGTTTCAAGTTTTGTTTGGACACCAGAATCAACAGAACCCTCCCCTGGCTACTATACTCTAATACATTAGTTGCATTTGATGTGCAACTAAGTTGATTCATGAGGTTTGCAATGAAATTTTTTGTCTCATATCCTTTGACTTTCAATTCTATTTGGCTCAATATATACCTACAAGCAATAATTGTAGCAAAATACCAAATGCCATTTGGGATGACTGAATTATAAAAGCTTGACCATAGGAACAACGCCTGCTCCTCCTCCTAATTCAATAACCTCTGACCTAGCATTAACCCCCCCTCCTCGCATTGACACATTCATGTCCCATGGGAGTGACACTTGCTTCTCCTCTCTTGTTATCCTCCTCTTTTCCTTTTGACTCAATAAACTTGACCCCTAACCTCCTTTGCCCTCTTTAATCGAAGTCACTAGTGTGGCATCCATTGGGTGTGTAATGCGATAACACTTGGGCACACAACGTGACGACAGTCTCCTTTTTCTACACATGCACCTTTCATAAACCTTTATTTTCAACCTAGAAACCTGTACCATCCTTGATACATTGATACGATGATGCCTCTTGCGTTCAACGAAAAGGGAGGCGGAGAGAACAACTAAGAAACCCCTAAACCTTGAAATGCACAGATGCCCCACTGCCCTAAACCCTAACTGGAATCCTGCTGTTTTTTGAAAATTTAGAATAATTAATTATAGTAACATTAAAAAAATCTCCGTGATTAAATCTATTTTTCGTTGTCACTAAATGATGATGTTTTGTGACAAACCAATAATATTGATGCCAATTTTTATTTATTAAATATAACCAAATAATTATATTAAAATTAAAATTTTGATTGCATATAATCAAAAATATATATTAAATTCAAAAGTTTGTTTTTATCATTTTCAATAATCATAATTCAATCAAAATTTAAGACCGTTTCCATATTTCTACACATGTGGTTCAAGCATGTAGCCAAAAATATTAAATTAAAAAACTAAAAATAAAATAAAAATATATAGCTTGTAATAAAATCTGGACAATTTTTTAATGTATTATTAATGTATCATACCCATTTTGACCACAACACAAATTTTACAAAATAAAATATTGCATGATCATGGTCACATCAACACCCTAACCTTATGCCATATGAGGCATTAGTATCATGTTGCAAAACATAATGATTCAATGTCATGCAATCATGCATCAATGTAATTCATGATATAGTCCTCACCTTTGAAAATTACCCCATGAACTGTCCAAAAAAAAAATCTTCGCCCCTTCCCAACTCTTTTTAAAGGGAATTTGTGGAGGGCAGGGCCTCTGGTAAGCGCCTGCCATCAAAACCTGGTGATTATTTTATGCTTTGGCTTTTTGGAAGGCAAAGCTCTTATTTCTCTGCCTATTACTTTCCCCCAATAGTCCTTCAACTGGTAGCATTGATTCAAAATACATATCTAAGTAATTATTTGGAGTTTTTTTGGACCCATAGGAAACAGCCATGGGAATAGGGTGAATGCCGGGGCAGCTCTTGGGGGACTGGATAGGATGAGGACCTTCTTCATCCACCAGGGATGGGGTGATGAGGAACAGACATTGGGAACGCAATGAAACAAAAAAAGCTTTCAGAACTACAAGGACAGGTGCAATAGGAACAACATGAATGGGGCAGCTCTCTGGGGATAGTATGGGACGAGGACCTTCTTCATCCACGAGGGATGGGGAGGTAATTCCTAACTTGATGGTCAATTAGCCCTGGGTCAAGAGTGCAGGCCCAATGTGGGTACCTAATGCTCTTGACTAATGGCTTTTACCAAACTTAAAGAAAACAAGGAGAAACACGAGGGGAGTTTTATGAAAAAGCGAAGCCCTCGTCAAAAACAAAATGCCATCTTGAAAAACATAAAGTCTCCCCCCTTCTCTTGGTAAAAGTGAAGGCATGAAAGCTGGAAGGCTCAAAGGTTGATTCCCAGCATAAACTTGCCTTCCAACTGGAGCATATTTTCCCATGTGTGAGGAGGCCTTAGAATCACAACCTTTGTGGTACCATTTTTCAGGAACCATGGGATGGTCTAGCCTCAATCGTACCAACGAATCCTGGACGGTCTTAGTGATACCACAACTGACATAAATTACTTTTTCATTTTCTAGAGAGACCAATTTGGAAGAATTCTTGGTGTGCACCAGAGAAAATTGGTATTTTTGATGACAAACTGAGAATCATGGATCACCGTGACATGGCTATTGTGGCCAGTGCATTAACAAGTGATCGATCATCAACATGATGGCTACTGGGAACCATGAGAGTATGATGTAACCTGAAACAGTGTCAAGCATATTCTGTGGATGAGCACAGATGGAAGTGAAAACCTTAAGTCGGAAGGGTGGTAGATGATATCAAATTACGGAGCAGTTATGCTTAGTTAGGATTTGAGGATGCTGAAAGTCCAATTTTTTGTTTTATTTATTTATTTATTTTTGCATTTGATTTTGTTTTGTTGTTTTGTAGGTTACTGTGTTTAATGTTGTTTTTCAATGGAGCAAGTGAGCTGGTTTCAGTGATGGAGTGTAATCCTTGTTGCTCTATTGACAGTCTTTATGGTGAATGTGAGTCATGATTTTGGTGATGATTGGCTGCTATTTTTGGGGAGTGAGAAGATGAGGTCAAGGACGAGCTATATAAGCTGGTTGAGGAGGATGAAAGGCAAGCATTTTTGGTGGAAGAAATTAAGTTATGATTTTCAAATGTGAGGTTGCTGAGCTTTTTTTTTTGGTGTTTGAATAGTGAACAGTTGGGGATGAATGCCCCTTTGGAGTTCTTCTCTTTAACTTGGTGCATGTTTTCTACTGTGCCATGAGTATCAGGAAGAAAGTAGGAGGTATAGAGTCTGTAGTTAAGGACCAATTCAAGGGAGGTGATGAAAGAGTCTAACAATTTCACAAGCAGTTGTGGTGGTAGTCATCATTTTGTTTTCAGTTTTGGAAACTCAAAGTTTTTGTGTTATATATATTCTTGTAAGAGAGTACCTATGATATAGTGGGAGCTTTAGGGATTTAAAAACAAGTGGGCACTGTAAGGTTTAGGTGAAGGATTTTCACAATTACCAGCATTGTTTTTAATCTTTGTTCAACTTTTGAATGAGAACTATATGATGATAATGGGGTAGCATTTGTGGGGTTTTGTTGTTGAACGACGAGTAGTCACACCCTCTAACAACCAGTTGGCTCCTTGAGAGGAAATCAAACAAAATCTGATCCCTTGAGGTCCACAGTTTTTGAACTTTAAAGTTGTTCAAGTAGAAGGATCATCAATTTAGGAACAAGATTTGTTGTAACCTCCTATATATTCCTTGGAAATACTCAATAAACCTTGATGAATCTATATTGAATCTACTAGGGAGTGTCATGCTGGAATCATTCTACCTCTTTTTGGTGACAATGAGACCATCCACTGAGGTCCATAAAAATGGTATTGTAAAGGTTGAGTCTGTTTGGTAGACGTGGTTACAAATGGGAATAATACTTGACCTACAACTCATGTTTCACACTAATTGATTCTTAAGATGGCTAGCCAAAAAGAAGGGAAAAAACTAAGAACTATGTGGCAACATTTTAGAAAATCTAACTCAATTCAAATCACAAGAGAAATTCGAAACTTCCTAAAGGACTTAACATTTTGAAATTTTGACATATTCAGTTTGGGGCTGCTGGCCACTTTTTTTCCCCAAAATTAATTATTTCAACAATATTTGTTGAATATGAGTCATGGGTATGATATGCTCCCCTTGGAAAAGTAACATGCTTATATAATGAATGAAGATCTTGCCTCAAGTAATACCAGTCTAGTGGGTGCTGGCTGATTCTTTAATTTGTATAGTATACGGTTTTGGTTTTAGGTCTTAGAAACCGAGTGGAGTTGCCAAAATTTCTAGAAGAGCCTAAAACCAAAACTTGTAATGTACATGAAGAAATGGCTAAACATTTACTGAAAACATGTAACTTACAAAGTTGTAAGAACCCTTTGACCAATTGACTGGCATCTTATAAGGTCCTAAGGACTAGAGGAAAATTACTCAAAATAATTAACAGAAAACTACCAAGGAAAAATATTGCTAATTCTTTATGTGTTGCGTAATGAATGGTTATGAAGCTGTTGCTGAATTTGAGGGCCTAGCCAAGTGCCATACCTGACAATTTAGAAAATGCCAAAAAGTTGCTCCTTCCCCACACAAAGAATATTTTCAATTTTAGTAACATTGCAAAAGTGTAAAGTACCTATTTTTCAGGAAAGGTACCTTACACTTTTGCGGGATCCTTATTGAAAACAGAATTGATAACTTCTGCTAGTGGAGGCAATTTCAAAGTAGCAGGCTAAATTTGAAAAGTTCTTTAGAGCTGGCCAAGGAATAAACAAAGTTGTTCCTAATGTTTGTCCATTGTCCTCTGCATTTGGCATCCTTGGAAGCATAAGGGGGTTGTGTGCATCCATTCCCAGGTGTCCCTTCCTTTCCTTTCTCTATGATGTATGTGTCTTACCTATGACTCATGTTCAACAGTAATTAATTCTTAAGAGGGCTAATTAATTCCTAAGAAGGCTAGTTGAAAAAAAGAAGAAATGAAGAGCAATGTGCCAAAGTTGTGGAAAATTGAATTGAATTCAAAACACAAGATCATTTTGAAACTTACTTAGCATACTTACATTCTATTGTTGAAATTTTGAAATATTCAGATTAGGGTTATTGGACCCCTTTTCTTCAAATAATTAACTATTTTGGCAAGATTTGCTGAACATGAGTTGTAGGTACATAATTTGGTGGTGATGTATGGTAACTATCTTGTACATTGTTTGCAAGATCATCCTAATGTTGCCAAGTCCTTCTTTTATCAAGATTTGCATTGTATCATCAATTGAATTGTTTGCCATTCTGCAACATGAGCTATGAGGTCTCAATCCTACATCTTTTTTTCATAGACCCATTTCATGAACAATAATAATTGTTGCATTCAAGAGTTGAGGCTTGTGTTTGCCCTTGATAATGTTGTGTACACAGAGGTAGGTTCTAAGGGAATCGCATAGTTGGATTGTGGTGTGCAGCATAGATGGGTGATTTCAATAGCTTTGGTGAGGTATTGTTTTTGTAAGAAAAGTGTCAGTAGTCATGTGAAAATGTCCTTGCTAGCTTAATGAAATCATTGACATCAGGAGAAAGGAGAAGTGTCATGATGCCAAGCATGCATGTAGACAAAATTTTGATGGCCACTACTACATTTGGGACCTCAAAACTTACGGCTGCAACTAATTTACTAAACACTAGTATTGTTAGCAATACAAAGGCCAAGGAGCTCTACACAACCTTAGTATCATGAGAATCTACAAGTGATCCTTTCACTTGTGTTTTTGGCCATATTGGGGATAGGAAGCAACAAATGAGCATGTTTGAAAGTGAGATTAAGAATGAAATTGAATCGTCGAATGGGTTTGATAATGAAACTAGGATTGAAATTCAATCTTCCAAAGTCCATTGGAGTGAGTTGCAATCAACATGTAATGATAATGGAAAGCAAGTTGTAAAGGATTTAGCAACTGATCTAGCCATGAATAGGGAGATCTTTCAAACTTTGTAGAGCCACCCCAAGTGGGGTCCCTTTTTTGAAACCTCATCCATGAAAACATCAAGTAAGAACATTGCCAAAGGAGCCCAAGGTGAACTCCTTGAATTTATAAATGAAAATGGTGACGTTCCTCCCCTTTTGTGGAAAGTGTTCAAGCAAGGATCTTCACTGCAAGAGTTACAGAAGCAATGGCCTTGTGGAATGCTTGAAAATGGAAGAACTTGCAATCTGGGGGACAATGTTTGTTGGATATTAGGTGGGCTTTTGTTGGAGGATGGAAGGTTTGCTTTTGAGATTGCAAGATATTGGGGTGATCTACATAAGCTCATCAGTATGAGGATGCAACAAAACAACAACCAAAGCCCACCTTTCACAAAACCAGTGGCCACATTGATCATGACAGAAATTACAAAGGGGATGCAAACTCTACACAAGGATGAGATTCTTCATAGAGACCTCAAAGCATCAAACATTGTCGTTGCCAATATTTTGCACACCAATGATGACCTCCTTCACAAGATAAGTCTAGGGGTTGTTGGATTGTAGATTTCAAATGTTTTGTTGGGGTGGTGGGCACTGGTTTTTGGCAAGCTAGTGAGATTTTGCTAGCTCTACAAAATGGCAACATCACATTCAATATCTTCACAAAGATGGTAGACCTTTATAGCTATGCCATGACCTGCTACAAGGTTCTAATGGGACATATCCCTTTTGAAGGTCATCCAAGATCTAATTATTCTGGGTTCTCAGTGGAAAGAAACCAAAGTTGTCAGACTATATTGATCTTTCAACACAGGCATTACTGGCTCAATGTTGGCATCCTGATCCTTTGAAAAGGCCTACCTTCAAAAGTATACAGAAGCAACTAGAACCTGAGACTAATATTTTGAAACTTGAAACTAGTGTTTCGGAAAGACTTGAAGGGCTGATTGCAGAGCTACTTGCAAAACTTGAATTTGAGTTTAATTCTCACGGATATGGCCTGTGTTGAATCTAGCACATTGAACACAAGAATGGCTGCTTGGAAGTAGTAAACTTGTGACCTAGATTGTGGTGCTTGAAGAACTTAGCATGGTAGTAATTCTAAATGGTTTCTTTCCAAGTCATGATTGTTGCATTGTTGTTTTAGTTGGTTTCGGGTTTGGTTTTTGAAGTGTTCAAATCATGTAGATGCTCTGCACTTTGTGCCAGAAAAATCCATCTGATTAGTCCACTGTGATGCACTTTGCTCACGGTTAGGGCATGGAATTGCAGCATGATAACTAAGAATGAAAAGTAGGGAAGTTGAACTTTGAGGTGATGACTTTTAAGAGATAGCTTGTGCTCATGTTCAACTAACTCTCTATTTAGAAAGCAAGTTCATCTTCTCAAGAGACTCAGGTGGGGAATCCAGGATTTGTCAGACAGGTTGTGAGAATCTTGTATTGGTGGAAACTATGACTAGTAGGCAGTTAGTGAGTAATCAAAGAGGTTCAGGAGAGTGAGAATTCATGAGTAATTGCAGATGATTGGAAGTATGCCATGATGAGTAGAGCAACAAAATCCTGGGTTTTGGAGAAGACTTGAAGCAGCAACAAACTCTTTTGAGATTCAATGTCATTTCTCAAACCAATTCTTGAGGATCTTGTCCAGGAACTAGTTGACAGTGACAACCAAGGCTGAGTTGCCATTGCAATCTAGGAGCAAGGAGTTGATATCTTGGAATATGAGGCTTTGATGGTGTTGGAGCATGTATTCCCTGTGTTACAATCTATGTTTTCAGATCTACAACCTATAATTGAGCTCACTCAGAGAGGAGAAAGCAAAATTGAACATAGATCTGTCAAGAAACTGGTAGGCACTTTGAGTGTGTGTGTGGTAATAATGGCCATTCTGTGTCCACAGTTTGTGGGTGCATTTGCACATCTTTGGGCCCCAATGCTCACAGCCGAGAATGTCTAAGTTCAGAGTCAGCTGTTGTTGATGATAGATCAGGAAGTGGGATTGTCTTACCTTCCATTGGTGCAGTGCTTGTGGGTGTAAGTGTGCAAGAACCTACCTTGTATGCTTGGTTGCAGGGACTTTTGAGTTGAAGACTTTCAAAGCTTACCCCCATGGGTGCAGATGTTGTGCTTCTCTTGGGTCACCTTATTGAAGCGTCGAATTTGGATGAGGCAACACAACATCTCTGAGATGTCTCAGATCTCTTGTTGCACATGTTGTGTAGGGATCTTACAAAGGGTGTCCTTGGTTGTTTGCTTGGTGGTTATGAGACTTGCTATGAAGCTCCACTAGACCCTTTTGTTGCCACAACACCTCAAGAAGAAACCAGAGTTGGGAAGTTTGTTACAAACCTCAAGAATAATGTGCATAGGTTATGGTGTGAACCATTGAAGCAGGCATCAATGAAATTGTTGGTTGTAAGGTGGCTGTTAGACCCTAGGTTTTGGCCGAATCATCCCTCTGGACAGTAGCATGTTACCAGGCCTTCCATAGCACCAGATTCAGAACAGAATGATGAAGAAATGGAGGGATTGACTTGGAAATTGACCAAAAGGGAGCAAGACTTCCACTGGCTTCTGCTTCTTCTACAAATAAATTATGCTTGGAATCTACAACTAGTTGTCCTGGGTTTGCTCCAGCTTCTATCTCCAGATAAAGGTTTGCAGCTTCAAGCTATCATAGTTCGCCTCAAGGGAACTCCAGGCATATATTAATGGTGGCTGGAAAATGCGGATGAAAAATCTAGTGCCATGATCTGGAGTGAGTGGGAGACATGGTGACTTGGCAGACAAGTGGTAGTGAGTGCATGTATTTAGCAACATCCTCTACTTTCACCATGATGGCATGAGCGCTTAGCTTCACTTCCAGTATGAATTACAGGTTTGCAATGAGCCTAGAGAGACATTTAAGGCAATCAAATGTACTCTGCAGTAATCCTCCTCAAAACAGACTGAAGAATCATATGGACAGGATAAGCAGCTTCCAAGTAGTTTCAACATACTGGAATGAGCAAAATGTATACCTAATGGAGAGTCCAAATCATGAAGCTACCCAAACTTGAGCAACCTGTTGTGATAGTGCAAAAATGCTCTTGACCAGCAGTACCCCATATCTGAAGCTTTAGGTGGTTGTTATTGAGCTCATGTATGGTTTTGAATTTGAAATCAATGGACCTGCAAAAACACAGAAATGAAGTTGTGAAAGATAACTCTCCCAAGTCTGCCCTTCATACTTGATGGCACTTGACCCTCAAGTCTTTCTTTTCTATGGGGGATTGAGCATCAGATGAAGCCAAAAGAAAAGTGGATGAAAATTTTCTTCAGTTTTAGCATCAAATGGGTGAGCAAGATATGAGGGCTTGCTCTACTATGGTTGTGAAAGAATCATCAGAAAATCATTGCAGAAAACAGATCTTCCCTTGACACTCCTGAGAGCTCACACACTTAGTTTTTACCAGTGTTGTGTGGTTATTTGATTTTTTTGAATAACCTGCAGTTTCGGTTCTTTAAACTTTTCAGAATCAGGGAATTGTCAGTTCCGGTTATTTCAGAAACATTAAAGAACTGGCAGTTCTCATGAAAGAACCGGTGATGAGAGAGGCAGTCTTTTGAAATTTTCAAAAAATTTGAGAACCAAAGTTCTAAAACCCATACTGGTTTTTTGATTTTTTTCACCCTGGCCAGGTAACTTGGTGTATACCTGGGTTAATAACCAGCGAGTGTCTGTAGCAGATTCTAATAACTGGACAACAGTGATATTTATGTACTATGGAATGGTCAAGTCCCTACCCATTATGTTAGGTAAGGCGCCAGGGAAGCCCATTAGCGCAAGCTTGATGACGACACCCAACATAATGGGATGGGGCGAGACCATTCCATGACATTAAGGTCTGGGGTGGCAGACTCAATAATTCCTCCTGAAAATTCATGTTTAATAGAGATTTTGGTTCTTGGCCATGCTAGCCATTTATGTAAGTCAGAGGATTTAATAAAATGCAAATGCCTTTTGACCCAGATTCTCTGTGTCTGGGTACCATTACTCGGTGCTTGCAGAAGAGTACATGGTAATGTGGAGATGGGAGTGTAACCCTAAAATAGGTTACATCCACTTCTGGATGTCCCTGATCAGTGAAGTAGTTTGCTTTGTCTAATTAAGCCGTTTGCTGCATGGCGGCTGCTTTTGCTTTGATCCTGCATGAGC
>Ga0116228_10000388_pt1 | contig 32961 bp, 23 predicted proteins | sample S1TSphfallax_2_FD_89694 | JGI IMG/M metagenome (GOLD analysis project Ga0116228, IMG submission 89694) | Host-associated microbial communities from peat moss isolated from Minnesota, USA - S1T2_Fc - Sphagnum fallax MG | ecosystem: Host-associated > Plants > Peat moss > Unclassified | place... | reverse complement strand
TTTATATATTTTTTAAAGTTTTTTTTTGGCTTATGAGATGCTTAGGGGTTTAGATCTAAAGGTTGAATCCACAAATATTATAGTACCCAACTAGGTATTTTATATTGTGTGAGCTCAAGTGATTATTATATCCTTATATTATTTCAAAGAATTTTTTTGAAACTAGTATTGCAAAGAAATATTTAAATCAGTAAAAGTTTGTTGTGGTTTCTAGACAGCCATCACTTGCACTTCATGATTATAACTTTAAAGGTTATAACTAATAGTTGGATGAATGAAGTCATCTGCATAATGGCCATATTAATGTGTACATACGCAAATAACAAAGTGCACAAGTAATGTGCAAGAACCTTGTGTGTAATTAGCTACTGTTGTATCTTGGTAATTTGGACAAATGCCTATTGAATAATTAATTAAATTTGAAAAATAAAATATTTTTGGAGATTCAATATTTTCCTCCATCATTTTAAAAAAAAAAATTCAACATTTCTAAAAAAAATATAATTAGTGTTGGAGCTACCAAGGTAGCAGGGTAAACACATTCAACTATTAGCTCAGTCAAATAAACTAAGAAAACAATAGAAACCACCAAATCCAACAATCCATTGGCATGAAAAAAAATTCTTGAGGATTACACACAACCCTATTTTGTTGAGCATTGAAAATAATGGTCCCTTTCCACCATTTGTGTTGATCTTCTAAAATTTCGGTGAACCTACCAAACCTTAGTGCTCATTTAACTAGCAAATCCAGCGATTTCATTGGCCATAACATTTCTTATGCATGTTGACACACAAGCTTATTCAACACCCTCTACAAATTAGTACACGTGTAGTAAGTTACCCTTTACAGTACTTTCGGATAAAGATTTTCAAAAAAACGTTGTGAATCCTCTTTTGGCCTGGAATAGTGTACACTTTCGCAGTGCCATGGAAGAGCACCTATAGCAGGAAATGACTGTTTCTCATTGGCCAACTACCATGATTGACCCAGGTGGTGAGAGTTAAATAATCTCACACTTCCTACAGTCCATCTCTTCAGGTTCATGGCTGGGGAACAGGGATGGAGGAGAAACTAAACAGTGCACATGGATGTGCTAATTTATGCTGATAGAGGGCTGCTATAAGCCTTGTCTCTATATACATAGGGAGTGAAAAAGATAAGAACATGTGCAAGAGTAAGGCCCAGGGGTCACTTCATGTTGAAGATGCTAATGCTGCAGATTTACATTTCATAACATGATGCATTGGGATAAACAAATTGTCCCTTATCGATTTCTTCAACGTCCAGTCATCCAAGGTCTTTCACCTTGTAAACTATGAACACAACAAAAGAATTTGTACCAAGGCCCTCAAAACACCTCATCAGTTTTGCCCTACAAATCTTGCAAGTCATTTAAATTTGAGAAAAGTCACAAACTTCAAACCGCAAACCCTCAGAGTTTTTTTTATTCACCAATGCTGTTCCTTGGGGTTAATACTATATGTTGACACAATAGCATGATGACTACAGTGTAATAAGAGAAGTTTGCCTCTCGACTCAGGAGGGTTACTATCATATTCTTTACCAAACATGGGTGTGAACATGTCCGGAAAAAAAGGTTGAAGTTGCATAGAGTTACAGGTGACAGACAAGAAGATTTGCATGGCTTGTGAGAGGCTCATGAACTCCCACCATGAAGGTGGCCTGTTCTGCTTAACCTAAAAACCCACCTTAATGGTCTGTAGGAACAGACATAGTGACCTGTTGCATTCCCAGGACCAAAAGAGGTTGGAATAGGATTTTTCATCAGGTTGAAGTGGGAGACCCTGGGCCACTGGCAATGGGGAAGAAACTGTTCATCAAGTGCAAGGAAGTGAAGCTTCTGGGAGATTGTCCTGGTGTTGCTTACATCTTTCAGACAGTCGGAAACTTCTAAGCTACACCCTCCTTCTCATTCCAGCCTTCAAATGCGGTTGCAGTTCCAGTTGCTGCAAGTATTTCCAATTATTCAGAGACTCTGGTTGCGAATAAACCTGTGGTAATGAAACTTGCTTTCTTTCTCTTACTAAGTTATCGTGTCATAGAAAAAAGTCAGGACAAATATATCACAGACATATGTGAAATTTGATCCACAGCAAAAATGTGGACAAGCTTGGCATGCCACTGTTTCCAGCTTAATTACCTGTCAAAACCACATTATCATGAATGAAAACTTCAAAAGTTCATCTTATTTCCTTTCTTAAGTACTATAAATTTAAAACCCACATTTCACTGGCCACAGAGTTGAAAAAGCAAGGATGACCGTGCACCTCACTAGGAACTTGAGTGAGAATAACCCAAGAGAGTGTGATCACCATCCAAACTTCTTGGTAAATCTGACCACCAATCACCCCATCGCCACATAGAAAGTGTCACCACCACAAACATTCCTCCAAAGTAAGACAGCTTCAGCATGCATCCAGGAACAGGTTTCCTGACCCTGACTGGATGCATCAAGAGTCATACAAAGCCTGCAGATTGGAGAGTTTATGTTCTCCAAATTTCAGGCACATAATAATTGCATGAACCTGGTTGAATGCCACACAGCAAGCTTGAATGGTGATAGATGCATGAGCACCACAAATCAAAGAGTCTGCTATAGCATTTGGATTCAAGACTGGGTGGCCTACATGTTGCTGATTGAGGTTACAGATGTGAATTCAAGCAGTTCACACCTTATTCCACAGGAAGCTCTATAATATCCTACCACACTCCGAAAAAACTCATCTGACATTACTCCGGAAATAGGAGGTATGTCATTCCCCCCTTACTTGTCCAATTGAAGTAATGACACTTCTATTTGGATACAAATCAAATGTGAATATATAAACAAATAATTTCAGAACTGACCCTAGAAGAAAACTTCTACATGAACAGACTAAGCTGTTCTTACAATGAGGCATCAGATGCTGCTCAAAGAAACATATCTGCTCATGAAAATAAGCTAACTGAGATAATAACTAGAAGAATTTGCTTAGCCAGTGCTTTTTCTTCCCATGATAATGTGCTTGATGGTGCAGAAATTTTTCTGAATCAAGCAAACAGAAATAAGACCATTAGAGAGGTAACTCTCACAGCCACCAGTTCAGCCTAAGAGAAATTCACAGTATATACATCTTGGAAGACTGCCCCCCAAACACTCTCTGATGGTTGATGACACTTGAGTTTGAGGATAAGAGGCATGGCAACCTGAATCTAGATCTGGACCACAAATTCAGAGAAGTGCCTTGGCATGTAGGCACCACATGCCAAACATAGGCTCCACCATATAGCCAAAACAGTCTACTGAAGGCATTTCTGTTCAATGAGAGGACATAAAGAAAAAGAATTTGACTCCTACAACCTCCCTTCCAGGAAGCTCCATTCACCTTCTTTGACTCTTGGGAGTGGCCGCCAGAGCCATTGTGAGATCCATGATTTTGGCATACTGCAATTATGCTCTCTAAGGAATAGACATGATGTGCTAGAACACAATAAACAAAACAGAGTGGGGTAACAGTGTGACCTACCACCTATAGGGTAGATTGAGTTGTAGTGGACCTCTGCCCAGAAGCTGAGATACATTTCTGCAGATATTTCCAAGACAATGAATCTGAAAATGATGTGGGTGCAACATCTATTGGGCCTCCAAAAAGAAATGCTGCACTTCATTTAAGAACACAAATGCAAATCATCAACCAAGACCATGTTGGGATTCAGAGAATTGATGCTGTCAATGAGAAGACATGTTTCATCCATGTTCATTCTCAGTGATGTTTCAGATTCACAATTGACATTAACAGAATCTGCAATTTCATCAATCACAGAGAACATACATGATAAATCTTCAGTGAATATACTAATGGTAAAAGGCACAGATATAAACCTCGCTTGGACTTCTGCTCAGTCGGAACAATCTCAATGAAGCATGTGTCTTTGAAGGATGTGATTAATGAAATTTTAACACCATACTGCACCAAACATACACTTTCAGTTTGAGAAGTCTGCCTTTCTGCATTTCAGCACTCAACTTTACCTACTTGAATATTATCTCTGGCTAACATCTATCACAGTACATGAATATGTTTACAAAAGCTGATCAAAATCAAACCTTTCCAGCATCAGAATTAATAGTCTACATGTCAGTCTTCTGCCCTTCTCAGCAGATTGATTGTGATCAAGCCTCTTCAAAAAAAAATAATCAAAAGAAGAAAATAGAGGTGGTGGTCAAAACACAGTCAAATTCTACACAACAAGATCTTACAAAAGTCCCTCGTGGTGCAAAGGAGCATGTGAGCAAAGGGAAGAAAGAAGGAGGACTAGCATCTGGTAGGCAGCTTATGGAGAAAAGGTTGCCAGGGAGTGAGAGAGAGATTACATAGTCCGCAGCTGCTTGAAGTGTCACATGGTCACCCCATTCACCATTCCTGCAACCCAGCCCTATTAGGTCTCTTGATTTGTGGTCAACATCTTACCTCCAACAGAACTTCAAACAGAAATGTACAAAACTGGAATTGGAACAACATACTTTGCCATATTCTTCAGATAGTCTATATACTTCATTGGCACATAGTTTGAATATGCATCCGGAGTTGTCTTTAACTGGCCAATCAAACCCAAAAGCAGTGAAGGAAAGAGTTAGACTTTGAGTTTAAGCTCTCAAGAAGTATGACCACCTGCTTCAATGAGCAAGTTTTTGAACCATTTAATTGGAAGAGATCGAGGTGGTGATTTGTATAGAAAGATGTGCCCTAGCTTCTATGCATCTAGAAATGTATGACTTCAAACCCAGAAAAGCAAGGCCTAATTACCTCATAAGTACCTACAAACCAAACAAACAATACTCCTATATAGAAACTTTAACCATCCACTCAAACAGCATAAGAACATAAGCCTTGACTTTGAGTTTCCTTCTGTGCCAAACAGTAATCATTCAAAGTTTTATCTATTCAGCTAAAACTACAAAAGCAATATAATAGAAAGACCAAGGGATCCATAAAGGAAGAAACCTGAGTCACCACTGACTTCCTCACAAATTTGTGATGCTCAGGAGTGCGATAAAGCTGGTCTGACAATGCCCGGAACTGCCACCAGCCCATAATTCATGCTCATAGAATTTAGATGGAACAGATGCACTGCTGTATGCCAAACTTTTTTATCTTGACATGGTAGCAAAACATTGTAAACAAATTTCTCAGCTTAAGAGACAATGGACCAGGAGTACAACAGCAGAAATCTTCCAAAACCTGTAAACTATCAAGGAAGGCAAAGGGATTCTTAAACTTACAGCCTCTACAGAAATCTGGAAGATTACTAGATGAAATTCAAACAGAACCAGTTAGACATTGTATTATAATGAAGACAAATACACTGCATGGACTGTTCTGCATCTGTAATTGATTGAAACTGCCATGAAGGCAGGTCTGCTGTGTTACCTGCTCCTGTTGTAGAATCATAGTGACTGTACATCCCTTTGTGCAACTATCCTAAGCCACTCTATATCGAAGGAAAAAATCAGAAAAGATCAAAGAGAGCTGACCTGGCAATTCCCATCCCCTTTGATTTTCTGCTCAGTCAGCCCATAAAGGTCCAACCTAACATTCAGCAAACCCACCTCTGTAAGATTCCACTTGTTTTCATATGAAATAGCTCACAGCACCACTAGAAGAAGGGATTTCTGATCCCATCCACAAATGCTTATTGATAAGATTGTAGAGAAATCTCCACAATGGGACTTCAAAGGTAACACAATGAGTGCAGTCATAACCTTGTGAGAGTTGCTCACAAAGTATCAGACCATCAACTTCATCATGAATAGCGGTGATGGCCTGCCACAAATACACTCTAATTTTGTGAGCTCCTGATGGTGGTGTAGATAACGTATAGAATAAACTACCCAAAGTTTGGGCAAACTCTTATACAAAATCAGTTTCCTGAGTTTCTGTCACATTTTTGGAACCAATGGGAAGACTCAATCATGATGTTAGCTAGCACTCAAGAGACATAGCTGATCAAACAAATGGTATCCTCATTCAAGCTGCAACAAGCTTGTGAGGGTAAGCTTCATTTTGACTTGTCCCTGTAAAAGCATCTAAGCCTAAGGCATATGGAGGCCTACATAGAGCGTAGTGGTTGGGCCCTCATGTACCCTGAACATATCTTTTACACCCGGAACACGTCTACAACTGCAGTGAAAACCACTAACTCAATGTAGTACAGTGAATCAAGTCAGAACATGGCAATTGTCCCTCACCTATCCAGAAGGCGTTGGTGGTCTGCTGAAGCATCATCATAGGTTGGAATTGATCCATTTATTCGTGGGATATGCTGCATTATGTAACATTTCATTGCACAGGTTGAGTGTCTCATGTATTCATTATTTGACCCAATCTACATTCTGCAATAGAATAACTACATAAGAACTGTACAACTATTGTCAGGCAACACACAAGACTAGGAAATTTCAACCAAGTACAGAGGAACTTTTGGCATCCTATTAGAAGGCATCATAGATAGCACCTTGAGTGGAAAGTACCTTGACAGGCTCAAACTTAGTCAGACGTCTGGCCACTTCTTTGTCAATTTGTGGGAACTCAGAAAGGGTTAACGCAATTTGGTGATCATTTTTGTCCAAATCATAATGGCTATTGTGATGAAGGGAACTTGAGGAGCCTGACCCTGGTTTCTGTTGGTCCATATCCTTATCAGGGATCCCAGTTGTGGGTAGTCACTTGGCCATAGTTGCCCTTGACAAATGTGTGGCACCCACCTTACTCTAAGTGCTCAGGGAACTCGTTATTGAATTCTGGGCCCTCTCCACTTAAAGTGCTATCTTAATTTGTGGCTGTATCAACCCAATTCTGCATACAAAATGATGCCTGCAAAACCAAAAAGCTGTGAAATTCAACTGTAGATATAAAAGATGTGAGTTCAGGTTGAGGCTATTGTCCATGCACATGCTCTTCAGAATAGGCTAATGTAACTACATGAGTTTGTAACGACTCAGGCATATTGCTGAGTGCAGCTTTAAATTAGTTCAGGAAATTCATCTCTGCTTGTAGAGGACTGAATGTGGCTGGCATATTCTAGTCTTGGATTTAACACACAGCTTATAAAGCTCAATCAAACTGCTGGGGTAGGGCATAACCCTCCAATTCCTAAAATAATATTCATGTGGATGACCACCTCACAAGCATCTCAATGTCACTACTCTTTTCTCTACAGTATGAAAACAGCAGCCACTATTGGAGGGAAAAGTAATGCTGGTCTCAAAACTATGTGAAGTCCACACATGGTTCCAAGTTGACAGGTTGAGCATTTAATCCAAAGGTAAGGTTGACCTGAAACTGATTTTTGACAGGAGTTGCATGCCCTGCCTCCTGTTCATCAGCAGGTAACTTATGAGAGTCTTCTTGCAAAGCCTGCAAAATCAATGCATCATCTGCTGTGCTTGGTAGATGTGGTAGTGCACCAAATCAATACAATGACAGGCCACTGACTCAACATAGCAAACTGCTTCAGGTTCAGAACTATGTTTGCTTGACTCAGTTATTGATCTATGATCACCCCTTCCAGCATCATTCACAACCTGGTTGCCTCCATCTAGCTCATGCAGGCCCAACCTCACCAAATTCTGGTCTGCTGATCTGATCATTTGTGTTATAATGACTCACTGTTGCTAAATCTTCTTGTATTAGACTTCCTGATACCAGAACCACCATGAAAAACTTGATGATCCCCATCCCCCTAGGCCACATCTACCAAGATGAAATCCTCTAGCAGAATATGATAGCAGCTTCCTCACTGGATTATAAACAGTAAGTCTAGTGAATCCACTAATAGATACTCAACCCTCCTGAGGCTAAACATCACATTTTAGCACTTGACTCATTTGTACACAATAGAAGGAAATGTGAAGTTCTAGTAGGTCCTTTGACCTCCCATAAATTAATCCAACTTCTCCTGCTCTGATATCCAAACCTCCAGAGACCCAGAAAAGGTCTAAAGAGCAGCTTGACTAGTTACAGATTACTGATACTTTCGCTAAAACCATGTTATGTGTATATAACACCCCAACTCAATGCAAGATGTGAACACTGTCAAGGACTTCCATTACTTTTGGGACCGATCCAAAAAGTATGTACTCTTGTGCACACAAATGTTGTAACCTTTTTACATTCTCAACCTGTCTTTGTATGTCACTGTAGTCAGTCCCTTAAAAATTGTCAAGAATGAGATCATCTGTAAAAACATAAACAGTACAACACAAAAAAAACATCTGGCTTTTGACCTTGAAAGAACCATTCACATTCTAAAATACTTTCAAAAACCATGATTTGAACATCAGTCACATCAGCCATCTTTGAAATCATACTTGAGCCTCCATGACATTGCATTAACCGACAATGGACTGTACATTGTTCCTATAAATTCTGTAGTGGCTTATGATATATCTATTGCATCTGTGGAACATATAAAGATGATTAGGAAGAACAGACATCCAATTGCAGAGACTAAGGAGACCCTTTAAAACAAGACACCACACTCTTATGAATCCTCAAGAAGGACAGCAACAAAATTTCATCCAGATAAATCATTTGCACTATGCAGGGTTGATGTTAATAATAGCAATCACTGGAGCAAGGAATTCTCAAAATTCCCTAAATTTCAGTGACTAGAAGATTCAATCGTAACCCAGACGATAGCTTCAATACCAAATAACTGAGCTTGACAATAGGCAAGCCAAATACCAGGTCAAGTTCTTTTCCACAACAATCAATTTCGGTAGCAGGGCACAAACTAATCATATTCCTGACCCTCAGGTGATTAGTAATGACAATGCTACAGAAACTTTTTTCACCCCATTCTAAACCAACCGATGTAGAGAACAATGACGAGCGATGGCCGTTTTGTCTTTCTTTCAACGATCAATTTGCAACGACAGGTCTGCTCAATGTAAATTAAGAAGGAAAGGATTGCTACAGAGAATGAGATTTCCTGGCGGCAAACAGAGCCCTAAAGATCTTCCCCTCTCGCAAACAATTCGAGCTTTAGATCAAGACGAAAAACGTAGGCAGAGAAGAAATTTGAGATAGCTACGGCGACACGAAGGTGTAACGATCGGACCACGAAAGACATGGAAGTTGAGAGAGAGAGAGAGAGAGAGAGAGAGAGAAACGTGTTAACTTACAAGAGAGATCTACTTCTGCTGCGTCGCCCGTCCTCCCATCATCACACTCGCTTGCGCAGGCAACTAACGTCGCGAAACGAAAGTATTCTTCTCCCAATCCTGAGATAGCTCCCAGCCCCCGCTTGTACCGTTCGCCACAAAACCTGGAATATCAAAGAAAGGAATTTAAAATCTTTGCGGAAACCGAAGCGAGTGTTCTGCATACTTTTCAATCGGACGTGCGTCCGCCTCAAACGAAGAACCACGTTAGAGCTTGGTGGTGACGCAAAGGGGGGCAGAGGGAGGTCATGATACGGGGTCAGATCATTATCCACGTGGTAGATATCTAGTAGGTGAAATGCTTGCTCTGTTTTGCACTTGATGCCAACGTAGTGGGCAAGTACTAAAACAGGTGCAACTAATTACATGTCTTGGATAGGTAGTGTTTTTTTCTAACAATTTAGCTAGGGTGGCGACCATCCCTAAATTGTCTAGCCAAATTTGGCTATGAATGAATTATGAAGCTTAAATTTCTATACATCCTTCTACCTATTTGAATGCAATATAGAAATCTGGTAATCTTTTTTAATTTTTTAAAAATATGGCGAATTGAACACCCCAAAAACCAGTCGTTTTTTTCTTTAATTTAAAAAAAAAATCACCAAGTGGCGAAATTTCACCCATAAGAAAAAGAGTGAAAATGCAAAGAGTACACAAGTTTGGGCATGCCTGCTAGTGATGCCCTCCAGGAAAAAAATTCCCCTGTGTTTTTTAACATTCTTGTTTGGATGATCAAACTTTAATCATACTTGAAAGTGAATGCTACAAATTGAATGTACTTCAATGAAAAATCACTGGTGCCCTGATCTAGGGTTCATATCTGCCTATGACTGATGCTTGGCATTAGTTAATTTTCAAGGGGCCACCCCAAAATATAAATAAATAATCCTGACCTTACAATATCAAAATTTCATGGAATTGAATTCAAGACCTTTCCTTATGTAAATAGCCAGTCCAAACCATTGAGAAATATGAGTAAAATAATTTTAAAAAAGAGACTTAGTGCACTTAACATTGATTATTATCAATATTTTATAATATTCATATTGGGATTGTTAGATCCTTTTTTGAAATTTTCGTTATTTTGACAAAGATCTACCAATTATAGGTTGTGGATTTGGCACTTTAAGTTATCAAAACGAAATTCAAATCTGACAGAAACATTTAGTCAACAATCAACTTCATCGGCATGGTTTTTTTTCAATTTTCTAATGTAGTCTCTTTGGTGAGCATTCCCAAAGGATATAGCATTAATTGGCAACATGTATAGTGTTCGTTTTTTCAAGCATTCTTTGATATGTCTAGTTCCCTATATGTGTTGAGGTTAAAAATTGATGGTGTTTTTCCCTCACAAAATGGAGAAGAAACCCTAAAAAACATCAATTTTTCGTATTTTTTCTTTAACTATTTTCAATAAAAAATTCCAAAACGTGAAATTTTGCCTACAAAAAACCATTGTCATTGGATGTCAAATTGTGTCAATATTCCAATGAAAATGATTTATCAAGCTTGATTAGGTAGATCAACTTTAAGTTTCATAAGTTATCCTTTTGGAGAACAATTCCAAATAATTCTAAGCATGAATTTATTTGGCTAATTCTTAAGTAAAGACAAATAAAAAAACGTTTTTTGGGGATTTATATGTTTTCAAAGTTCTTTTTGGCATTATAATCACAAGTAGATTTTCAATATTTTCTACATCAATTTGTGTCTTATTTTTCTTCAGTTGAATTTTAATTCAATTTAAAATTTTATTGCCATTGGTACTGGGTAGCAAAACAAAGCCCAAGTTTATATTCTTTCATAAATGTATAAATATGGAGGAATTGGGAACTCTTGGAGAATGGACCAATCTAGGGAATTGACATAAAATGTGAACTTGGGGAGTTGGGCAATAACAATGAATAAACTCGAAAGATTTCAAAAATCCAGGGAAGTTGGACAATGGATCAACACAAATTGGACAACAGGACAATGTTAACAACTTGACCAATCCAAGGAAATGGAAAATAGACGAACGCAAGGAAATTGGATAATTTGAGGAAAAAAAGATTGTTGTTACCATTGTCATTGTTATTGGTTAATCTACCTTTCATTTTTAGGCCATGTGTATGTCCTTTGGGTGATATGAAAGTTCAAAAGTTCAAAAGTAAGATAGTGGATGAAAATGGAACTAAATGGGAACTAACTACATTAGCTCAAAAAAACAAAATCCCAATAAAATTTCAATTTCATTTGTTGTCCAATTGTTTCACCTTTCCCAACTAATTCCTTATTCATACATTGTCCGACTTTTTCAACCTTCCCAACCAGTTCCATTTTTTTTCTTTTTTTTTTGGAAACACAACAACACAGACTTGACCGGACAAGTCGTTGGCACCCCCAAGTCAAACTTAATGGCAAAGGCAGATAGGAGTTTTAGCTACAGACCAATTGGTTTGAACCCAAAATCTTTTTCAGGTCCACGGGTCCCAAACAGTCCGGCTCTACCACCAAGCATCACCCTGGGGTAAAGTACTTGCACTTTCATCCACTATTCAAATTTTAGATTAATCTTGGACCAGTCACTCAAAGGATTTTAGTGGGTGCACAATCTAATGTGGGAGTGTGAAAGTGCTTCCCCCATTCGTAAAAGTACTTACAAATTTGGGCTATGAGATTTTGGTTCTTACATGCAATCAATCTTTGAAATCTTGGGCATATTATTTTGGGGGATTTCAATGTAGACTAAAAGAAAAAATTTATACATAAACTCCATTTCTTATACTTTCCATGTCCAATTGCCTTAAAGTAGCTTCACCCATGCTTGGTATTTGGGCTTTCAAGAATAAATCTCACATCCAAGATGGTTGGTTATTACTTACTATCATTACAAGAAATTTGCATATTAACAATTTTTTTAAGTTGTAAATAAGTATTTTCAATTATAAACGACACATGTAACTACAAATTGTTCTAGTCGCTTTGGACAAGTCATATAAACTTCGAGTCTTAAAAAAATTACATGCCATCGAATTGAAGCAATATATGCATTTAAATGTGATTTACACCGATTTTTAATCAAATTGACATTTAGCTTAAGTGCGGCAAGGTCATTTACAATTGGTTTTTACTAATAAAATGTGTAAAGACATTATATATGTACATGGCACAATCATTTGCAACTAGTTTCACAATTAAAATATGAAAATTTGGGGAGTTTTTAATCATTGAAATGTTGACATGTGACAAGTTCCAAGTTGAACAAATGGAATCATGTGGTTTATTAGCTTGAGCTAGGCCACTTAGCATAAAAAGCTTGTTTAAAATATTTAGGTTAAGCAACCTAGCTTAGATTACTTAAGGTGTTTAGGCTAGGAGACCTAGCCTAGGTCACCTAAAGCATGGGGGAGGCTAAAAACTAGGTGGACTACTACTAGAATTTTTGGTTTTTCAAATGGTCCATACTAATTGGTCTTTCTTGACTAATGAACATGTACATTTTGATTAGAGGCTAGGGGCTTGAATGACATGTGTATCTTTTGACCAATCAGCATGGCTGAAATGACCTATTTTATTAATTGTCGATTGGACAATTTAATCAAATTGAACAAAAAAATAACAACCTTAGTCAAAATGGCCAATGCCACTTAATCAAATGCAATATCTAGTCAAGTTGAAAAAAAAACACATGACACTTTTAATCAAAATGGTCAATGGAATTTTAGTCAAGTAACACATTTAATCAAGATGACCAATGTTATTACTACATACCTACCTACACACCCACCCACCCACCTACCTACTACAACCTACCTACCTATGTACTTCATAGTCTTGTAATCATGTATTAGAATAAACATGTGAAATAAAAAATTTGACAAAAGTTGAACACCTTTTGATGGTGTGTTCCATTGGTTAAGGACTTGAATTATCATTGGGGAGGTGAAGGGTTAATTTTTTTTAAGTTGTAACTTATGTACATGTTTAGGGGGCTAAAGTAGGTAAGCTAGATTAAGTTAAATAGGTTGTACTAAGTTAGGTTAAATTAGGTGAAGTAAGTAAGGTAGGGTACGCTACCACCTACCTACTTGCATTTTTATAACTTGCCTAGCTACTTCCCTACCAAAAATAATTGATAATAATTTTTTTAATAAATTATTTAATTAATTTGACTAGTCATATGGTCCATTGTTCATTAGTCAAAATGACCAATCATATGGTTTTTACTCTACTAGTCAAAAAACAACCCCAATCACACTAGACATGTTAAAATTGACTTGTCCAAAATGATAGGTCTTTTTGACCCTTGAAGAAATTTGGTTTTTTAACTAGAATTTTCAATTTGAAAAACCAAAAATTATAGTAGTGATTAAGCTAGGTGGTTTAGGATAGGCACTTTGTGGGTGTAGAGTAAACACATAAATTACCTAATTTAAACTAAGGTAGATAGGTTGCACAGTAATAAAGATTTGATTCCTCCATGTTCACATTAAAAGACAAAATGTTTATCAATGTACCAACTTCTTTTTATGTAATATGAAATGGAGTCACATTTTAGTAAACATTTTTCTAACCTACGTAAATGGCATATTCAACCTACCCTAGGTTATGAAGGCTACATGAAGTGTCTAAATTACCTAAAGATTACCTAGGATACCTAAGGGCCTACCTAAAAGTTGTTTAAGCTACTTAAGGTCCTACCTAATGGCTATTTAGGTTACCTAAAAGCCTACCTAGGGGTTACATAAAGTACTTGAAGCCTACATACATTACCTACAACACCTAGGGGTTGCCTATAACAACTAAGGTACTTAAAAGTCTACCTAGGGATTGTTTAGTTTACCTAAGGCTTGCCTATACAATTATGGTACTTATAAGGGGTTTACCTAAGTGTTATTTGAACTAGTTCTAAGGTACTTAAGAAGCTACCTACTTGGGCTATTGTAAAGGCATGAAAATGCAGCATGCGACACATTATCCTCCTTAGGGAGGTAAGGCCAAAGGAACAAGGTCAACTCCTTCTTACTCCCAAAAAGAACTACTCTCACTTGCTAACTTTACTACAGTTACTCAAGCAATTGTGAAGAGTTCATACAAAGAGAAAAAGAAGAAGGTAAGGTTTATCGTCTAGGGACATACCTACCATTTGGATTGTATACTACTTTAATAGTGTAATAAGAAGAAAGTGTAAACAAAAAATTAACATAATACAAAGGATGGGTTGTCACTACTTTCCATGTTTTTATAATACTTTCAATGCATCAAAACAAGGTCAAATGGGTTTACATGCCTTCCACAGTTATTATCCTTCCTTCACAATGCCTACAGACCTTCTATGGGTATTGCCTACTATTTAGAGTCCCTTGGAAAGCCTTCTTGTCACTACCTATTGTTTGCATCCACTATAAACTATTTTGACTATTGCTTACCATCTACAATAGTCCCATGCAATACCCTATAGACTTCAACTACCAACTAATCTTTTTTCCTATTGCCATATATGGGCTACTACCTTCCTATGGTAGCAATTGATTTCCTACTCTAGAGACTAAAACCTTGCCAACATTTTTACCATGTTTTGTAAAAGAAACACATTTAACTATTGTACACAAGATGTAACAACACATTATGCAAGTTTAAACTATATACTACCTTCCTTCAATTTCAAAAATATTAACTCACACAAATTGGTAATGAAATGAGACTTTCTTGATGTAGGTTCATTGCTTTTCCTTGGATATGTTGATGTTATGAAATGCCAAAATCTTCATCAATTTGTTTGAATGAAAATTTTCTGACTTTGGAATAAATATTTTTCCAATCAAACATTTTTCCTAAAATCATACCCAATGGAGACTAGAGATGATGAGACAAAACTTCATGTGATATTGATAATCCACATGTTGTGATTTTGTTTTTGATTTAATAAGAATATATATGGTTTTCTTGGTGGTTATGACACCTATTACAAATTTTATCCATTTTACAAATCAATTTGGATGTTCAAGAATATCATGCACTTTGGTGTTCTTGCAAATCAAGAAAATTCTATTTAGTAATTTGGTCATGTTCTCTTTCTTTTTTTCTAGGTTTCTCATGTTTGGATAATCCACACATGGAGTAGAATTTCAGCTTGATGGAAGAAAACATGCATGTTGTTAGCACCCTTCTGGTTAATGTGGACAAAAAATGCACCCAAATTCTAAACTAGTTGAATATTGGCTTAATTCATGCATTATAAGTCTAAATTGAAGTAGCTTAAACACTTCATGGTCTTGTTGAAGTTTACCGTAAGAGTGCAAATAACCTCTTTTCTTATGGCATGACACCTTTACGAACTTTGTGGCTAACATTGGTTGTTGAGAAAATACATGATTGTTTTAGCCTTATGTTTTTTTGTGTCAAATTCTAATTGCATGACCAAAACACATGTGAAAAAAAATTAAACCATGTATTCTAAATGTGACCTACCAAAAACAAACTAGTTGCATGAGACAATGAAAAATAGTTTTTACTTTAAACCTAGACTAGTGTCCTTGTGGTGATTCGTTTATTGCCAAGTTTTTTCACATCCTTTATAGTTGAAGATGCATTTTGCAAGTTATGCACCCTTCCTTGAGCAAAATAATTTGTTGTTGATATTCAAAACTTGTGTTATCATATTGTTCTTTAGATAACTTTTTATTATTATTGGTGTCACATTTGTTTTTTGATGCAGGCATTGACGACCCCCCTTTTTTTGCCATGCTTGCTTGTGGTCTTGCAACAATCCTACCACTCTTCTTACGTGGTTGCAATGTTGTTATATCCACAAGATGTTGTTTAATTTTCTTCTTATGTGGAGTTTTCCATTTGTAGCAAACACCACAATCTCTAAACATTTGAACTATGGTTAACATTGTTCATAGTTTCTTTTAAACTAATTGCTTGGCGTAAGCAATTTTTTTTGACAAAGCACCTACAACATTTATATTCAAAGCTCCCAATTGTTAACCTATGCATACACACATTGTTGTGTAAGTAATATATGATAGATACAAATTCCAAACTTACAAGAACATGATTGAAAGGGTAGTGCATTGGTTTTAAGGACATAAACATGTCATTGTGTGACACAAATTTAAACGAAAACACTTAGCTATTTGGAGGTCTGACCCACAACACAACATGATCTAAAAACATCATGTCTTAATCCACCCACCATGTAAATTTCGACCTTCCTTACATCGGATCTTATAGTGGAACACTTGTTTACCCTATGTATATAAAAATTAGCACACATGTAATTTCTAACAAACCTACATTTCAAAAGCACACATGTGTCTACAAAGGTAAAAATAGGATGTTGTAAAGTTATAATTCATCAACTTAACGTTCTAGTGGAGCTAGTTGTGCCTAGAGCTTAGCAATACATTAAGGCTATGCTTGTTCATAAGGGTTCAGTTGTAGTGTTTCAATAATGTCCACAACTCCATCGTTTTTGGCCAATATAAGTTTATGTTTGCATTGTCTGGTAGTTAAGCTATTTGATAATGTCCAATTTTGCTCTTTTGTGGAGACATTTGTTAGCTTAGATAGGTTGTAAAACTTATCTATGCAAAGTCTTTCCATGTCTTTAATATAGTCTAAAAAAGTGCCTAGGAAATGGCAAGGTTTGCACAAATAGTAAGTGTTTGCTTGGGATTTTAGGAATAAAATGTTTTGTGTTTGGTTAAGTCGAACTTAAAACATGTGTCCCCAATTGCTCAGTGCTAAAAGGTATGCACATTACATATTACGAAATTCTAGTATAAAATATTTCATCACATGTATTTGGGAATTGAGCACATATTCATGTGCCACCCATGCCTTGTTGCATGTTCCTAATTTTGAAATTAAAATTGATGGCTAACATTAAGTGTTTCACATGTTGTAAGAGATTTTGGATTTTTTACTAGTATGTTGAGTTGCATGCACTTCATGGGGAAGGAAAAGTCTATTGAATATCAACTTGTGCACATGACATCCATGATGTTGTTCCGAGCTTTGGAAATGGTTATATTTTTATTGGGGTTACCCTTGTGTTGGCCAATGCAAAGGACAATTGAACTACCTTCACAAGACACTAAATTGGCAAAATGTCAAGTTCATGTGCCACAATGAATTCCATGCTTTAGCTACTTAATGGCATTTATTCCCAAGAACAATATTTGTCCACAATGAAATTATCCCTAGCCCTTGCTCCTTGAGTTCCTAAACAAAGTTATAGCATTACCACCATATTTTATATATTCAAACTTAATTTTAAACATACCACAAACTTCATATTAACATACATCCACGATATTGAAGAAGAAACTCCACAATAGTCCTGCTTGAAGGTATCTATTGATTCTAGCCTTTATCATGTAAAATGTAATGGTTGGTGTTTCTTGCCCCTTTCCATATCCATCAAGCATGCCACTGATAATGCTAACATTAGCTAGGCATTGCACAAAAACACACATATATGAGATTGTGCAAAAAACTTTAAAACAACAATTTGAAGGTATCCAATTCATGCAAACTCTAAAACTGACAACCACTATAGGAGTAATCGTGATCTTATGGGTGTTAAACCAATACATTCATCATGAATGGTAGGCATTTAGTGTCATGAGCTTGTATAGAGCTAACATTAGCATGTGTTGATACATAAATCTGAAATTAGTTATCGAAGCATAATACATGAATTTTGTATCCTCCTCAAGAAGCAACCAACCCTAGAAAAAACTATATTTTTATCTATAGAAACTTCTTTTCATAGGTAATGACATTTTGCTTTGGATAGTGAGATTTTTACACATTGAGAAAAAACCAATTAATTCACTTTTGATCAAGCCAAATATATCGCACAACATTATATGGATATGATAAGGAATGACATGGTCCTTGATTTAACACACCTACTTGGGCATTGACATCATAACCACAAAAGAATATTTGTCCAAATTAAGTGGTCAAGACTATTTCTTTATTCCTTAACCACCAACATCCAAATGATTGCAATCTTATATCTTTTGTGCCTTGATTTTGCAAGAATGTTTTGTCATATAGTTTGTCCTAGTGTTCTTATCTTCATTCCACATAGCGAATAACTCTGTGTGTTTTCATGCAATGATTGAAAACATTGCAATATGTATAAATGTTATCAACACTACAAGAAACAAAAAAAAATTGTGGTAATGAATAACATTTAGTTTGCACGCCATGTTAGAACTTGGGGTTTTCACATTAATGTTTTGTCCCTCTTAGCTACTTAGGGATGAAATTCTCAAAAGATCACTATCCTATTTGAATAGTCATGAAGTACAGTGATGATTAAAAAACCATTTACTTCTTGCATTCCTAGCTGATCAAAAAATGGTGTGGTTTTTTTAATGGAATAAACCAATGGATCCACATTATATCATTAAATGTTTATAGGACCATTTTAGTTTGTTCTATGGTTTTGCCCAATGTGTGGAAATGACATTTAATTTTAACATTCCCATACATTCTTTGAATCATGGATCCAAAACATGGATCACAACAAGCAACTTGATGGTGTAGAAACATTGGTTCATGTTGTTGATGTGTTTATATCTTGGAACTAAGGTCTTTTGTTATTGTAGTATCTAACTTTAGGGATATATTGTATCTCAAATTTGCCTTCCTTGAATTTATAATAGTATGTTATATTGTGAAACATCTATAATAATTAGGTAAATTTTGTTGTGTGCCAAAAGCTGATATGTCTCTAGTGTAGTGCAACTCATAACAAATTGTCTAAAGCTTAAATTTTTTGGTAATGTGCAATTGGCATTATTATGTGTAAGAGTTGCTTAAGCTTTAGACATATGAAGTGTAGTGCCAGATCAACATTTGTCTATAAATTCATAGAATTGTGCAACTAACTAGACGTATAATAAGGAAATTGATGTTTGGGAAATCATTAAAATTGTAAAACATGTACATTTAGGTGTTCCATTATAGTAATACACATTTGCATTTGTCATTAAAGTTCTTGGATTGTGATTGTTGAATATGTGCATTGATATTTTGTGGCTTGCTCATTTTTTTGCTTATTTGTGGATGGTCAACATTTGTTCTTTTGAGAGAAAGTTGTAGTTTGATTATATGATTCTTGCAAAGGAATTCTAGGCTTTGGAAGAAATTGTACAATAATATTAGAACCATGCTTGAACAACACCCTTGCCATACTTAAATGTTCAACATGTGACACTTCTTATTTCTTGTTGTTAAGAGGTCCAATGTTGTAATGCATGGCATGCAATATCAAGATTTGGACCACATTCCATTATACTGGCTATTCGTAACACATTTCTCATTTGACTATGTGTACAAATATTTGCAATGTGGTTGCCATGTTTTTATAACACATAACTAATCCATAATGGATTTAGCCATTGAATATTATGGTGAAAATGTCATCTTATATGCCCGTGAATTGAAAGTTAATAGCACGAAGCTTATAGTTTAGGTAAGATTTTGCTTCTAAAATTATGGACTGTATTTGTGTTTCATGTTTTTAGGTCGCAATGCCCTACCATTAGGAATTCCATGTCACACATGTGGGCTCCTATTATCATCATATGTAGAACATTTCAAGCATTGTCAACCACCTTAGAACTTTGTCATTATCAACTACAATTTTATTTGTTTTGTTGCCTAGATTTAATTATAATAAATCTTCAAACAACGAGGGAAGGACATACAATTATCTTCCAATTTTTTTCCAAAAAATAGGCAAAAGAAAATTATGAAAACATAGTTGGATAGAGGTCTTCTTGTAAGCAATGCAAAGGAGTAGGATTAGGGTTTAGGATTCTCATGTTCTTGCGTACTATCACTAATTGCTTTTAACACTAGTTGTTCTGGTACATAGGTTCGAGAGGTTTTGTGCACAAAGAAGTTGTGTTGCATTAAATGGTGAGGTGACCTTTTAAAATTTTTCTTTATATTATTTTTTTCTACCTTTAAAGTTTGTCTACAATCATATGATCATCCACATGTATTATATTCAATGCTCACAAGATGTGTATTGATACACCAAAATGGAACTAGTAGTTCCAAAGGTTGTTAGCTAAATATCTTTTGTTCCAAATTGAGCAATGTGAATTGTGTTGTGATTATGTGTATGTCAAGTCTTGATGTATTTGATTGTTTCAAATTCTAGGGTATAAGGTGGAGCAGCCAATAGGATTGATTCTTACTCTTACTACTTTGAGTCTTTAAAATGAAATATTCACATTTTTTATGTGCATTAAGGTCATTGTCTATGGATTGGAAGATACATGGCAGTATCAAGTCAGGTATGGTGTTTGTTTTGTTGTCTAGTTAGATTTATGTCAATCACTTATAGCCCATATGCTTGTACATTTTCCAGACATGTTTCTGCCACTCTGGTTTTTGACAAAACATGTCGCATCTAGCTCTAGCAACATGAACCATCAAGTTTGGTGAAAATTAGGATATTTGAATTTTTTGTTTTTTTCACTATAAGTTGACCTTTGCCTGTTTTTTTACTTTGTTTGCCATGTTTTCAACTTTGGCCTTGTAAATTGTATTGTTTTAAATGGTATAAAGGGATCTATGTTTGATGTGGAAATTTAAGGGCACCATCAAGAATTGTCATTTGACATACCAAGTTCCATTATTGTCACTAATGCAAAATTTGTCTACTTGATATGTAAGTAATAGGATGTTCCCTTCACAAAAGCAGGCAATCTTCAAAATATGAACAACAAAAGAAGAGGTTTTGGAGGCTACAACTCTTCAAGTTAATTTTTGTTAGAGAACAACTTGTTGTATGAAGTATGGCTATAAGGCTTGTGCGAGGAGGTGGATGTAGGTAGCAAATAGGGCATGTTGCGACCACAATCCAACATTATGTTGAGTCCCAACTCCCTCATGTTATTTAGGGAAGGTTTGTTGACCTAGTCTAATAACATGCATGCACTAATCATGAAGGAGTAAAACAATCACATGCTACAGACTCTATGTTTTTTGGGTTGCTATACTTGATGGTTCAAAACATTGTAATTTCTATGCATAACCTTTTTGGGTTTGCTACAAGCGCTTGATAACCCATGTCCATGCCCTTGTCCAAACCAATTTTTGTGATTTGTGAATGCACTTCCATTCTCCTTGCAACTTGTGTAGTTGAGTGGCTCTAATGTAATATACTATGACATCACAGAATAGGGTCATAGACACCTCTCCTAAAATTTAACTTCTTGGTTGCTTGTTTGAAGGATTATAACCATGTTGAATGGGATTTGGTTTTTCTGAGGGGGTAGGAATGGGCTTGGAAGGTTTACTAAATACATGGATCTAAACAGTTATACATCAATCTACTACATGTTCTTCTTAAGCATCAAGCAAAGCTAGATTGGATTATTGATCCAACATTGGTAGGTTTTATAATTTCAATCATTTTGCATTGGTGGTAGACCCCTTGTAAGATTTTTGGTTAAGAGGATGATCTTGTAACAATTAATTAATCCACATTCCATGTTTTTTATTTTTTTAAAGTTAATGTAGACATGATTTCAAAGTTTTTTATTTGAAAGCTCTTGATCTTCTCTAATTGTGACAAATGTGAATTCCCTATTTCTAAAATTGTTAGGGTTATTGTTGTTGGATGTTTATAAACTAGTCACCAATTCTTTTTTTGCTTATCTATAATTCAATAGTTGGAATGTGTTGCATGCATATCAATGCAACTGAATCTCAAGCACAATGAGGTCTATCCATATAGAATAAGTAAGAGAACAAAAAACAAATCTAGGAAGAAGGTTGACATTAGTAGAAAGGCTAAGAGACAAATTACATAGACAAGAGCAATGGATAATTGTGGAGAGGTGACATAAAGATGCTGAGAGATAACACAAACATTGAGCTCAAATACATTCTATGAAAGCAAAAATAGATGCCCTTCATCAATCCTTAGAACCATGTGAAGAATTGGTGGGAAAACGAAAAGTGAAGAAGGCTACACATGACAATGTGTAGTCCATTAAGAAAGCATTGTATGTTTTCTTGGACCTATTTCAAAGACATGTGATGCAAAGGTGTTTGCAGATCTTGTTGTTGTTAATTTTGTTCCAAAGTCCATAAATAGTCAAAATTCAAGACTAGTTGTGGTTCAAAAAGAAATTATCAATGGCTTCATGTCAACCCTAGCGATGTGAAGAATCCTTATACATTTACAAAACTTGCTACTAAACATGCATTGTTGACAATAGCTGTAAACTCTAATGAGAGTAACACATTCTTAGATAGAAGGCCCACGTTCTAGGTGTTCACCACCATAATGTCCCCTTAGTAGTAGAATGTCATAGGCACATGAAATCTACTTGCATTTTCTCACGGACTTTGTCCATAAGGAAACAAAGGATTGATGTTTGAGCATTGCCGCAATAGTTGTTGTGCAAGCTTGGTGGGTTGTGAAGACTAGGATTAGTCTTGACAAAAGGAAAGTGACATGCAACCAAATAGGCCCCTTCCAACATGATGAAAACCAACCCATTTCTTAATGGAATCACATGTGAATAATAACATCTCAAGTTGCAAATTAATTAAGTATTTGTTTTAAATTTGTCTATACTTCAATTCTAGATTATGGAATTACAAGTGTTATGGATTAACAAAGGATTGATACTATTGGTGATTTCTAGTGGACCCATAGTGGTTTCTTAGTGGACTAATAGAGGATAAGTAAGATTCATGGGGACTAGCAATGGCTTTTTGGTGGACTAACAAAAGACTAATTAATCATGTGGAATGGACTAATAATGGATTAATATTGGACTAACTACTATTGTGGACTTATAGTGGATTGATTGTGGATTAGGAATGGACTAATATAGGATTAATGGATTTCCAATGGATGTTTTGGTCTTATGGTGGAGTTATAATGAACTAACATTGGATTATTGGTGAACTAAGTTATGGTGAGGATTTGTAGAGGATTATAGTGGATTAATGATGGACTAATATTGGATTAGTAATGGACTAATTGTTGTTATGGACTAATAATGGACTAATAGTGGACTTACAGGGGACGTTTATATTATAATTGGACATTGGATTGACTTTATTGTCAAATGGATTTATAGTGGAGTATTAGCCCAAATTAATTTATTGTTGTGGACTAGGTGGTGACTATGGTGGACTTGTCAAGGAATGTTTGGGACTTATTATGGATTATGGGGTTTTTTGTGGACAAAGTTTTACTTATGCTTGCAGAAGGCACATTTAGAAATTATCATTGGACATGGGGGCTTTTATTCATTCAAGCCTTTTTTTGTGAAAAAGATAAAGGAAATAAACATATGTTGTATCTACCATGTGGAGTTGGATGAATTGTGAAAAGGTTTGATTTACATTTGAAAAAGTTCTGGTATCCATTCATAATCACAATGTGACTGTGACTGTGAATAGATATGTGCATCTACTGATGGTACTAAAGGCTATGATGCATGTATGGGTAGTTCTACTACATATGTAAGGCTCACTATTCTATGGGAATTGATAGTTTGCCCTAAAGACAAATTCTCATAATGGCATGCTAGGGAATGTTTACTAGGTGAATGTGATAATTACGGGTTTGAAAACCTCCCAATTTGTCTAGTGGAGGAATAAGGGTCGTTTGGACATTTTGTGAATTGGAAACATTTCTCTTTTGAGAAAATTATGACCAAGAAAAAGTTGACACTTGTCTACAAGTCCACATCATATGCTAACTTCATTCAATACTTGAACCAAAGTTTCAACACTTTGTGCGCCACAATTTTGTGGATTGTTGGCAAGACATCCAATTTAAGAATTGTTTGAGGAGTTTTTCTAGTGACACAATTGTGTCAATGATTAACTTATTAGAAAATTACACATTTGAGATCCAAAATGAAGTGCAAAGTATGCATTAACATAACTATTAAGTAACATTTTTAGTGCACATAACTTGGTAGCATAACCCAAACCCAATTCCAAATGATGAGGATTTTGAGGAAATACCATTTCTATATCAGTGATGATAAAACCCATGACAATTATTTTGTTCAACATTGTTTGCTTTTCATTGGCAAAGCATGGTGGATAGTGTTTCAACTTAAACACCACTACAAGTGGTCAAATGGCTGCTCCTCATAATTCAAGAGCAAAACTCCATGGTTTTTTGTAAGTTGCTACCCATACTTAACTAGGGGCCTGTGTAGCCTATTGTGGAGTTTTTTTGGCATAGGTCATGGCAAGAGGCCTTATGATGGTGTTAGAGTTGTGCTAAAAAGATTCATTCAACAATCATAACTAGATGATTTTGGACCTAAATTGCAAAATGTAGAAGATGTGGTTACACTTTTGCACAAACACCTGAGTTCACAGGTAGAGACTTCTTATACAAGAGAAAGGAGGACAGTAACTCACACTTTTTGGCATGTGAAAAAGTTAGATGTTGACCTACATACCACTTACACTTGTGACACCACTAAGGGAAGTCAAAATATCCATTTAGTTCGTTTTGTTGGTAATAATGATGTTAACAAGCTACTCAAGAAAGATTTTGCTTGCTTCTATTGCCATTGTTTAGATGGCAACTTCATAACTTGTGTGAATTTGGCCTAGACTGAATTTTGGGATGTGGAATTGTTGAATTCTAGCAATCTAGGTTATGTTTGCTTTGCCATTCAATCTAGTACATATGAAGATGAATGGGATCAATTGGGTGAATGTGGCAAATATTTGGCTAGTTGTTTGCAAGTTGGTGATAATTTTGTAGTTAATGTTGAAGAAGGAATTACTACTATGGCAAGAACATATTATCAAAAGTGGGGGTCATGTATTAATAATTATGTCTTTTTGTGAAATTTTCCAACAATGTTTATGCATGTGTCCCATGTCAGATCCATTTCCCTATGCTACATTCTAACCATAAAGTTATAGGAAGTGACCCTGTGTACGCCTTGCCAGATTATTCACTACATGGTATTATGCAAGCTTTAGTTGTTCTGGATTTTGAGACAGATTAAAGTTTGGATCCTTTGCATTTGACACTTACACATGGGATTCAAGTTTTCATTTGTAATTGGAAGTGCAATTTGTAATGGTGTATGATGTGTATATTGTGCATTGATTACATGTGTATTGTCCATGTTTGTTAAATTGTGTGTTATTATGGTTGACACATGTATGCATGAATATGTATCACTTGTTGCCATTGATTAATATAATACAACTATCTAATGTGGTGACAAGAAAAATTGGAAGGAGAGTGCACAATAAGCTTTCAGATATGGATATGAGTGGTGGCTACATGTTTTTTACTTGATCTTCACTCTCTACTTCAACTCCACAACCTACCAATAACTCCTTGCGTCTTGTAGGTACTCCATTCGTTCATTTTTTCAATTCTCACCTCTCTAAGAGCTAGGTAAATCCCCCATAGAAACTGGACATATGAAGAAGAATGAAATATTGTCAAAAAGATACAAGACTTATTTAGTCTTTTTCATGAAGGGAAGGAATGAGCTTGAATGTTGTTGCTTGTATTGTGGGATGTTGTAGGTGGGTTCTGTGAATGACATTAATCAGAGTAGCCATAGTTTACGGCATATAAGAAAGCTTCTACACTTGCTCCTCATTAATAATCATTTGTGGTTTATAATTGTCAAGTATCATGGTCCCTTTCCATCGCTCTTTGTGGATATTCCTCTTGGCACCAAGGTACCCTTACTATCAACACTAATATTGTCACATGCAACTATTGTTTGCAACTAGTTTTTAGTCGCAAGTGACATTTGTGATTAATTTTTTTGTAATAACAAATAACAAGTCGCATGTAACAACTAATCGCATGCGACCAATGAATTTTTTTTTCATCAAATACATATATGGTTACCCTATAATGTATACATGAACAATCTTGCAACTAAAATTGTAACTATATTGGTGACCATTTACATTCTGCCATGTAGCACCCATTTAGACCTACACGACATGGCACTTATATAACTTACATGGCACATAGGTTTATACATAGGCCATGTGGCATAAGTTTAAACTTATGTGCCATGTAAACTAAGTGCCATGTGGCACCTAGCTTATTTAGGTTTACACATATGTCATGTGGCACCTAGGTGTAAACATATGCCACGTGCCACTTTTAGGCCTAACCTAGGTGATCACCTAAGCTAAGCTTAAATTTAGGCCACGTGGCACTTAAGCTAGGTCGAGACCTATGCCACTTAACCTAGGCCTAGACTTAAGCCACATGGCATATATTAAAAATACCATTTTTTTTTTTTGGGTTTAATTAAGGTTGAGTTTTTTTTATTCCTTCATCCCAAAATGAAATTGCATTTTAATTTATACATTATGCTCCTAAGGCACCTTTTTATGTAGTTGACAAAACTAAAGTGGGAGGCAAAATATATGGGATTAATTTTGTAATTGCAATGTAGTTGCAACTAGTCATGTAATTACTTAGGTTACTAGTGAGTACCTAGCTTAACCTACTAATTCTAACTTAATTTACAACATACTAACCTAATTTATTAATTAACACATTTTATGATGTGGCAACTAGTCTATACATGTTGCCATGTGGCGTGGAAAAATGGTTAATTAAATGCCATGTGGCATGGCCTAAACTTAGCCTCTGTGTCATGTGGCATTCATAACATAACATAGGCATTCATATATAGTTGCCACATGGCATGGCCTAAGTCTTGCTTAATTGCCATATGGCATGTCCTAAACTTAACATATGTGCCATGTGGCATGGCATAATGTAGCTTAAGTGACGAATGGCATGGCATAACTTAGCCTAAGTGACGAGTGGCATGACATAAGCTTACCCTAGGTCCCATATGGCATGGCCTAGATTTGGCATATGTGCAATGTGGCATGTCCTATCCTAGCCTAACCTAGGTGCCACATGGCATGTCCGAACATAGCCTACGTGCCACATGGCATGTCAGAGTATAACCTACGTGCCACATGGCATGTCCTAACCTAGTTTAGGTGCCATGTGGCATGTTTTAGCCTAGCCTAGGTGCCACATGGCATGGTATAGGCTAGGTTAGGCGCCATGTGGCATGTCAAAGGTGCCATGTTGGATGGCTTAAATGTAGCCTATATGCCACATGGTATGGCTTAGGCCTAGCATATGTGCCATGTGGCATGCCCTATGTCATGTTTAGGTGCCATGTGGGGTGGCTTAGACCTAACCTATATGCCACATGGCATGGTTTAGGCCTATCATATGCACCATGTGGCATGTCCTATGTTGTGTTTAGGTGCCATGTGGAATGGCTTAGACCTAGCCTATGTGCCACATGGCATGGCTTAGGCCTAACATATGTTGCATGTCTTATGCCTTGTTTAAATGCCACATGGCACGACCTAGACTTAGCATATGTGCCATGTGGCATGTCATAGCTTAGCTTATGTGTTATCTGGCATGGCCGAGGCATAACAGAAATGCCATGTGGCATGGTTAAAATCTAGCCTATGTGTCACATGGCATGGTTTAGGCCTAGCATAAGGGCCACGTGGCATGGCCTAGGCGTAACCTATGTTCCACATGTCATGTTTAGGCCTATATGTATACGTAAGCAATGCCACATGTCACTAAGCCTAAGCTAAGTACCATGTGGCCTTGGTTTATAGGAAGGTAGGTACTTAATAAGTAAGTAGGTTCTTAATATATAGTTATGTCCTTGCAAGCTAGGTAGCTTAAATACTTTATACAACTAGCATGTGACTATCTTGGTTACATTTGCAACTAAATGTATATACAATGTTGTAAAAATACAAACATTATAAAAAATAACACAATTTAAAGATGAAATAAGTCATAGTCACAACCTAGTTGAAAACACCAAACTTCATCCAAATTTGAAAAGTGGTTCCATAGGCAACCAATTGTAGTTGCAAGCAACATTCAATTGCATGTAGTCACACAAGGATGGGTTGCAAATGATAGGATTTCTAATAATACAACCAATTCTTGCATGTTGTTTTTTCTTGGTCTTATTTTGACTTGCAAATCTTTTGTCATGTTTGAATTTTTTTTAGAGGAAATTCAAGGATTATAACAACCTTGCATTAGTTCACATCTTTGACTACCGCATAAGAAAATGTTTGATTCTCAAGGCACTGGCACACAATGCATGCAAATTAATTGAAACATCAATGTTCCCATTCCTTGAACTACTTCATCATTTCTATCAATTTCATTCAAGACATGGGGGAGCCGGGGATGGGTGGGGGCAGGTGGTGGAATGTAGGTTGTGCTCCAAGGTGTAATGATTGTACATAGTGGGATTGCACTTCTTAAGCCAAATTCAATCTGTGTGGCCTAGAATTGCATAAGGCATGGGTGATGTAAAAGAAGTATTCAAGGAGCTTATTGGTGTTGAAGTATTCAAAAGTAATTGGCTAATGCTTCCCTAGATGTTATAACAAGGCCACCCCCCTTTTGTGCCTTGCCCATTGGGCTTAAGGGAGCCGAGGTTGCCTCAAATCCAACTAACCATCCTAGGGAGCACACCTTTCATGACAAGCATTTTGCTTGTTTAATAATTTCCATGACATTCTATGACAGTCTATGACACAACTTGGAGCCAAATATAAAAGGCACAATCTTTGATTTTAAGGTTTGGGTAAAATCCTAGTCTTTAGAAGATTTAGCATCAAGGCAATCAAAGAATTCACTTTGCAATATACACGTTTTGGTGATTCTGAAAGTTTGGTCAAAATTGTACAATGTAGGTTACTTCTGTTTGTACTTTGTTTACCAGTAGTCCAACCTACTATTGTTTCCCATATTTTGGGTGTCTTATTTAAACAATAGGATTTGCGAAATGCAAAGTATCAAAAGGAGTTAAGGTATCAAGATTGAACAAATTCAATACACAAGCTTGAGTAGTATTTGAATTATGTTGGAGATTATCATGTCAATTGTAGTTAGTACGAAGGCAAAGATTCCACCAGCAAAAACCAACACAATAAACACTAAAAAAAAATTGTTTCAAAAGTTAACATCATAGTATTATGTTAACTACTAAATATTGGCAAAAATGAATTGGAATATAACTTGGAAGTCTAAAGTTATCAAGTTAGGAAGGTATCAATAACAATGTTGACTTGGGTTTCCAAGTGTTATAAAATTATTGTCCCAAGATAAATAATACTGTTTCTAACTATTGTAGAATTATTTTCCCAAGACAAACAATAATATTTCCAAGTATTGTAGAATTATTATTCTAAGACATACAAACAAATAGAATGCCTAAGTGTTTGCAAACATTATGTTGAAATGACACATTGTAATTTAAGTCAAATTAATGAAATTGTAATTTTTTGTCGTGGTTAGCTACCCAAGGTCTCACTCCAAATGGGTTTACCCTACTTCTAAGGTGAGAATAATGGAGGCAACATTCTTGTCATCAATGAATATGGAACTTGTTATTCTATAAACTTCCATTTTCCAAGTCTAGTAAATGACATTTTTCCACACACAACACATAGAACTAAACTTCAAAGGTTATTTTTGAAATAGGGATTCACTAGTTTTGGCTGAAAATGGTAAAAGTTTTGGTAGTTTTACATTTGATAAGGAGTTGGGGAATATATTCAACATTATATTGTGGAGTTACAAATTTCATAGTAAACAATATCAATATATCATTGTTGAGTGTGTTTGCAATACCAAAATATGGGGTTGGAGGAGTAATTTTTGACAACACAACATTGGCATACATTGTGTAGCTAGCATATGGTGCAAGTCATTCCCTTTTCCTTTCCCAGTTTATAACAACCTAGTAATCCCATTTAATTTTTTCAATGCCCAAGTTCATTGGTTATATGCAGTATACATCCAATGAACATATATGTTGATGGAATGATCATTTAGATGAGGTTTTATGTTTGTACTCCTCAACTGATACCCAATCCAAAAAATTCATGCAATAGAGCTACATGCTTGGTCCATTTTGTTATTTCAGTTGTAGTGTTGGAATCACCCATAACACAATGAAACATCATGTGGGAGCTTTTAAGTATAAAACATCCTACCTCATTTATGGGAATAATACATCTCCCCAAAAGGCATAACAAAACTTCAAACTATCTTGATGTTATGAAGAAAATAAAGTTTCTACCCACTTGGCAACATGATTTCATAGACAAATGGAAACCCAAAACTTGATCATGGCATATTGCTCCATTTGAAAAATTCAAACAAAGTACAAACAACATAGAAAATTAATGAAAGTTACAACTTTATTCAATTGTCATGGGCCAAAAGATAAGAATTGAAGACTTGGGAATTAAGATTTTAAGCATAGGGCATAGAATATTGGTTACCTCTAGAATCCACATCCTCATTTATGCTTGGGTCGTCCCTTGCTAGCTATAGTTGATGCTCTTGTGTTTTTAGTTGTGGAAAGCCTTTTAGCAATAGCTACTTTTGGCTTCTTAACTTTTTTTGTTGTAGAGTCAGTACTATTGCATGGCATTGTTACTTTAATGTCAATACCCTTTTTTGGCCCAAATGTTATAGTTGTGTTGTTTTTTTTTAGCTTTTCAAATTCAGATTATGTGACATCTTCCACATTATTTTCCAATTGCACATCCATAACCACTTGAGGCATATCCAATGCCTTCTTGATGTCTCTCTTCCAAGCTTGTGGTGAAGGCAAATGTTTATTTACTTGGATTTGGACTGCCAACAATGCATGCACTTCAACCCTTCAATTAAGGGATGTGACCTCTTGAAGGTGAACAATTTGTCCATGTTCAAGAGTTGGCATGATACTCCTTACAGATGGGCTTACTGTCTCAGATTTGATTGGTCGGGAAAGGTTGCACTTTTCATGCTTGATAATAAAAAAATACATGGAAGTCCGAAGTGGTTTTAGAAGAACCCAACCAAAGTTTAATTTTCTCACAAATTTGTTGGTTATAAACTTCTAAGACCATGATATTGCCTTTGCAGCACCTCAAGAAACTTTAAACATATATTTTTGGAAATCATGAACTAAGAATAGAACAATGAACTATGGACAAAATATGAATGAAAATGGACTTTGACTTTAGAGAATCTTGGACACTTTGGATTTAGAATCTACAACATAAGTGAACTACATGGACGTACTATCAATGGAGTGGGGACTTTGAAAAGAAAAACCTTGGACATTATGGACTTAAAATATAACAAAGATGGACTCACAATAGAATATGAATGGAACACATGGACTTTGAAAAGACAAATTATTTTGGACCTTATGGACTTAGAAGACAACATAGATGGATTGATAATAAAATATGAAAGGAATGTGGGATTTTGAAGGGAGAATTCTGGATTCTATGGACTTAGAATAGAACATAGATGAATGTGAAGAGACAATCTTGGACCTTAGGGATTTAAAAGAAAACATAGATGGATTTAGAGTAGAATATGAATGGAATGTAGGATTTTGTAAAGACTATTCGAGATTCTATGGACTTAGAATAGAACATAGATGGACTGAATGGAATATGAAGGGAGCACATGTAGTTTGAAGAGACAATTTTGGATTCTATCTAGATTCAAAATAAAATAATATGGATTGAATACATTATATGAACGAAAAGTTCTTCAAAGATGGATTGACAACATAAATATATGAACATGAACAATTGGGGATTTTGAAAAGACTACTTTGGACACCACATCCAAACTAATTACATAAGAACATAATAGGACTTTTGGATTATTGGTTTGTCAAACCTAGTTGCATGAGTTCAATGGATTGAATTATGTAGGATTTTAACTTGGAGACTTACACCATATTTGCAAGGAATTGAACATTTGAAAGACTTATGTATCTTGTACACATCCTAATGAAAAGCTTGAACTGTTATAAAAGACCATAGATTAGGGTAGTAGTTTACCTTCTCCCATGTGAATTCCACCATTTTTTGTTGCATCTCCAACTGTAGGCTTTTTGATTCCACTCGATTTCCACCAATCTAGGTGCGGCTCTTGGTTGCAACTTTTCTCTATGCATTTGCAGAAGAAATTGAAATGTGCAATGGCACACCAAGAATGGTTGCAAAACAAAACCTTGCAATCCCAAGTTGGATTGAAACCTTGACAATAAAATGAACAGTTGGAAATTGTGATAGTTTGACCTTTTATTTCAAAATTACTATTGGCATTATAACATATCGAAAAAGGTTTTATGGTTGGTTCTTCCCCTCCACATTGCATCACACCAACTTGACAACCAAGAGTAGCTAGTTGTTGCTTGCATTTGTTGCTCCTTTTAATTGTTGCGAGTCATGCCTTTTTGGCAGCAACAAACTTTTTCAACATTGCCCTTTCCTCTACATCTCCTTCCACTAGTAAACCTCTAAAGGCTTCCACCATACCAGCTTGATAATCACACTTATGTTGTGATGCCCCTATACCCTTAACCACTTCATCCATTTGCGCAGACTTAATTTCTATTTATGTAGACATTTCTATGTTTTTCAAAACCAAATTTTGAGCATCTAATGGAAGTTGTAATTCCAGGAGCTTAACATTTGCATCATCAACTAACTTTTGACAATCTTTAACATGTCCATTGTGTACCAACAAATCTACTTTACAATCATCATTATGCCAAAACGTGGCATATATTACTTCATATATTACTACATAATCATGTAGTAAATAAGGACTTGTGGCTTATGCCATT
>Ga0116228_10000386_pt1 | contig 32982 bp, 43 predicted proteins | sample S1TSphfallax_2_FD_89694 | JGI IMG/M metagenome (GOLD analysis project Ga0116228, IMG submission 89694) | Host-associated microbial communities from peat moss isolated from Minnesota, USA - S1T2_Fc - Sphagnum fallax MG | ecosystem: Host-associated > Plants > Peat moss > Unclassified | place... | reverse complement strand
TTCTCTGCGGTCACCAACATGAACGGCATTGCGTCGGTCGTTCAGACGGCGCTTACTGCTGCGACCGCGCCGGTGACGTTCACTTGGAATGCGTCGTACCAACGTTTCGAAGCCGTGACGACCACGACTGGCACAGGCGCGACGTTCGCGTTTAACACGCCGACGGGTAGCGGCACGGACATCACTTCTCAACTGAATCTGACTGCCGCATCTGGTGCGTACCTTGCGCAAGGGGCAGCAGCAGAGACGGCGCTGGCCTGCGTCCAGTTCTTTGATCTCAACTACGGTCAGATCTGGTACGCAGTGACGGTTCTTGGCGCTGCTGATAGCGATGTGCTGGCAATCGCCCCGTACATCGAAGGCAGCCAGAATCGGCACATGCTGGGAGCCACAACTCAAGAGGCCGGTGTCCTGAACAGCACTGACACGACGTCGCTGCCCTACGTACTGATGCAGGGTGGGTACAGACACACGACGACGCAATACAGCAGCAGCAACCCCTACGCGGTGTGTTCGCTTCTGGCACGTATCCTAACGACGGACTACACGGCGAACAGCAGCGTCATCACCCTGATGTACAAGCAAGAGCCCGGTATTACTGCCGAGAGCCTGAACGAATCGCAGATCGACGCGCTGGAAGCGAAGAACTGCAACGTGTTCGTGAACTACAACAATAACACGGCGATCATCGAACCTGGGATCTGTGCGTCGGGTGACTACGTTGATACGGTAATCGGTACCGACGCGCTGGCGTTGGACATCCAAGCGGACGTCTATAACTTCTTATACACGACGCCGACCAAGATTCCGCAGACCGATGCTGGCAATCACAGCATCGTCAACGTCATCTCTGCGCGGCTTTCGCGTTACGTGGACAACGGTCTGCTTGCACCCGGCATTTGGCAGCAGACGGGCTTCGGCACCCTTGCCACCGGCGACTTCCTGCCGAACGGGTTCTACGTCTACGCACCGCCGATTGCCACGCAATCTGCCACGCCACGCGCCGCGCGCAAGTCTGTTCCTTTCCAAGTGGCCGCCAAGCTGGCCGGCGCGATCCACACTGTGGACATCATGATCAACGTCAACAGATAAAGGCACACCGCAATGTCAACTTATTCGTTCCTGAATGTCAACTGTTCGCTTGTGGGGCCGGGCGGTTCGATCAACCTGGGGCAGGGCGCCGGGGCATCGGAAGAAGGCATTTCGATCGACCCCAGCGAAGACATTGACACGATGACCATCGGTGCAGATGGCACGTCGATGCACAGCCTGCACGCGAACAAGAGCGGCAGCGTGGTCGTGCGCCTGCTGAAGACGTCGCCGATCAACCAGCAACTCATGCTGCTGTACAACTACCAGACGAGCAGCGCAGCAAACCACGGTCAGAATACGATCACCGTATCCGACTCCAACCTGGGTGATCTGGTGACGTGCCGGAACGTCGCCTTCAAGCGTTCGCCGGTCATCACCTACGCGAAGGACGCGGGCTTCAACGAATGGACGTTCAACGCCGGCCAGATCGACCGCGCGTTGGGAGCCAACGCATGAACCACACCGGCACCAGTGGCCGGCTCTACGTGACCGGTCGTCTTAGCCTTCCAACGGCGCTCATGGTGTCCCGCAAGGTCGGCGCTATGATGCCTGTCGTCCAGCCGCTAGTCGCCAAAGCCAACGCGGGCAAAGACAAGACTTTGCTCGTGCTGATGCTCATGGGAAACCTCAGCGACGAGGCGGCCAACGCGGTCACCACCGCATGCATGGGTGTGGTCAGCAGTGCCGACATCGAAGGCAAGTACGTCCGCGTCATGGGGCCACAAGGCGGGTATATGTTCGAAGACATCAGTGTCCAAGACATCTACGCTCTCACCGGCAAGGTGATTGAGGAGAACCTGGGCGATTTTTTTCTTACCGCCCTCGGCAGTTTGGACGCGGAAGCGACAACGGCAAATCCCTCGTGACGATGGCGTCAGAGGAAGATTGGCTGTATCGACCACTCCTGCGAGGGCTGTATAAAGCGGAATCGCTATACGACGGGTCGCTTGACTTGCTGGCAGTATGCAAGCTCAATGAAGCACTTGACGTCCAGGCGGAGAACGAAGAACGAATGAGGTCTAAGTAATGTCTGGTTCTTCTGAAGTCCTGCAAGAGTACCTTGTCAAACTGGGCTTCAGGGTTGACCAAGGTGATCTCAAGAAGTTCAATGACGCATTCGAAGTCGTTGGGAAACGAGTCTTCGGCGTCGGGCTGGCAGTCGCCGGTGTGGTGGCAAGCGTTGAACAGGCCGCCGCCGCTTTTGCGTACAACATGCGCAAGGTGTATTACGATTCGCAATTGGCGGGTAGCAGCGTCAAGAATTTGCAAAGCCTCGAATACGCAGGCAAGCAAGTCGGCGTCAGTGCGGATTCTATGGCTTCTGCTGTGCATAGCATGGCGCAGGCATTGCGACTGAACCCTGGTTTGCAAGGCTTCATTGAACAATTTGGCATCAAGGTGCAAGGCCGCGACGTCAGCGACGTTATGACCGATTACATTAAAGCCCTTGACAAGATGCCGGAATTCCAAGGCGCGCAGTTTGCGGGCATGTTCGGCATGGACCCGGACACATACCATCTGCTTCGAGGGCACATTGACGAGCTTTTGCAAAAACAGCGGGAGATGAAGGCCGCGCAAGAAGCACTCGGAATTGACATGGACAAGGCTGCCGCGCAGTCAAAGCACTATGCCGACACGATCGATAACTTAAAAATGCATTTTGAGGCGCTGACGACCGTGATTCTCAGCAAGGCGGCGCCGGCTTTCGATAAGGTCACTTCCATGCTTACAAAAGACATGGACGATACCGCCAAAAATATTCAGAAAAAAGGTGTTCTTGCTGCATGGGGGGATAATATTCTTACAGGATTGTCTGCCCCATTTCGAGCTGAAGCGGCGGGGTGGGACTGGCTAAAGCACTGGGTGACCGGCACGCCTACAACGCCCGGCGCCCGCAGCACTGGCGTGCTACCCATACCCGGCGCCCCTGCGCTCGCTGTAGGCCCCGGCAAGGGCCTTGCCGGCCCCAATGCTGCGGCACTGGCAGCCTTGGAAGCCAAGTATCCCAATCTCCCAAGCGGCATCCTGTCGCGCGTATACCAGATTGAGAGTGCCAGCGGTGCGAACCCAGGACGGTCGAACGCAAGTGCCCTAGGGCCATTCCAGTTTATGCAAGGCACAGGGCAAGACTACGGTCTTTCAACTGATGCTGACAGAATGGACTTTGGCAAATCGTCAAACGCCGCCGCCCGTTATCTTTCGAAATTATTGGCGAAATACGGTGGCAATGTCGACATGGCGTTGGCTGCCTACAATTGGGGACCTGGAAACGTCGACAAATACGGTATCGGCAATCTGAATCCAGAGACGCAAGGGTATCTCGGAAAATACCACGCGCTCGAAAGCGGCAACGCTGTCACGATTCAAAACACCTTCCATATTAGCGGCAGCAATGCGAAAGAGATCGCTGACAGAGTAGCGGGGGTGCAAAGTCGAACCTATGGCGACGCATTGCGAAACACACAAGGGGCGACGCGATGAGCGCGGGAAGCTTTGTTGACGTCGCTGCCCAGCTCGGAATTCAATCCGTCGCGATTGCGCCGCTTCCGCGTCGCATCTACAACATTGTTCATTTTGACGGCTCAGGACAAAATGATATCGTTGCGCCGGCAACGATTGAAGAGCAGCACCAAGACGAGATGGAGGTGACCACACATCCCATTGAAACGGGCGCTCCTATCACCGATCACGCTTACGTCAGACCCGCCCACCTTGTGCTGACCCTCATGTGGTCAAATAGCCCGCCGACAACGCAGACGATTGGAAATCTAGCTGCGGGCGTCGCCACTGCGGTCAGCCCATTTGCGAATGCTGTTGTTGGGGCAGTCCTTGAAGCGCAAGCGGCGCTGAGCTACACATCAAACCAGCAAGGCGCCAGTGTCAATGGCGTCAACGACGCTTATACAAAGCTGTTGAAGCTGATGCAGACACGCTCGCTGTTTTCCGTGATTACGGGCAAGCGAGTATACTCTAACATGATTGTTAAGTCTTTGCGTACCGGCACGACATACAAAACGGCGAATGTGCTGACAATCATGGTTGAATGCCAACAGGTGTTTCTTGTCGGGACTTCTGTTACCGCATTGCCGGCAAGCCTACAGGCCAGCCCGCAGGATACAGCAACCTACCAATCGAACGGTACGAAGGCCCTTGTGCCTGCCCCGCAAGGGGCCGGGGTGCTGCAATGACAGTCACTAGCTATGAGATTCCGCTTGAACCAGCGTCGCAGACTTTTCAGATTGCGCTAGCTGGAGTCACCTATTCGATTACTTTGTGGTGGAGTAGTGCATCGAGCACTTGGAATATCAATATTGCTGATGCAAACGGCGTCCCGATTATTAGTTCAATTCCGCTTGTAACTGGTGTCGACCTACTGGGCCCTTTTGGCTATCTGGATTTTGGCGGCCAACTGGTCGCACAAACGGATCACAATCCAACAGCTCCGCCTACGTACGATAACCTTGGAACTTCAGGCCATCTGTATTTTGTCGTGACAACCACGACTTCTGTAGCCGCTGCAAACTACACGAATATCTATTTCGGTACCAGCGGCACGGGTGGCAGCGGTACCGGTGGTGGCGGTGGCAGCGGGCGCACGGGCTTTGATCCGCCATCGCGCGGGAGCGGCACGGCATGAATGACTACACGCAATGGATTCGAAAGGTATCGTTGCAAGTCTTTAACAACAACGAGGCCCTTGACCTATCGCAGTTTAGGATTCGTTTTGAAACCAGTGCGGCAGATGTCGAATCTCCCAACACGGCAGTTATTCGTGTTTATAACCTTGCGCCAAACACCATCAATGGTATTCGCGAACAATTTGGAAGTGTGCAACTTAGCGCAGGGTACCAGCAAGGGAATTTTGGTTTGATTTTTCAAGGTACGATTAAACAATTCAAGGTTGGAAGGGAAAACGCAACCGATACATATCTTGACATCTTCGCCGCAGATGGCGATATTGGATATAACAACGCCGTCATCAATCAATCTCTTGCCGCAGGGCAGACGCCGCAACAGGTAGCGAGCCAACTCGGGAACGTATTGGGTTCGGCGGGCAGCGACTTTGGATCTCTAACGACAAGTGCACAGTACACGCCAAGCATTCGCGGACAAGTGCTTTTCGGAATGGCACGGGCGCGGATGCGCAATCTCGCAAGCCATCTTGACGCCTCCTGGTCGATTCAGAACGGTCAAGTTGTGATGATCGATAACACAGGATACCGCGATGGCGAAGTGGTGGATCTAAATATCAATACAGGTCTGATTGGAATGCCCGAACAGACTGATGGCGGTATCACCTGCACTAGCCTATTAAATGCGCGTTACCGCATCGGCTGCCAGATTAAACTGAACAATAAAGACGTCAACCAGCTTATCCAAAATAGCCCAACAAGCAGCCCTTACAATCGCTGGGCCGGAGTACAACTGATTGCGCCGATTGACGCTGACGGTCTATACAGGGCGTTTGTAGTGACCCACAGCGGAGACTCACGCGGGAATGAATGGTATTCCCATCTCACACTGTTGTCGGTGACACCAAACCCTTCGAATCGGCTCAATTCAATTCCGCTGGTCAATTCTAATGGATCCTAAAGAGCGGCTCAAAAACCTATCGGAATTGCTAGTCGCTGCGATGCAGGGCTGGCAGGCCGATATGTGGTCGGCCATGCCTGGGATCATCCAATCTGTAAATTGGTTACAGCAGACAGCGGTAGTGCAATTGTCAATCCAGATTGACGTGCGCAACATCCAGACCGGTGTGGTTACTTCTCAGACAATCAGCCCTTTGTTGGATTGCCCATTGTACTTCCCCCACGGTGGAAGTATGTCTATCACATTTCCAGTTGTAGCTGGTGATGAGTGCTTGGTAGTGTTTGCATCACGTTGCATTGATGGCTGGTGGCAGAATGGCGGCATACAGCCGCAAGCATTGTTTAGAATGCACGACTTATCGGATGGCTTTGTATTTGCCGGCTTCCGATCAAACAAAAACGTCTTGTCTGGCATTAGTCAGACAACATTACAAATTCGGTCAGCAGACGGCACAAATGTCGTCGAAGTTGATCCTGTAGACATGAAAGTTAATCTTAGTGCAGGTACCAGAATCAATATGACTGCGCCAACGGTGAAAGTCATTGGCAATCTGATTGTCGACGGTGGCTTAAACGTAAGTGAAGAAGCCACTTTTTTAGATTCAATTGAAGTTACTGGCGGTATTGAAACCGATACGCTGTCCGTTGGCGGCACGGACTACCTTGCGCACGAGCATACTGGCGTTTCTACGGGCTCACACAATACAGGCGGGGTGGCCCCATGAGATATAGGGCATTGTCTCCGTCCGGTGATTACACGTTCGGCCAAAACGGAACAAATTTTCTTGTCGATTCTCCCGAAGCTGTTGCGCAAGCCGTTAAAACGCGCCTTGCAATTGCGACTGGAGAATGGTTCCTGGACCTTTCATATGGGACCCCGTATCAATCAAAAATTCTAGGCGCCGGACGTGTCTCAACGTATGATGCGGCTATCAAAGACGTAATTATAAATACGCAAGGCGTGACCGATATTGTGCAGTACAGCAGCAAGGTGAATCCAAATAACCGCGCGGCGTCTGTGTTTGTTGTAATCGATACGCAATACGGCACTGCAACAATCGAAAGTAGCCTTTGATATGACTTACCCGTTATCTACTCTAGCCCCAACCGTCGATGGTACGGGCATCATTCCGGTTTCTTATAACGACATCTACCTGAGCTTGGTAGCGTCGTTTCAAGCAATATACGGATCGGACATCTATGTCCAACCCGATAGTCAAGACGGCCAATGGCTTGGCGTACTTGCGCAAGCAATCTACGATTGTGGGCAAGTTGCTGTCCAAGTATTTCAGTCTTTTTCCCCGACGTATGCTCAAGGCGCTGGCTTGTCCTCGCTTGTGAAGCTCACCGGCATCACGCGGGGGGTGCCTACCAACAGCACAGCTCCGGTTACGGTAGTGGGGCAAGCGAATGCCACCATTATCAATGGGGTTGCTGAAGATACAGCAGGTAATCTATGGAACTTACCGCCCAGCGTTACTATTCCCACAGGCGGCAGTATCTCGGTCACCGCAACGGCGCAGGAGGCGGGAGCCATTCAGGCTATCACCGGTGCGATTAACGCCATCAATAACCCACAGTTGGGTTGGCAGAGTGTAACAAATACGGCGCCCGCAACGCCCGGCGCACCGGTCGAAAGCGACGCAGCATTGCGCGAACGCCAATACAATTCGACCGCCATCTCTGCGCTCGGCATCCGCGAATCGATTTTCTCAGTGATTTCGAATTTGTCGGGCGTTACTTCCTGCACGGTGTACGACAACGATACGGGTAGCACCGATGGAAACGGCGTTCCTGCGCATTCAATCGCGGTGATCGTGGGTGGCGGAACGATATCTGATATTGTGAACGCTATTGGTGAAACAAAACCGCCAGGTGCACAGACTTACGGTACCACTAGCGGTACCTATACCGATCAGTACGGGCTGACCACACCGATCAACTTCTTTGAATTGGCAAGCGTGCCGATTTATTACGCTGTCACGGTTCAACCATTGGCCGGCTTCGACAGCGTAAACACGCCCGGCGCAATTCAGGCCGCGTTGGCGGCTTTTACCAACGCTCTAAATATCGGCGAGGACGTATATTACTCGCAAGGCATCGCCGCTGCCAGCCTTTTCAGCACGGTCGGCGATACGTTTTACATCACGCAATTTTTCCTCGGTACGACGGCAGGCCCGACGACCACGACAAATATCGTCATTGCCTTCAACCAGCAAGCTCAGGGCGTCGCGGCCAACGCTGTAATCACGGTGCTGTAAATGAGCGCAGACATCAGCAAGTACACCGAGCTTGTCCCGGTCGCTAACAGCAGTCAGCCCAATTTTATGGCGATGATTGCTGTTAGCGTGCAGCCGTTTGCAGATATTGCACAGGTCATAGGCTTGTTTCCAAGCTATTACGATCTAGACAACGCTATCGGCACGCAACTCGATACATTAGGTCTTTTGATTGGCGTCAGCCGTCCGGGCGGATTCAGTGATGATTACTATAGGATTGTCCTCAAGGTTCGCATTCTTAACAATCATTGGCAATGCAATAAGCCAAGCGCATACCAGCTTGCCAACGAACTATTTAGTTCACTAGGATTCTCGTTCTTTATTGAAGACCACGCGGATCTTACGATTACGCTCGGTGTCATTGGCGAAGGCGTGCCATCGGAAGAAATCATTACACTCTTGACGGGCGGATATCTGGACGTCAAACCTGTTACTATCCACATCGCAGGTTACGCTTACCAGTCTGGCGCAGGCCCGATTTTCGCCTTCGACATCGAAAACAGTAACTTTGCCGGCTTCGATGTCGGCTCATGGGCGACCATTGTATGAGCAACGATTTCCTACCCTTTGCGACTGGTGGCGGAGCTAACGTCATCGATCAAGCGACATATGCAACAGCAGCCTCAACTTCGGCAGGCTTCTCAGCAGGCATTGCGGACTCTCAATACCTGAATAAGGTCTGGCGCCAATCGTCATTTATTGCCGCTGCCATTGCGCAATATGTAGCGAACACGCTGAGCATCAATGTTAATGACGACGGTAACCTCTCTGAGTTTGTCACGCATCTGACCGCTGCATTGGCAGGTCTTAGCGGCGGCCTAGCAAACGAAATCCCGTACCAGTCCGCACCCAACACCACCGCATTCATTTCTGCACCAACCGAACCTTCTAGTCTGACCTACAATGGGTCTAATTTCTTGTGGTCACCCATTGCTGCGTCGTTTGGTACGAATGGCTATGTCATTTTTAGCAATGGCTTTATTGCACAATGGGGCAACTACACGGCCGGCACAACAGACACTGCGTACACTGTATCGTTGCCGATTTCTTTTCCAAACAATCACTTGCAAGCGTATAGCAGCGTCGCCACATCTGGCAGCGTCGCCGGTTGCTGGACAAGCTATGCGATTCCAGGTTCATTAAGTACGGTTATCTTGACCGCAGACGTACAATCTGGCAGTGCGTCGAATGTGCCACTTTCATTCCTGTGTATCGGAAATTGATATGTCAGACGAAACACAAAATACGCAACCAACGCGTGAAGGCGTTTATTTCAGTGCGTCAGAAAAAGCCTTTTATCATTCGGCACTTAAAGTGCAGTATGGTGCAAGGTGGCCGGCGGATGCCGTTGCAATCAGCGATCTTGATTTTGCCAAGTTCTGGGGAAACCCGCCTGCGGGAAAAGTTCTTGGCAGCGATACTTTTGGTGCACCTTGCTGGGTAGATACCGGACCAGCGGTGGGTGCCGCACAACAATCGAAACTTCTGAATGCGTGGGTATCGGAATACCTTGACGCCACGGCACAGGAATTTGGGTACGACAACATTCTGTCGGCTGTCAGCTATGTAGGAGACACCAATGCGACGCTGGCGGCAGAAGGCGTTGCATTCAAATCGTGGCGTTCTGCTGTTTGGTCTGCGGCATTGCCGCAGGTGAATTCGGTACAGCAAGGAACTTCCGTGGCGCCAACCCACGCGGCGTTTGTCGCCAGCCTGCCTGTTTTCATCGCACCGGCTGGTAGCACACCAGTTGTCAATTAAGGAACAATCATGCAACTCAGTCCGCATTTTTCGCTGTCTGAAATGGTTGCCAGCCAAACGGCGGCCGAAAACGGTATCGACAACACCCCGGACGCCGAGGTGATTGCAAACCTCAGTACACTGGCGGCGGGGCTTGAGAAGGTGCGTACGTTGCTCGGTGACCACAGTATGCGCGTGACGAGTGGATATCGATGCTCGGCGCTGAACGCTGCCGTCCGTGGTGTTCCCAACAGCGCGCACCTGAGCGGTTACGCTGCCGATTTCGTGTGCCCCGACTTCGGGACGCCGTTGCAGATCGTGCATGCGATTGTTGCCAGCGACATTCAATTCGACCAGTGCATCCAGGAAGGCGACTGGGTTCACTTCTCCGTGGCGCCGGATATGCGCCGCCAAGTGCTGACCGCGGAATTTCACGCTGGCGGCAACACTACGTACTCCGAAGGGGCATGACATGGACATCACTGGCATCGGCAGCGTTGCCGATCTCATCAAAGACGGCATCGACAAGATCTGGCCTGACAAGACTGAAGCAGAACGCAATCAGGCCGCGCTGCTTCTCGCGTCGCTGCAAGGGCAACTCGACACTAATAAAATCGAGGCTGCCAATACTTCAATCTTCGTAGCGGGTTGGCGCCCGTTCGTTGGTTGGGTCTGTGGCACTGGCTTTGCCGTGTCTGCCCTAGCACCGCTGCTTGAATGGCTAGCTTCCCTATGCGGCCATCCGGTCAAGTTTCCGCCGTTCGACGTTAGCGTCATGATGACTCTCTTGACTGGAATGCTTGGTCTCGGCGGCATGCGCACCTACGAAAAGGCATCCGGCGTCGCTGCGGGCCATTAGTCTCGCGGGCAGCCCGGCGATTGTGGAGCGCCTCCGTGAACGTAGCACGCGGGGGCTGGGTCAAGGCACGGTGTCGGTTGGCATAGTGCCTTGATTCGTTTGTGGGTCGCTTGCCGCGCCAGCGTGGCGGCGCCTTGGCGGTCTTGCTCGTCGAAGTGAGCCGCCAGGGTGAACAGGCCGAGGACTGCGCCGAAGCCGAGAAAAAAGGTACCGGTGTCTCGTCTCATTGCGGCCTCACGAACGTCTGCTTCTTGTACCAGCCAATGAAGGAGGCCACGTCGCCGCGATAGACCTTGCCTTTGTGCTGCCAGCAGTTCGTCGCGGGGTAGTACATGACGGCGCCAGCAGGCATGTCGATGCGCCACACGTTCTTCGACTGCTCCCGGGCCGGCACGTTGCCGTCCGTCAGGAGTTGTTCCACATTGTGGTCATGCCGCTTCTCTTTGCGTTCTTTCTTCCACGCCTTGAGAGCATCGAATTCCTCGCGCATATCGCCCATTGTGTAACCCTTTCGTGCCCCGGAACCGCCCTGGCGGCCCGCTGGCTGCGTTAAAACAGGGTGGCTGGTACCACCCTACCTAGGCGGGGCCTGCGCCCCGTATTTCAGTACCCCGTGGGGCCGCCCTTGCCGCCTTCGGCAACGGCCTCCATGTTGCGCAGGACCGGCGCCTTCGACTTCTTGCTGCTGTTCTCTTCAAGCAGGTACAGCACGTTCTTCGCGCGCGTGGCCGCGACGTAGCATAGATTCCGTTCTTGTTCTTTCTGCCACGGCTGGCGAGCCCATTTGCTCGGGCAAGCCGAACGGTTCAGCCAATGTACGGTTCCGGCTTCCAGGCCCTTGGACTTGTGAATGGTGCAGAGCCGCACCTTACCGACGCCGTCGGCGAACAGGCTGTCCACCAGCGCCAGTAGGCCGGGAACGTGACGCTGCGTTTCGGCCAGCGTGTCCATCAGGAACAGCACGGCATCGGCCTTGTCGTAGATCGCTTCGACCTTCGCTTCGTCTTGCTTGGCGATAGCCTTTTCGACTTCCCGCTGGCGCCATGCTTCCAGGCGCGTCTCGAGTTCACGCAGGCTACTCGCCTTCATTTTGTTGATCAGCGACTTCATGCCTTGGCCGATTTCGCGGCCCATGATGTAGCACGGCACCTTTGCTCGCATCAACGTATACGCTAGTGCCACCAGCGGGCGCGTCGTGCGGCAGACCACGAGGTCGTCGGCGTTGAACTGCGATTCGGCTTTCCATTCGCTGCCGAGATCTTGCACTTCGCCGGCCTTGGCGTTGGGTGCCGCCTCGATGTGCTTCACCCATTGCTGCGCATACTTGACGATCTCGGTGCCGCAACGGTACGTCACCGTCAGGGGCAGCGTGCAACAGTTGAATTCCTTGGCGATCAGCGACATGCTGTTGCTGTCGGCGCCGCGAAAACCGTAGATGGCTTGCGCGGGGTCGCCCACAGCGATCAGACGGCTGTTGGGCTTCAGGATCTTGCGCAACAGCGCGCGCTGGATGGCGTTGGTGTCCTGCGCCTCGTCGACGAACACGTAGTCGAATTTCGGCAACGTCAGGCCGAACTTGACGGGCATGTACAGCATATCGTCGAAGTCCACCATGTCCGAAGCGTTGCTGAGGTCCAGCAGTTGCTGTGCCAGTTCGATCGCGCGACCGAGGTTGCCCTCCTCGTTCTCGAGTTCGATGTCGTGGTACGTGATGATGTCCAGCCACGTCGATTCCACGTTGGGCACCAGCGCATCCACACCGACGCCGCGCCCCAGGCCGACAAGGCGCTGCACGAAGGCGCCGTAGATGCGGGCGTCACTGCCGTTGAAGTGTTCGGCGACCAGCTTGCGAAGCTTGTCGGTATCGACTTGCCGCACACCCTTGAACCGCGTGACCACACTGTAGGTCAGGCTGTGGAAGGTCTTGGCGTTGACGCCCTTGCCCTTCAGCTCTTCGGCGATCGCCTTGTTGAACGCCAGGAACACTGAGCTCAGCTCTCCCGGGATGATGTCCATGGCCTGCACGATGGTGGTGGACTTACCGCTGCCAGCGACCGCCTCGATGATCGCGTTGCCCGCCGTTTGGTCGGCAACAAAAGCGAAGACATCTTTCTGGTACTGCGACCAGACGCGAGCGACGTGCGCAACGGGTGCCGGGGCGGCGGGGACATTGAAGTTGAGCTGTGCCATGACAATTCCGTGAGGTAGTGCAGCCCCGGCGGACGCGCCGGGTTAAGCCGCAGATGCAGTGTAGCACAGACTTTAGTCGGCGATTGAATAAGCCTTTGCAAATGCATCTTGTGATGCGTACCGCTCGAACCCGTTACCGCAAACCACGACGGAGCCATCGTCGTTCTCGTAGACACGCTTGCAGTTGACACTGCCAGAATCGAGCCGAATATCGACGAGCCCGTTCACGTTGTTCATAGCGCACATGGCGGCGTATGCTGCACAGGCTTGGGCGGTGTTGAGAACTTGCATGGTGTTTCCTTGGTGAGTGGCGGTTTGCCGACAGCGGTTTTGCTTGCCGGTGATGCAATTGTGTGATGCATGAAAGAGCTTGTGTCTAGGTAGAAACCCTAATACATGTTGATCAGCGCCTGCGCTCTGGCTGTCGCCACTTCAGGGCACTCGCGCGCCGTGCGATTCAGGGCGTTTGTGGCCCGAATAGCCTCGCTCAGCGGCAGTGTGGTCACGACATGCGCTGTCAGGCATCCGGCAGGCTGCCGCATCACAGCGATTTTGCCGTCGGCTTGTTGGGCAGTGAAGAACTTGTCACGGCTGTACATTGTATCGCGTTTCATTGATCTCTCCTGGCATGTAGCGCCAGTGTAGACCAGAAAGTCCTCCCTCCTCAGGGTGGACATTTGATGTCAATGCGCGTTTGTTAAGTAGCCGTTGAAAATGCGCCAGCGGTAGAACTCGATGCGCGCATTGTTGGGATTGAAACCCTTGTCGATTGCGAGTGCCAGGGCGTCGGCAAGCGATACTTGCCGGGGATTCTCGAATTCGTCCAACGCATCCCATACGTCCCTGCATTTTCCGGGCGCCGGTTCTTGTACCCCGTTCTGTGTGCGGCGCCCGCCATGCAGAACTTCGGTGATTGCACCACGGATAGCCGGCTCCATGATGTGTCGGAGACGGTCCATTACGGCTCGCTCCAGGCGCTTTTTTGTTGCATTCGTCAATTGCATTTCAAACTCCGTTGAAACCATGCATAGCGCATGGCAATGCAACGGTACCGCTAGATTTAGTGTGGCTGCAACCCTTCGTTAACGCTCAAGTTACCTGTAGAGTAGCCCAGCGTCGACAAAATACTGAATGCTTCTTTTTCATACCAACCAATGTCGATGTCTTGCGGCAAGTTTTGCGGTAATTCAAGCACAGGTCGTGCACCTTCCGAACGCGGAACATGGTTCCCATTCTTGGCGTAAACCATTGGCCCACGAATCTCGGTTGAATAATACCAGCGTACAGACTTGCCCAGGTACTCCCCCGCCTGCACTGCACCGCCGTTTACTGTGCGCACGCTGACAAATTTTCGAATGTCTGCGCAAGACTTTATAGTGTCAAGGATAGGCGTCTGCTTCACCAGGAATGCTTCAACTGCCTCGATGGCAATCTGCGCCGCTGGGTTTTTCTTCAGCTTCTCAGTGGGGTCCTTGGTGGCTGCCGTCCAGGGGTTAAAGAATGCGCCCTTATTCTTGGTAGTGCCGTCCGGCTTCACGGCAATGTAATTGTTCACGTCGCGCGAATATAGAGCTGCATACTTTGTTTCTTCCGTCTCGAAGTTGGTGTCCCGTTCCCACTGTTTGGCAATCTGGTACATCGCGTCTTGCTTTTCGATCGGGCAGTAAAGCACAATGCCGTCAGTGTTTGCGCTGACCACACGGATTCCAGCAAGTTCCATCCGCTCGATCAGCATCAGCAGTACCAGCTGACCTGTCAATGTGGTCTGAATCAGCAGCTTCGGCGCGTACAAGATGCTGTACTTTGAGCCTAGCTTGCCGTAAGTTCCGTTGATAATAATCTTCCGGCTGTTGGCTTCGGCCTTACGCCCCGCAGCCTTGGCAGCAATGCGGCGATCTACAAGGTCTGTGAATACCCGCAAAAACGCATGTCCCAAGTGTTCAGGATATAGACCTTGGTTGATGATGATTTTTGGGTAGAACGACACAACATCAAAGTCGTGCAGACTATGCGTCGCGTCAGTCTTGTAGCTTGCAACGTGTTCGCTGCTGTGCAAACCCCCGATGCCCATGCGGTAGACGCCGTCACCGATTCGAACTTCTAGATCCGCAAGGTTCTGAGGCAGGTTGATTGAACCGTGCTCGCCAACTACAAACGGGGTCTGTTGTACCTGTTGCAGCACCCACTGCATGAGTGCCGACTTGTACTGCAAGAATTGCGGTACATCATAGTAATACGTGGTGCCGACAGCAATCGTAGGGCGTTGCGGCCTGTAGCCGTTCATTCGCCCAACAGCATCCGCAATGACAACTTCCGCAATCTGTGCATCTGACTTGCTACGCAGATCGACGCCGTATTCGTCGCTCATTTGACGACGCAATTGCACCGCTTCGTCAAGGCAACGGCGCAGATAGCCTGTTGTCGTCAAGTCATTGACGCAGTAGAACCGAACGATAGCAATCTGTTCTGGGCTCAGAATTGTGTCAGGATGGAACGGCAAGTCCTGCATCTTTGGCGCATGTAGCCGGCCGCCGTAGATTTTCAGGCTGGCGCGCAAAGGCGCGACCTCGATAAGGTCAATGTGATTGACGTTCTTTAGCTTCTTCACCTTGAAATGCTTAAGGACATCCTGCCGTTGCATACCGTCAACAATGATCATGTTTGTCGCTTGCTTCAGCTGCGTATTTGAGCAGCCTGCAATTGCAAGCGTTGCGATCGGAATGTCGTATGGAATGGAGTTGAAGCCGACTGTCGTGAACGTCTCGACCAACCAGCGTAACTTCTGCACGTCCAGCGGGTTGTCCGGCGTACCTTCGCAGTACACCACTTTTCCCGTCTTATAGGACGCGAAGGCGGCCAAGAAATAATTAGGATAGCACTCAATGTCGAACAGCAGCTCTTCTTGATTGACCGCTGCGGTGAAAAGCTCTTCCCACGTGAACAGTGGCACATCGAACCGCAGTGCTTCCTCAAGCCCTGGCAAGTAGTCTGGCTCTTCCCATGTACGCGGCGGCGCGGTACGTTTCTCGACTACCTTCTTTTCGGCTTTCTGCTTTTCGTGATCCTGCCAAAAAAAACCAAGAGCGTCCTTACGCATGTGGTCTCACTTACGCAGGCCGATGATAGCGCCGCGAAGGCGCGGACCGAAGAACATGCAAGGCCCAGGATATGTCGACCAATCGATCGACTCGGCCGTGTCTTTCAGGATATCGAGGTACTTGAAGCGATACACCCCGTTAGCATCGAAGCCCGGCACCTCGACATATGTCCCTTCCATGTGGTCAGAAGTGGTGCCAACGATGCCTTTGTCAAAAAAGACACGGTCGTACTTGTCAAGGAAAGGTTTGATTTTTGCGGCAGCGGCAAATACTGCTTTGTCGATTGGCTGGGGATTGGATGGGCGGTCCAGGATTTGCGCAAGGTCGGGCCATTCCGAACTTAGTAGTTGCGTGCGAATCCAACGGTTGCCTTCGTAGTGAAATGTCACGCTGTTACTTGCGAATTGCGCGCCGATAGGGGCTTCGCCAATGCGTGTCATTTCCTGAACGCACTTCATTGGGATGTTGACCACATCCGGAAACGCAGTGCCGATCCAGTATTCAACTGCGGTCACATTGTTCGTCGCGAATGCCGACTGGCCCTTCAGTAGGATGCCATTGCTAAAGGGGCGACTAGCGTCATCGCCGACAAACGGTTCGCATGCGCGCATTGCATCCAGCAGTGCCGCGCCGTTGATCTCGTAGTAGATGCCTTCGGGTTCAACGTGTGGCGTCACTTCCTCGTCCGGCAGGCATTCCACCAACGCGCGAAACGCTCCAGACTTGATGCTCAGCTTACCGGCAGGCGTGCGTGCCAGCGTCACCGTTTCGTCGCAATGCCCAATAGCGCGCACCATCGGCTCTGCACGGGGCTTGCAGTCCAAGTCAAGGGCAATGGGGCTGCACAGCGCCACGACACCGTTATAGGCCCGCACGCGCCCGTTATCAATGGCGAAGTGCGCCATAGCCGGGATCAGATCTCTCTTGCTGACTGCGCCTTGGCAGAACTTGAGTTCAGCGAGCATCAGAACAGTTCCTGTTTGATACGCGTCAGCCGCGTGTAATCGTTCTCGGCGTTCATTCGGTCGTTCAACTGGCAGTAAGCCCACAGGTTATAGGCTGCGCGCGATTGGTAGACTGTTGCCAGCCGTTCCCAATCGTAGCCCTGCTGCGCCAGCTTGGCGATGATTGCCTGTCGTTCAACTTCGGTGAACGTTGTGATGTGCTGGCCTGCATCGTGCCGGCTTGGCGATTTATCGCTTACCGCGACCGGCCCCCAATCGGGCGTCACAATGGTACCGAATGAAGTGGACTGGATCCAAGAAGACGAGTCACAGCTCCACCACGGGTAGGCTTTCATGATTGGTACGGCGGTAATACCGAACCCGTGCACCTTGCAGCGCGGGCGGCCACTGCTGTCGCACAGGTACCGATCCCAGATCCGATCGAGCCAGTTCATCAACTGCTGCGAACTGGCTCCCACCATGCCGCCGAGCGTAATGTATTCGTAATTTTTGACATAGTGCTCGAGGTACCGTTCGTCTTCGTTGGCGTGGAAGCAGGGCAGCGGGCGCACGCCAAGGCTTTCCATCCAAAGCTGGTTTCGGTATGTCTGCAATGGGTCGCCAATGCCGTCAAGCACCGAAGCCATCAATGATCCGTCTTCCACTCGAATGATATCGCTGTTTCGCTTGATGTAGTCGCAATACACCGGCACCGACAGTTCCACGCCAAGGGTGTAAGCGGAAAACGCGCCCGAGTCGAGAAAGACCTTGGCGCCGTTGGCTCGCATCTCATCTACAAATTTCTGCTTGCCGACGTAATGGAACGATTCCAAAATATGCGGTACGGCATCCACGTGAGCTCTTTCTTGCTCCGTAAAAAAATCGTACTGCTTCTGTCCTCGACAATAGTTGTTGGTGTACACCGCAGCGCAGAACAGGTTCATTCCGGCACCTTGTTATGTTTTGCACGATTGTCGGCCATCGTCAAATACTGCAAGTTCTCGATAACGTGCAAACCGCTCACCGTCTCGCCTTGCAACGGATAGTAGTGGTCAACCTCGCAGCCGGGTGGGCATTGCTTATAGAACTCCGCAATGGCTTCTGTCTGGGACCAGCTAGGCACCCGCAGCGCCCGTGCACCACGTTGGTTCTTAGCCCGAGCCTTGATCAGATGCCCGCTGCGTTCACGGTACCCACTTTGAATGGCATTAATACGATCACGGTTGGCCGCATGGTATTCCTTAGACTTGGCAAGATGCTTCGCTGGGTCTTTCGCGTAACCCTTACGCAAGTCTTGTCGAATGCACTCAGCACAGCCGCCGTTAACGTACCGATACTCAACGTGCCCTCGCTTGCAGGGCTTTCCCGTGAAGTATTTGTTCGACTTCTCCGAGACGGCGGCAGAGTACGACGATGGCAGCGCTTCGTTCATAGCGGGTATTTTACTGCCGAGCTGCCGCCAAAAACTCCGCTCTTGTTGCCGGCTCAGCAAGGAATGCACCGCGAAGCGCCGTCGTGATGGTCTCGCTGTTGCCGTTGCGAACGCCACGCGACTCAACGCACATGTGCCGGGCGTTGATATACACCCCGCACCCCTGAGGCATGAGGTGCTCCGTGATCGCGTCGGCAATCTGATTAGTGAGCCTTTCCTGCACTTGCAGGCGACGCATGAACATCTCGCACAGCCGATCCAACTTCGACAGCCCCACGACGCGCCCATTCGGAATATATGCAATGGTGCAAGTTCCGAAGATGGCGGCCATGTGGTGTTCGCAATGGCTGTACAGCGGGATATTCTTGCGAATGACCATCTGATCGCAGTTCTCGGCGCCGTCCTCGAACGTTTTGAGGATGTCCGCAGCGCGCATGCCGTAGCCGCTAGTCCAGAACTCCCACGCCTTGACCACACGGGCCGGGGTTTCCAGCAGGCCGCCGCGCTGCGGGTTCTCGCCGCACAGGTGCGCCAGCACGTCGTAGATGATTTGCTGGTCGGTAGTGAGCGGGGTGTGCAAGCGGTCGTTCATTGTTCACCTTCGTAGATAGCGGAGTTGGCACCGTGCTCGGCGCATTCAACAGACAGCACTCGAACGCGACCGTCCTGGTATGTTCTGAGCCATGTGGTCACTTTGTCGAAGACCAGCTTGGCAAAGCCTTCGCAGCCAGTCTTATCGACCACGACTAACTGAATCAACCCGGCGTTGTTCAACGGGTAGAATTTCTCGAGCAGTGGGTCATCGTACGCGACAAGCGTCGTATGATCGAAAAATCGAACAAGTTCCTGCTTTACGGGTTTGAGCGCGCCGAAGTCCATCACCCAGCCGTTGGCATCTAACTTTTCACAGCCAAACGTGATTCGGAACGAAAGCGCATAACCGTGGAGCTGGGAACAATGCGAGTTGGCGCGCCACTGCCGGAACACTGCCGACAAACCCAGGTTGTGTCCATAAGTCTTTGTTGACTTATACATGATCTTCTCCCGTCTGATCGGCGTACTCAATCACTTCAGGAAGGTTGTTGATCGCAAACGCTTTGCGACGCATGTAGCACGGGCCGCACGTACCGCAATGCAGCGCGCCGGCTCTGTAGCAAGACCACGTCAGGTCCATCGGCGCGTCGATCTCGTGGCCCAGCGCAACGATCTCATGCTTCATCATGTTGCCGACAGGCATTTCGATGTGCATGCGCTTGCCGTCGCCTACGGCGAAGGGTAGCAGGTCGTTCCAGCGGGCAATGAACTCAGGTTCGTTGTCGGGGTAAGCCCCGGCTTCTTCCAGGTTGTTTCCCAACACGATCGTCTCGTAGCCCCGTGCTTCGGCAAAAGCGACCGCCAAGGCGAGCAGCACGGTATTTCGTGCCGGCACCCACTCATGCGCGAATTCGGCTCCTGCTTCCCCGCCTGCAACTTTGCTGTCGGGGTCAAGTAGCGGGCTGTCCCCTTTGGAGTAGATTGGCACCGGCATGAACGTAAGCTGGGCGCCTAATTCAGCGGCCACGTTACGCACTGCGGTCACTTCAGGACCTTCGGCACGCGACCCGTATTGAAAATGAATCAGGTGCAGATTATAGCCGACCTTTTTCATAGCCGCGGCACTGACCACGCTGTCCAGGCCGCCACTACAGTCCACGAGCGCCGTTGGCTTGGCGCCCTCGTGGCTTGGTTTTTGGGGCTCGATCAATGGTAGGGTGCTGCACACCCCCGGCGCGTCGAAGCGTGCCACTGTGTAGGGACGTAGCATCTGCGGGTTGCTAGCGGCCGGAAAGGCGTCTCGAGAAGATGCGAATACGTACCCTTCCTTCAGCGCCACATACCAGACCGGACGGTAGTTGCAGGCCACGAACATCGTTCCGGGCGCACTTTCGTGCATCGCGAGAATCGCAAACGAACCTTTGAGATCGCGAATACGCGCCGCGAAGCTTTCCAGCGTCGGTTGAGTATCGCACAGAATTTCGACGATGGCAGCACTGTCGATAGTAGTCGGCACACCAAGACCCGGCAGGATGCGCAACGCCTTGTCGTTGGCAATCGTGCCGTTGTGTACGACATGCCATCCTGCCAGACTGTAGGGTTGCTGATCGTCCTCGCGCTTGTCTTTGACAAATTCGGTGGTCGGCTCTGCACGATGATTGCCGACCATGCTGTACATCGAAGCCGTCAGATGAATGTGAGGTTCGATGTCTGGAAAGTGCTCGCGTCGAACCACTGACTTTCGGATGACCCGTTGCTGTGCGTTGGCCGCTTGCCTGGAGCGCACTTGTGTGGCTACGAACCCCCGGCCGTCACGCCCGCGAGCGATGCTGTTTTTCCACACCGATCGCAACAGTGGATTAATCGTCCACGGCAACCCGGCAGAGTAATACAGCACGGCGCCAACAATTGAGCACATGGTGGCGTTCCTTATTCAAGGTTGAGGATTTTGTGCGTCTGGAGCTGCACGGTGAAGCGGTCCGGAGCATTCATTGCGAGAATGACGCATGCCTGCCTGTTGCGCTTGTTCAACGCTTCATCTTGGCGGTCGGCCGGCTGCAGATACACCGGACCCAAGAAACCGAGCGGAGGCCGAGCGACGTGCGGGTGTGCCGGATGGCTAAGGGCTTGAATGGGAAGCCCGTCGTATTCGTGAACACTGTCCGCGTCAATGACGTACTTGTACGCGGCGATGTGCGGTTCAAGTCGTTTGTTCACGCGGCCCGTCTTGGGACTGCAAACGACGAACACCACATTCTCATCCGACAGGTCCGTCGACAACATGCGGTAGAAGTGCAGCTCTTGCGGCGCAAGAGTGCCGTTGGTTTCAATCTGCACCGTATACCCGCGATGCAAAAGTTGAAAGCAGATTGTTTGCAAGTTCTGGCGAAAAGGTTCACCGCCAGTAATGACCACAAGGGGTCTTGCTGCGCCTTCTGGGGTCTTCGCTTCCACACGGTCCACGATATGACGAACTGCCAGCTTGCCGCGCCCCGTAGTGTAATCCGTGTCGCAGCCGGGGCATTGCAGGTTGCAGCCTGCCAAGCGAATAAAAACGGCAGGTCTGCCGGTAAACGGACCTTCGCCTTGAAGGGTGTAGAAAATTGAATGGACATCAAGCACCTCTCCCGAGGTGCTGTCCAAATGTTCCATGGGCTGAATGTTCTGCGGCATAAGCACTCCGATAAGTTGCCGTCTAGCGGCGGGGTTGCGGAGCATCAAAAACAAAGGGCGCCGAAGCGCCCTTTGCCCTGTGCGCGGTACCAGTGTACCGCAGCCGTTACGCGGCGGCTTGAGCAGCCGGAGCCGGCGCCGCAGCCACCTTGCCCGTCAGGCCGTGGAACTTCTTCCAGCGCGCGTATTCGGTGCGCATGTTGCCGGCGTTGAGGCCCTGCGCTTCGCCCACCTTCAGGGCGTCGGCGATCGTGACCGGCTGCCCCAGCCGCTTCGATTCGTTGTCGAACACGGCCCACGCCTTGCCGCACAGACCATCCGGCCCCGGCCGGCGCACGCCGTTCTGTTCGGGCTGGCGCTTGGCTTCCTTGTCGGCCTTCGCCTTGGCGGCAGCGTCGATCTTGTCCTGCGCGGCCTTCGCCTTGGCTTCTTCCTTCGCCTTCTTCTCGGCGGCGGCATCGTCCTTCTTCTTCTGCGCGGCGGCTGCCTTGGCGGCCTTCTCGTCTTCGGCGGCCTTCGCCTTGGCGGCCTTCTCGTCGGCCTTCGCCTTCGCCGCCGCTTCCTTCTCTGCCTTGGCAGCGGCGGCCTTGTCCGCCTTTTCCTTTGCCTTGGCGTCCTTTTCCGCTTGCTTGGCGGCAGCGGCATCGGCCTTCGCCTTGGCTTCGGCGGCGGCCTTTTGGGCGGCAAGTTGTTCGGGCGTCGGTTCGGTGGCCGGCGCAGCGGAATGCTGGGAATGCTGGGTCATGTTGTACCTCGGTTGTTGACGCTGCTGCGTCGGTTGAATGCAGGACTCGTACTGTAGTTGCTCGCCATCAGGCCGCGCAAGGATTTTCTTCCATCAAGCTAGACGGGCTTTTTGCCAGTTGCCCAGTGCATTTGATGAAGTTGTCTTCTTCACGCCGTGCGCGGTTTCGAGAACTCGCATCATTTCTTTGCGAAGCCCAAGAACAACGGCGGCGCTGCTGGGCTTGCCTGCGGCTTCCCACATCTCGTCGGCGACGCGCCAGATGACAGCGTTGACGCCGCCTTGACGCGGGGCCGCTGCGGGCTGCTGCGTTGGCGTCGGCGCTGGTGTGGTATTGGCAGCGGGGCGATCGGCTGCTGGCGGGGCTGCCTTCGGGCTTGCCGGTGCCGTAAGCGGTATGTGGCGCATGCGTAACGGCACGTAGGCAAATGCTTCGTCTAGCGCTTCAGGCTTCGTGCTGCCCTTAAGGTAGCGGTAATGTCCGTCATCATCTTCGGTGATGCTGTTGGCCTGGACCAGCGCTTCGTACGGGTCGGCGTTGACCTGGGGCAAGTCGCGCACGTTGTCCATGATGACTTGGATGGTGCCGCCACGGCCAAATATCGAGTCAACTCCGAAGGTGTTGCGGTATAGCATCTTCAGCTCCATGTCGGTAAAGCGGGCGTAAGTAGCTTGATGCAGCCCGTCGCCAACAAGCGTCGAAGCTTCGTTCATCTCGATATGGCACAAGCTCGACAGAAGCCGCTGGTTCTCATGCGCGTACACGAAGCGCATGTTGGTAAGATCGATGAGGACATGCATGCGGTTACCTCGTAATCTTCAGTTTGTCAGCTTGCATCGGGCGGTGCAGTGCGAAGCCGGTGCCTGCGGCTAAACCGGCCGCAAGGGCGTCGCCAGCAACTCGCGTGCTCGACACCTTCGTTTTGACAAGACTGTTGCCGTAATGGTTGGACTTGACCAACGCTGTGCGTTCCTTCTCTTCGTCCGTCATTGCCAGCGCGGTGATTTGTTCCTGAATAGCTTGGATCCAACCGATGAAGAAACCGCTACGGGCACCACGTTCGCCACGCAGTTGCGGATGTTCCTTCAGATGCTTCGTCCACGCGAGGTTCATGGCGCGGTAGATGACGGTGTGCGTGTAGGCTGCCAGTTGGATGCGACCCAGCGGCCCGAAGTACCGAATGGCGTACGACTTGTCCGACACGCGCGTCTCGGTCTCGACCACGGCAGTCACACCGAAGGCCGTCGTGATCAGGCGTACGAGGTAACTCAGATGTGCAGGTAACTTGACGTTAGCCTGGATCGGGCAGCTGACCTTCTCGCTGCCGTACTGGGCTTGCTGAACATCGTCTTCCTCGAGCCCGTACTGCTCCATGAGCTTCTGGGCCTGCCGCATGGCTGCGGCGGCTTCGTGGGCTTCTGGCGACTTGCTGAGGGCGAGACAAGCCTTGAGCTTGCGAAGGGCGGTGGCGCGGTCCATCATTTGCTCTCGAGGTAGTTGTTCGCGGCTTCGTTCAGCTTGCCGTCGACTTTGCTGATCACAACGAGACCACGCTTCTCGAACGTGTTATCGGTCTCGAATGACAGTTGCCGCTGGGTGTCGGGCGGCGCAGCATCGTAATCCCAAGGATCGCCGGTAGTGCGCGCGCAGTTGAAAATATAGACGTTGCCTTGAATGTGAAGGTCGCCGTAAGCCCAGCGCGGGTAACGAAGATCGGCCAGCACGCAGCCGGTGATAAGGCACTTTGACATTTTGTTCTCCGAAGTGGTTGCGAAAGGCCGGTTGCCCGGCCTGCTCGTAGTTTACTTGGCGCGGACTTGGCGGCCCTTGATGCCTTGAAACTTGCGCCACTGGTAGAACTCGCAAGACACGTTGTTCCGGTTCCAACCGTTGTCGGTAGCGATCTTGTCGAGGTCGGCGGCGACGGGCATGTTCGACGCGTAGATCTCGTCGAGGGCTGCCCACACTTGCCCGCACAGCGTGCCGACGCTGGGGCGCTTGACGCCGTTCTGTTCGACGCGAACCTTTTCGATCTTGTAGCCGCGATTTACGTCTTCGCGCTTGTAGCCCGCACGCACTTCGCGCCCGGTGGCGATGCTGAACGTCTTGTTGCAGGCGCCGCACAGCATGCTGACGCCGGGATTCGCTTCGGTCACCTTGCTGTGGTCGCCGTCGCACAGCGGGCAAGCGTCGCCCTTGGTGTAGGCGATGTCGGCGCGCTCGCTGCTGGGGGCGTTGGGGTCGATCACCTTGCCGTCGCGCACCACGACCGACGCTTGCCCGGCAGGCGGCGCCACCGGGGCCACCATTGCGGCGAAGACGCTGAACCCGGCCGGGCTGGTAGGCGTTTCATCGTCCTCCACCGGGGCATCGTCGGTAGTCAGGGCCGGCGCGTTGACGCGAACTTCGGCTTCGACTTGTGCCAGTTGCACGGGCTTGCCTTCGGCGTCGATGTACGTACCCCATTGACCATTGAATTCGGTGATGTACAGCGTCACATCGGACTCGGCCACCTTGTTCGTCTTGACCAAGAATCGCTTGGCGTTGGACTTGGCTTGCGGTTTGAAGGTGAAACGGCCGGCGATGGACTTGGCTTGAACTTGCATGGTGGGTACTCCGTAGTAAGTGGCAGATACCGGATGCGGTGTTGCAACCGGATGAAACGCACTGTACTGAAGTCTTGACGGTCACACAAGCAGCCGTTACATCTGGTGTCAAAAAGCTATGTTGTCGTCGATGTCTGTCGGCATAGCGTTTGACCGCGCCGCGCCGTGAATGTCAACAGTCACCAACTTGCCGTCATCAAGTTGCTTGCCGAACGCAGTGCCGTCGAAACAGTATTGAAGGATCTCGGGGTACTTTTTGTTCACATGCACTTTTAGATGCGTCACCGGACGAAGTTGCCCGCTGAGCTCAATGGCTTCCCGAGTCGTCGCGGGCATGGGCAACACTTCCGGCGCACGAGCGTTCCACCACCGTCGCGCTTTCTGCTGCGCGAACCCTTGGTGTTCGATACACACATAGTCATAGAACGCTTTACTCAGACCGCAGTAGTACGCAACTTTCAGCATCTCAGGCGCCCCGGCCTTGCGATGAATGCTGAACGTCATATGGTCAACCGGGTACACCTCCACAATCGGCAAATCTGCCTTGATCAGTTCCGCCGTACTGGCAACTTCGTCCAGCTTGTGCAAGAACGTAAATTCGTGACCACAGTGCGGGCAATGTCTCACGCTTGCGTGCACATAGGTCTCGCACGCTGGGCACTCCTTGACCGGGGCTTCGCCGCTGCCTTCGCCTTTCTTGCGCGGAATCACCGGGTCGTTGATTGGTCCGAGCCGTAGGCTGTTGCGTGCGAAGTCAAGCACAAGGCAATCACGTTTGCCTAGCGCAGGCCGGGTGCCGCGCCCCAACATCTGCACCCACAGCACTGTCGACATAGTGGGGCGTAGCATGACAATCATATCGATTGCCGGGAAGTTGAACCCAGTAGTCAGAACATTGTTGTTGACGACTGCGCGCACCTTGCCGACTTTGAACGCGGCAATATTTTCGTCGCGTTGCTTGTCGCTCATCGGGAATGCCTTGGTGTTGCTGTGGACGCAAAGCGTCGGCACGCCCATCAAGTTCAGCATGTCCGCAATGTGATGCGTATGTTCCACACCGCTGGCAAAGATCAGCCAATGCTGACGATCGTACCCGCGCTCCATGCATTCTCGCAAGGCCGCTTCGGTCACTTCGTCTTTGTCAACAGCGGCCTGAAGCTTGGTTTTATTGAACTCTCCACCAATCAATCCGACGCCGTTCGTTTCCAGAACTGCCGTGGTTGGCTTCGGCACCAGTGGCGCGAGGTAGCCTTTCTCAAGCAGCCAGTTGAACGCCTTCATGCCGGTCAGGTCGAAGCAAATGTCGGTGAAGATGCCGTCTTCTGTGATCTTGCCGTGGCCTAGGCGATAAGGCGTGGCAGTCAGGCCGATCACCTTTAAGCTCGGGTTGCGCGCTGTCAACTCACCAATCAACGACTTGTACATCGTTTCGTCAGTCGGGTTAACGAGGTGAGCTTCGTCAACCAAGCTGAGGTCGATACGGCCAAACAAGTGCAGCATCCTGACGATGCTCGCGATGCCGGCGAACGTGATGGGGTACCACGTTTCTTTCTTGTTCAGCCCGGCAGAAAAAATACCGGCCGGCGCTTCGGGCCACAGTTCCTTTAGTTCCGCATGATTTTGCGCCACCAATTCTTTCACGTGCGTCAGCACAAGGATGCGCTGATTAGGCCATTGCCGCAGCACCGACATCAGGAACATGGCAATTACGAGTGCTTTACCCGTGCCTGTCGGCAGGGCAATCACAGGATTGCCGGTCTTACCGCTGCGGAAGTAGTCGTAGACGGAGTCGTGCGCCGCGATCTGGTAGTCACGCGGAATCTTTGTCAGCACTTCCGCACCTCGTAGTTGTGGCACCCTTTCAATTGTTCTTCTTTTGACAAAATATAATCTAAACCGCCGCCGTCCGGTTGGGACGGCAGATTACACCGCCAAGTTCCGTCTTCGGCCGGCGCGCTGTACCGGCACGTCCGGCAATTAACCGCAGCCGGGGCGCCAAGGTGACAGACTGGTCTGTGGTCACACCACTTGCACGCAAACCACCCGGGCGAATTACTGAGCTTTTTTGGGGGCTCAGCCATCATGATGATCTTTCGCCCGCGTTCGAGGAACTGATCGGCAAAGTCCGCATCGAGCGTTACGATTTCCATGTACACGTCGTCGGTATTCTTGTTCACCGCTGCGTACAGCGCAACCATGATGCCCATCTTGCGCATGTAGAGCTGCATCTGAACGTAGTGCTCAAACTTTGCGGCGCGCACACCCTGTCCATCGAAAGCAATCTGCGGCTTACGCGGATCGCAAAGCCCTTCGTGAACTTGTCGCCAGCTCTTGCCCGCCAGCTCTTCGAAGGACTTTTCGCTGTGCGTCTTGAACTCAAGCACGCTAGGGCCTCCAGGGTTGTCCGGGACGCCTACACCCACGCCGTCGCCGCTGCCGCCAAGGTGCCCTCCAAGCTCGGCAATACGAAACTGTCGCCCTTCGGCGTCCTGCTGGAAGACTTGCACCCCGATCATCAGAAGCAACGAAATGAATCGCGCTTCCTCAAGGTGCCCTCGGTTGAACAGGCGAAGCGTTTTGCCGTTGAATGCGGCCTTGTGGTACCAGTGGAAATCGTACCACAAGTGACGAGCGCATTCAGCTCCCAACTTCGACGCACCAAGGTGCGAGCGGAATCCTTCTTCGGGCTCACTGCGGTACGCGTCCCCCATGTGGGGGAATACTTGCTTCTGGAAGCCTCGAAACTTTGCGCCTTGGTCGGCAACGAGTGCGGCTTCGATTGCGGCAAGCGTCTTAGTTGCGAGTCTTACGTGCATGGGGATCCTGACCACAAACTAGCGTTCGGACTGCGTCTCGGTCGCGAACTATGTTTTTGCCGAACCACCACGCGACGCATTGTTGCGGTTCGGGCTTTGGTACCGGGCACGCCGGTGCGGGCATCTGCGGAGTCGGTTCGTGCCCTGCATTGTAGCCTGCGATCCACGCAAGCGTCAGCGCAATGACAAACCCTGCAAATGCTCGCATGGCATCACACCTTGTCGGCGCGGGCCAGCGCGTCGGCGTCGCTGTACTTGTCCGGGTATCGCCGGCGAAGCTTTTCGATGTTGTAGTCGAGAGCGACAGCGTAATCGACAGCGTACATCTCAGACAGGTACGCCAGGGATGTGATGTACAGCGCGGTCTGTTCCATCAGCTTCTCGGCCGGAAGCGGCTTGCCGTAGATGGCATGCGCCTTGATGATCGTCAGGATCTCGCCGGCGAAACCCACTAGGCATTCATGTACCGCGACAGGACTGGCGACGCTCGAAGCCTTGTAGAGTGCGAACGACAGGTCGCGGACGCCCTCCTGATCCCAAACGATCAGTCTGCCGAATTCCCATCCCATGTGGGCACAGAGAAGCGCCGCGTACCAGGACGCATCACCGATCTCTTCCCTGATGTTGGACGAGTCGGAGGGAGTTGGCAGATCCATCCAGATTGCGTTGACCGTCTCCGCTAGTTCGCCCGTCTCGCTACCGATGCCCAGCGCTGCATGAATCAGGTTCATGCTCATGTCCGGGAACATCTTGGCCGTGCGCATGGCAAGCGGTTGGTATTCGTTGAACTTCATGTTGATGTCTTTCGTACAGATGAAACCGGGGCTAATGAGCCCCGGTTGTGTTGATGCGCGCAGTGCTTCAGATCAGGTTGCGCAGGCGCCGCAGGAAGCTGTGGTAGACGGCCGTGCTGTAGCTGTCGAACTGGCTGAGGTGTTGTTCGAACTCGTCCAGGACTTCGTGCGCCGGATGGCGGATGCCCTTGTCGATGACGATCTTGGCGTCTTGTTCGGCCTCGGCGCCGGCCTTGTCCAGCGAGTCCTTGATGTTGTCGACGGCGTCTTGCGCGTCGGCCTTCAGGCTGCCTTCGACGTGGTCGATCGGCGACTGTTCGTCTTGTGGCTTGTTGTCCATGATGTGGTACCTCTGTTACGGTTGAAAAGCACCCGGCCTACGGCCGGGCTACGTGCTTCACTGGCGATGCCAGGGCGGCGGTTCGTTGCCGGCCGGGTTGCCGGCCGGCGCCGCTTGTGGAGGCGGCGCGTACTGCGTAGCCGGCGGAGGTGCGTATTGCTGGTTCTGCGGAACGGGGGCCGGCGCGTACTGCGCGGGGGCCGGCGCCGGGTTGTTCCACGGTTGCGCGTTGGCGGGCTGCTGCCAGTTGGGGGCCTGTTGCGGGGCTTGCGCGGGCGGGTAGCTGGGTTGCCCTTGCTGCGGCTGTTGCGGGGCAGCGTAGGCCGGCGCCGGGGCTTGCTGGGCACCTTGCGGGGGCGCCCATTGCGCGGGCTGTTGCGGCGGCGGGAAGTGGGCGGGCATGCCGGGGTTCGCTGCGGCGGGGGCGCCGGTCACCGTGTCGGTCGGCTCGTTGATGTTGCGGTACGCCTTGATGTCGTTCTGCGCTTCGTATTCGGTGGTGGCCGGGCGGTACCCGACCTTCACCTTCAGCGGCCGACCGTGTAGCATGCTGGAGTCCTGCACCAGCCCGATCGCGCCGACGGCGTGGCAGATGGCCGAAAGATCCTTGCGGGCGATCTCGGTCGCTTGCGGGTTCGGGTTGATGATGTTGAGGCGCGTGAACACCTTGCGGCCCTGGTACTGGCCGTCGAGCACGTTGAAACGGCACAAAAGGTACATCGAAGGACTTTGCGGATCGCTGTTCTTCGTCGGCTTGATCTCGCTTTCGTCCATGATGACGTTGTACCAGCCGGCCGGAATGGCTTCGGGGGCACCCGTTGAGGGCGCGACCTGCGAGCTGTCAAAGTTCAGAACTGCCATTTTGGCTATCTCCGTTGAGTTAGGGCGTTTGAAGCGGTGCCCACTAATTACCGCGTGTAGACGTCAATGCCCGTTGCTTTGTACAGCGGGTCTGCGAATGCGTTCCACGCATTATGGGGCGGCATCGGGAGAGCAACCTCACCCATCAGGCCAAAGCGATTGCCGGCCGTGTAAGACGGCGTCCGCGAAAGCGCCAGCATGCGCCCCTTATTCTGCGAAGTGGCGCGCGTCATCCCCTTCTTGTCATCGGTGGTGATGAGAAATACGGGCTCGTACAGGAAACCGATGACGTCGGCCCATTGCGTCATGTACTCGCGCTTGCCGTAGGTCTTGGAATTCTTCGGGCTGTGCAACAGCAAGTCCCAAGAGTCATACTCGCCGGCAGTCGGGTCGGAAATCTTGCTGCTGAACACGTGGCAGGTGAACAGGATATGGATGCCGCCGTGTACCGCTAACTGGTCAAGCGTTTTCAACACCGTATCGAACACTTGCCCCGCCAGCGTGTACGCGCGCCCATAGCCGCCGTGAGCACTTTCCATCGTCGACGTCTTGGTCTTGCTCGTGTCGATGCGCAACACGTAGTCGTGAATCAGGCGTTCCAGCGCCGTTGCGCTGTCGAAAGCGATGGTGCGGTACGGGAATTGTCCGCGCTGGGCTGCCGTAGTAACTTCCTGCAACAGGCCCATGAAATCTTCGTAGGTCTGGACCATCGGCGTTTTGTCGCAGCTGACGCCAGCGAAACCGACTTCCAGCGGCACGAGCAGCACACCCGGCGCCCCGGCGCAGAAAGTGGTCTTGCCCATCTTTTCCAAAGCCGCGATCACCATGCGGATACCCGCACGCGATGGGCCGCGACTGATCTGCTGTAGGAGGCTCATGTGTGGTCAGCTCTGGATTTCAATGTTGATCGGAGCGCCACATGCGGGGCACTGCCCTTCGTCACAAGCCGTATGCGGCGCGACAGGAAGATCCCGGCGGCGCAAGAAACGATCGCCGCGCAATTCTTCGATCATGCGGCGAATGAGCGGCGAAGGGTTGATGAACGTGTGCTCGGCCTCTCGCACTAGCTCAGCGCGTGTCATGTTGGCCGCCAACATAGGCCGGCGCACCGCAGTCAGATGTAATTTCATGACATATCGCTTTCTGCTCGCAGGCTTTGGAAGGTGGGGAAACGAGGCTTATCCTTGGTGCCGTGGGAGAATCGCTTGTACTTGACTACCTTCCCCACAATATCCGAGGGGTGAGCCATGTAGTGTAGCCGTTCGGCATGGCTCATACAGCCAGCGGCGACCGTGATGTCCTGCCCGGTCTTGATATCCTTGCAGAGAAGCGAACCCACCATACCGTTCGGAATCATGTTGGCGTGATGGGTGCTACGTTCAGTCTGCCCTAGCTCATTGACCGTGGCTTCATTGGTGTTTGTTTCGCCTTCAACCAGCGCGGTAACGATGGCTTCTTCTTCTTCAAACCGCTTGATGCGCAACAGGTTGCACTCGCGCGCCGTGCAGCGGCCCGATTTGTACTTGCCAGCCGGGTTGCGCAGAATGGAGCCTTCGAAGCCTTGCGCAATGTTGGCAGCATCGAATTCTTCGATATCGTCCAAGTTGCGGGCTTCACGGAAAGGTACCGTGCGCAGATTTGACCACAGGGCAGGCTCCTGGGCTGCCACGATGGTCATCTGCAACAGCATACTTTCATATCTGCGCTCATACGGCATGCCAATCGTTTGCTCGGTGACGTAATCGAATAGTCCCCACAACGTCCAGGGGTAGCCGTCGATCGTATTGAGCGCGCTGGTGGTGAGCCTGCACAGGGCCGGGTGCGTGCTGCTTTCGGCCGTCATCTCGCCATCGAACCCAACAAGAAGAGGATGGCTGTACATCTGGGTCACGTGCCGATTCTTGTGCTCCTTTAGTGAACGTCCGGTCAGGCGTCCCGTGAGGTTCAACGCGCGCACGCCGTCGATCTTTGGTTGCACCCACAGCGGAAACACCAGCTTTGCCGGATCCCAATCGCAAGCGAGCATCGGCTTGATCATTCGGGCGTCTCCTCGTTGCGCGCACGGTTGGCGGCCTGCGCAACGGCGTGCATCTCCACCGCCTGCGCGCGGCGGTTCCAGAACGTGATCAGCGCCGCAACGTGCGTATCCGTCAGGTGCGGCGGATCGCGAAAGCAGGGCAGCATGATGCGATAGTCGGGCATGCGCCAGCCCTTGCCGAATACCGACGTCGCCACGCGGTCGCGCAGGCCCGCGTGCAGGTCGGCCAGAGTTGCGTTCGGCCCCAGCGGCTTCCGAGCACGTTGCAGGCGTTCAAACTGCGCCTTTGCCTTCGCGATCGTTTCTTGCGCCGACGCGTTGCGTTGTGCCAGCACATCGGCCGGCACGTCACGGATGTCGTCAGGTTTGGTCATTGCGCAATGAACTCCTGGTAAATCGCCATGAGGCCGGGCAAGTGCGGCTCGATGATCTCGAACGTCGCCTTGGCGTAGGCTTGCGCCTCGACTTGCGCGTGGCTGTGGTAACGAAGCCGCAGGAAGCTGAACATCAGGTTCCGCAGGTTCATCTTCATCATCCAATGCGTGTAGTGGTTGACGTGCAAGAACATGCGCGCATGTTCCGGCGCCACGCCGCGTGCCAACGCCATCTTGTACAGCGCGTACCCGTTCTCGCAGTCCATCTGCAGGGCTTGACGGAACCAGCCCTGGGTGACTTCGTCCAGGTTGTCTTCCTGGCCTTGCTTGGCGTTGGGCGCCTTGCCACCGACCACGGCCGGGATGTACCACTGCTCGGGAAGCGTGATGTACCGGGCGCTGGCCTCGTTGATCGTCATGGTGCGCTGGCGAACGAACTGCCGGGCCACGAAGATCGGCAGCTTCATTTCGAGCCAAACCTCTACGATCTCGAACGGCGTGTCGTGGTGGTGCTGCGCGAGGTAGCGCGCCAACTTCATCTCGACGTCGTAGCTGCGCTCCTGGTCCTGGCCTTCGAACGACAGGCGAGCTGCGTTGGGCACATCCATGTCATCAGCGTCGAAAGGGCGCATAGACATTGCCGAACGCGCGCCCATTTCTGAATCTATGATGTCGAATGCGCGTCGCGTCGGCCCGGCAAGATTGCGGAGCTTCACGAAGCCGTGGTCGAGGACAGCGATCTGATTCGGGTTGGCGTAGATCACTTTTGAAGCTCCTTTTCGATAGCGTCGTAGATGGCGACGGCGACCTTAGCGCAATGCTCGGCGTCGATTTTCGATTGTTCGAGCGTGGCGAACCAGCTATGACCATCTGGGGCGCTGATGCGGGCTTGTGCGACCAGTGCGGTCAACATGCGTATGCTGTCTTCACGGTCCATGCTACCAACCTCCGATGTCCTTGATCGCCGCATCAAG
>Ga0116228_10000385_pt1 | contig 33100 bp, 25 predicted proteins | sample S1TSphfallax_2_FD_89694 | JGI IMG/M metagenome (GOLD analysis project Ga0116228, IMG submission 89694) | Host-associated microbial communities from peat moss isolated from Minnesota, USA - S1T2_Fc - Sphagnum fallax MG | ecosystem: Host-associated > Plants > Peat moss > Unclassified | place... | reverse complement strand
CGATCGGGTTTCCTCTGGCGTCTGGCGCTGCAAAAACCGCGCTCACCCGCACCGCCGCCCGGCGATGGGCGCGGCTGGGGCCCACGCGAGATCGCGCTGTTGGAGGCGCGAGCCGACTCGGCAGCCGAGCCGACTGAGGGACTGGTCCGGCGCACGCTCGCTCGCGTGTTGGCGGCCTTGTTCACGACCCACGGCCACGCTTGGGGAACTCGCGATCTCATCGTCTCCCTCACCACCGCGATGATCGCCAACATTGAGGGTGCCGCCGCCATTGGCCGCGCCCTCGAGCCCATGCTGGCGGCAGCGGCCGATCAGGCCGGCTATCGCCGGCTGCCGCGCCAGGATCGTCCGGTGGTGATCAACACCAAGGGCGCGTCCGCCTCGGGTAAGAGCACATTGCGCCCGCTGCAGAAGGCACTCGCCGGAGAGATCGGCGTCAAGTGGGAGGACTTTGCCCTCATCAGCCCGGATATCTGGCGCAAGCAGCTCCTCGATTATGGCGCACTCGGCGACGCCCAGAAATATGCCGGCCCGTTGACCGGCGAGGAAGTGCAGATCATCGATCAGAAACTCGACCGGCACATGGCGGCCAAGTACGGCCGGGGCGAGATGACGCATCTGCTGATCGACCGATTCCGCTTCGACAGCTTCGCGCCGGATTCGGCTGAGGCAGGCAGCAATCTGTTGACGCGGTTCGGCCAGACGGTGTTTCTGTTCTTCGTCATCACCCCGCCGGATCAGCTGGTCGAGCGCGCCTGGAAACGCGGACTGGAGTTCGGCCGATACAAGGCGGTGGACGACACTCTCGCTCATGCGGTGGAGGCCTACAGCGGCATACCGGACGTATTCTTCACCTGGGTCCGGCGCAGCGACAAGCGCATCCGGTTCGAATTCTTGGACAACACGGTGCGGTTCGGCGAACGACCGCGCACTGTCGCTTTCGGCGACAACACGACCTGTTACATACTCGACGTCGCGAACATGATCAACATTGAACGTTTCGCCCGGATCAATGTGAATGCGCGGGCGCCGCAGTCGCTCTATCCCGATCCCAACCTGCTCGCCGCGCGCGACAACACCGGCTTTCTCAAGCGCTGCATCGGCTCGTTTCGCGAAGTGAATTTCGCTGATCGGCCGAGCGGATGCATTTATCTTTGCCTCCAGGCGGGCGTGCCCATTTGGAAGGATTCGGAAGCACTGCGGAAAGCGCGAACCGCGGCCGACACGGACGCGGGGATCGACGCCGTCGCCAACGAGACCCGGTTGTCGCAGGCCTCTGCCTCCACCGGCCGCCGAATCGTGAAGTCCTCGTTCGATTTCCCCACCCTCGGCGACTGGTAGGCAGCCGCCGGGCTCAGAATGCTAGATTCGAGGGCAGGTCCAGGAAATCGCCGTAACGTTCCACATGCGCAGCGAGATCAAGCGTGTGCTGGCGCGTCAGACGCTCCGCGAGCTCGGTATCGCGCCGTTCGAGGGCCTCGATAATCTTCAAGTGATCGATGATGGAGCGGGCGGCCCGGTCGCTCTGGGTGATGGTGGCGCGACGAATGGCACGCACATGAATCAGCAGGTTGCGGGTGGCGTCGATGATGGTTTGCGAACCGCCGAGGGCGATCACCGCGGTGTGGAAGGCGATGTTTGCATCGGAGTACTCGTCCAGGTGCTCCGCGGGCGGCGAGGACTGAAACTCATCGAACAAGTGTCGCAGCTTGGCGATGTCCGCATCTGCGGCATATAAAGTCGCAAGCCGCGCCGCCATCGATTCGAGCGCGGCCCACATTTGCACCATCTCGATCATCTCGCGCTTCGACTTCCGGACGATGTAGATACCGCGTCGCGGCACGGTCCGGATGAAGCCTTCCTGTTCCAGAAGCGAGAGCGCCTCGCGGACCGGCGTTCGGCTGACGCCCAATGCCGCGGTCAGTTGACGCTCATCGAGGCGCAATTCTTGATTCGGATCGTAGATGTCGGTTTCGGCGATCGCGTTCTTGAGTAACGCATAGGCCTGATCCCGCAAACTGGTCGAGTTGACCGGCGTGAGGGAAAGCGAAGTTGCGTTGGAATTGCGTTGAACCAGGCTGGCAATCGTGCTCATTCCGTCTCCCTGTAAGAGGATTTTCCAATCCGCTCAGTCGCGGCCGAACGACGCGTTCTTACCGCAACATCGCACCGCTCAATCTCACGCCGATATCCGCCAACAGGGCCGCCCCGCGCGGCTTATCACCCGGTGGGGCTGACGTTCCCAGTCCCGCATAGCGGCCGTGCCGCGCCGCGGAATTCAACAGCGAGGCCGGCAGGCAAACATAAATTGCTGCAGAAAGCCCGGCAACCGTCGCCAGACCGAGGACGACGACGCTCAACAATTCAACCGTGTTCATATGCGTTCCTACGGACCCCTTGAGCGTCCGATTGACAAAATGTACCAGTTGGATGACCAACAGAGCACCCTATGTCAGATATATTATATTACACGAACAAAGGTCCCGATGATTTAAGCTCAACGGCGCCACCGTTTTTGCTCATGTGTGGCGCTGTCGGCGATGGCCGTTCAAGGCAGTAGGCGCGCCGGGCTGTCGCTGGCCAAGGATTGACACCCCGACCCGGCTTTATATATGGTATACCAGAGAATAATTCATGACGGTTGGCGCACCGGGACGATGCCCGGTGAATTCGGGGAGTAAGGCAACGATGCGTCAAGCTACAGGGTCTGTTTCTGGGTCCCCCCTGGGTAATCCGTGGGTTCAACTGGTCATCGGCGTCATCTGCATGGCCTGTGTGGCCAATCTGCAGTACGGCTGGACCTTGTTCGTCAATCCGATCGACGCAAAATATGGCTGGGGGCGTGCGGATATCCAAGTGGCTTTCACGGTGTTCGTGCTCATCGAAACCTGGCTCATCCCGGTGGAAGGCTATTTGGTGGATCGATTTGGGCCCCGCTGGGTGGTGCTCGCAGGCAGTTTCCTGATTGCACTCGCCTGGGCTCTGAATTCCATCGCCAATTCGCTGACGCTGCTCTATCTCGGCGCGGTTCTGGGGGGCATCGGTACCGGCTGCGTTTACGGCACCTGTGTCGGCAATGCGCTCAAGTGGTTTCCGGCGCGGCGCGGTCTGGCGGCCGGCATCACGGCAGCCGGCTTCGGTGCCGGTGCGGCCATCACCATCGGACCCATCGCTCATATGATCAAGACGGCGGGCTATGAGGCGGCGTTTCTCGACTTCGGGCTGATCCAGGGTGGGATCGTCTTCGTCATGGCGTGGCTGCTGCTGGTGCCGCCGGCTCAACTGTCCACCGCGAAGATGAAGGCCAGCCAAACCGCCCATGGTTACTCGCCCGGCGAAGTCTTGAAGAGTCCGGTGTTCTATATCCTCTATCTGATGTTCGTCTTGATCGCCGCCGGCGGCTTGACGATGGCCGCCAGCATGGCGCCCATCGCCAAGGATTTAAAAATCGATGCCATTCCAGTTACTTTGCTGGGTTTCACCATGCCGGCGCTGGTGTTCGCCTTGTCGCTGAACCGGATTTTCGACGGCGTGGGCCGCCCTTTTTTCGGCTGGCTCTCGGACCAAATCGGTCGCGAATACACGATGGCACTTGCGTTTTTCATCGGCGCCGCTGCGCTCTACACGCTCAGCCAGTCGGGAACGAATCCGCCGATGTTCGTGCTGGTGACCGCCCTGTATTTCGGCGTCTACGGTGAGATCTTCAGTCTCTTTCCCGCCACCCAGGGGGATACATTCGGCTCGAAGTTTGCCGCAGCGAATGCCGGCATGCTGTACACGGCGAAGGGCGCCGGCGCCCTGCTGGTCCCGGTGGCGGCGTACATCGCGAAGTCTCACGGGTGGTCCGCCATTTTCTCGATTGCGATGACTTTCAACGTCATTGCCGGATTGCTCGCGCTGTTCGTGCTCAAGCCGATGCGGCGGCGGCATTTTGCGCATAGCCGCGAGACGTTTCCGACGACGGAAGGCGTTGTGAGAACACATCCCACTTGACCTGCTGCTGCGGGGGTCGGCCCACCGACGGCGCGGACCCCGAATTTTTACGACCTTGGAGACAACATGGCCACAGTTAACCCTACGCCGATTCAGCCCAAGGGGAGCACCGCCGATGACACCCTGCAGCGCAAGAGTCGCGACGCCGGGGTGATCTCCGGCGGCCACCTCGTGGCGAAGGCACTCAAGAATGAAGGCGTGGACACGATATTCACGCTGTGCGGCGGCCATATCATCGATATCTACGACGGCTGCGTGGACGAAGGCATTCGCATCATCGACGTGCGTCATGAACAAGTGGCGGCGCATGCCGCGGACGGCTACGCACGTCAGACCGGCAAGCTCGGGTGCGTGGTCACCACCGCGGGACCCGGCTGCACCAACGCGGTGACGGGCATCGCCACCGCATTCCGTTCCGAGAGTCCGATTCTGCACATCGGCGGCCAGGGGGCGCTCACCCAGCACAAGATGGGCTCGCTGCAGGACCTGCCCCACGTCGACCTGATGACGCCGATCACCAAGTTTGCCGCCACCGTGTCCTCCACGGAGCGTGTCGCGGACATGGTGTCCATGGCTGCCCGCGAGGCCTTCAACGGCGCGCCGGGCCCGGTCTACCTCGAAATACCCCGCGATGTGCTCGACCGCGAAGTGGATCTCGGCAAGGCCGTCGTCCCGCAGGCTGGGCACTATCGAGCGTCGACCCGGTCGGTGGGCGATCCTCGCGATATCGAAAAATTGGCCGACCTCTTGGTCGATGCCGAACGTCCCGCCATTCTCTACGGGCAGCAGGTATGGCAGGCGCGCGGTCATCTCGAGGCGGTCGCGCTGCTGCGGGGTCTCGACATTCCCGGCTATTTCAACGGCGCGAGTCGCGGGCTCCTGCCGCCCGGCGATCCGCATCATTTCGACCGCACGCGTACCCAGGCGTTCGCGAACGCCGATGTCATCGTGATCGTCGGTACCCCCTTTGATTTTCGGATGGGCTACGGCAAACGCATCAGCAAGGACTTGAAGCTGGTCCAGATCGACATGGACTACCGAACCGTCGGCAAGAACCGCGACATTTCATTGGGATTGGTCGGCGATCCGGGCGCGATTCTGGGAGCCGTGTTGCAGGCCGCCTCGGGCCGCCTGAAGGGCGAGAAGCGCCAGGCGCGCCGTGAATGGCTCAAGACCTTGAGCGCGGCAGAAGCGGCGGCCACCGAAAAGCTCATGCCGCTGTTCAAGTCGAACAGCGTGCCCATTCATCCGTATCGCGTCGCCTGGGAATTGAACGAGTTCCTCGGTGAGGACACGATCTACATCGGCGACGGCGGCGACGTCGTGACCATTTCCGCGCAGGCCGTTCGGCCGCGCAATCCGGGTCAGTGGATGGATCCGGGTGCGCTCGGGTCGTTGGGCGTCGGCACCGGCTTTGCCATTGCGGCGGGACTCGCGAATCCGTCGAAGGAAGTGCTGTGCTATTACGGTGACGGCTCGTTTGGCATGACCGCCTTCGACATGGAAACCGCCAATCGATTCGGCGTCCCCTACCTTGCGGTCATCGGCAACAATTCGGCGATGAATCAAATCCGCTACGGCCAGCTCGCCAAGTACGGCGAGCAGCGCGGCAATGTCGGCAATCTGCTCGGCGACGTGCCGTTCGGCAAGTTCGCCGAAATGCTGGGAGGCTATGGCGAGGAGGTCCGGGATCCCGGGCAGATCGGCGCAGCCCTTGCGCGCGGGCGCGATGCGGTTCGCAAGACGCGGCGCAGCGCCGTGATCAACATCTGGGTGGATCCGCGCGAATACGCGCCCGGCACCAAGAATCAGACCATGTACAAATGACGGCGACACGGAGACTTTGAGCAATGAAGGCATTGGACGGCGTTCGGATCCTTGATTTCACCCACGTCCAGTCGGGGCCGACGTGCACCCAACTGTTGGCGTGGTTCGGCGCCGACGTGATCAAGGTCGAGAAGGCCGGCGCGGGCGACATCACCCGCGAACAGCTGCGAGACATTCCCGGCGTGGACAGTCTTTATTTCACCATGTTGAACCACAACAAGCGCTCCGTGACCTTGGACACCAAGAGCGCGCAGGGCAAGGAAGTGCTCGAGCGCCTCATCAAGCGCTGCGATGTGCTGGTCGAGAATTTCGCGCCGGGCGCACTCGATCGAATGGGCTTCAGCTGGGAGCGCATTCAGGATCTGAATCCCAGCATGATCGTGGCATCGGTCAAGGGCTTTGGCCCCGGGCCCTACGAGGACTGCAAGGTTTACGAAAACGTTGCCCAGTGCGCCGGCGGCGCGGCCTCGACCACCGGGTTCGATGATGGTCCGCCTCTGGTCACCGGCGCCCAGATCGGCGATAGCGGCACGGGGTTGCATCTCGCGCTCGGCATCGTCGCTGCGCTCTATCAACGCAAGACCACCGGCCGCGGCCAGAAGGTGCTGGCGGCTATGCAGGACGGTGTGCTCAACCTGTGCCGCGTCAAGCTGCGCGACCAGCAGCGGCTCTCCCGCACCGGCGTCATGAAGGAGTATCCGCAATACCCCAACGGCAAATTTGGTACCGCCGTGCCGCGGGCCGCGAATGCCTCCGGCGGCGGACAACCCGGGACCATCGTCAAGTGCAAGGGCTGGGAGACCGATCCGAACGCCTACCTCTATTTCATCGCCCAGGCGCCGGTGTGGAAGTCGATTTGCAAGGTGATCGGCCGGGAGGAATGGATTTCGCATCCGGATTTCGCAACGCCCGATGCGCGCCTGCCGCGGTTGAAGGAGGTGTTCGCTGCGGTTGAGGAGTGGACCCAAACCAAGACGAAATTGGAGGCCATGGCGCTGCTCAACGAATTCGACATTCCCTGCGGTCCGATTCTTTCCATGGAAGAGTTGATGAATGAACCGGCACTGCGCACCACCGGCACCATCGTCGAAGTCGATCATCCGGAACGGGGCAAGTATCTGACGGTGGGGAATCCGATTAAACTGAGCGACAGCGTCACCGAGGTGACCCGCTCGCCGCTGCTCGGCGAACACACCGACGAGGTCCTCAAGGAACTCGGCTATGGAGAGGCCGATCTCGCGGCTCTGCGTTCGAACAAGGTGATTTGAAAACGGGGGTTTGAGTCCAGGTTCACAGAATCGGACATCGGATCAGCTTAACAATAAACGCACTCGAGTGCGTTCTCACAGGGGGATAGAAATGCGGAAGATCAGTTCGGTCAGGCCACTGCTGGTGACCATGACGGCGTGCGCCATGACGTTTGCGACGACGGCCGCGGTTCATGCGGACGACGCGCAAGACACCCAAGCACTCAAGGAACAGATGCGTCTCATGAAGCAGCAGATGGACGCGCTGCAAAAGCAAATCGACGCGATGTCTGCGAAGCAGGCCAAGCAGGCCGCGGCGCCGCCGGCCGCCGTTGCCGCAGAGGGTCCCGCCAAACCGCTTGAAGTGGCGGCGCCGGCGGAGCCCAAGTTCGAGGCCTTCGCGAAGGGCTTCTACGGCACCCTCGATGTGTCGTTCGACGATGCCAGCAAGGGCATCCGTGGCCTCACTGCCGATTCATTTTCCTATGCCGGTGCCGGTCCGGGATCGGGGTATGTCGACAACGGTCCCAAAGGCACGCAGATCACGGGCAGCGTGGGCTGGATCGGGGATATATCGACCAACAAGTCGGTGTTGGGGTATCGGGGATCGCACAAGATCGACGGCAGCAGCGTCGATTTCATCTACCAGATCGAGACCCAGCCGTCGATCACCTCTGCGCCTGGACTCAACACGTCGTACACCCAGCAGTCGAACGTGACGAAGGCCGGTATCGGCTACGGCGACACTTTCGTGGGACTGTCCAATATCGATTGGGGCAAGCTCAAGATCGGCACCACCTACTCGCCCTACAAGCGCTCGACCGATCGCATGAATCCGTTTTCGGGCATGCTGGGCGATTACGCGGCGCTGGTGGGTAACACCGGCGGTGACAACCGGGTCGAGTTCGGCACGCGCCTCGACCATTCGATCTGGTACGAGTCGCCTTCCTTCTTCGGCGTGTTCAGCTTCGATGCACTGATTTCGCCGGGCGCGAACCGCACGTACAACAACGTGGTGCAATCGGCCGGTTCGCCGGATTGCAACGGCGGCAACACGCCGGGCAGCGGTAACCTGCCGCTGAATTGCGATGACGGCGGCTTCGGTTCGGCCTACAGCGCCGATCTGAAGTTCGAGTACGGCGGCTGGTACGCCACGGCGGCATGGGAACTACACCACAAGGTCAACCGCAACAGCGACGGCATCGGCGCCAACAGCCCGTATTACAACTATCTGGTCGGCCTCGGCAATGGCGTCTCGCCCCTGATCGACTGGGGCACCTACAACGGCTACGTTGCCGAGTACGGCGCCGCATTCGTGGCGGCCAACGGCTTCACGCCGCCGTATCTCACCGACGTCGTCGACGAATGGGCCGTGAAGGGCGGCATCCAGTACACCTTTGATTTCGGCCTGACGCTCAGCGGTTTGTACGAGTGGCTGCGGCGCGCCCTGCCGGCCGACCTCGAATTCCAGGACGAGCGCACGCGTATGGGCACCTGGTTCGCAGCGTCGTACGATTTCTCTGCTCGCGACAACTTCAGCATAGGCTGGGCGCATGCGGGAGCGACTCCGGGGGATCCGGGTGGTCAGCACAATTACAATCCGGAAAACACGCAGAATCAGGCCAACATGTACACGATCGCGTGGAAGCATCACTTCGACAAAAATCTGTACGGTTATCTGGATGCGGCGGAGACCATCAACGACGGCAATGCGCACTATGACATCGGTGCCGGCGGCCGCGGTGTGACCACGGACTGCCACGACGGTACGAACACCGTATTCAACGATTACAGCAGCGCGGGGCCGACCACCTGGGGCGGCTGTCATCCGATCGGCGTATCTGCGGGGTTGAACTATAAGTTCTGACCGCCGGGAGGCCGGGGGCGCTTCGCCCCTGGCCGTTTTCAGCAGCCTTGAGTATTGTGGCGGGGTAGACCTGCGCAGGAAGGATTCGGATTGAAAATCGCGATCATTGGAGTCGGAGCCATTGGCGGCTACGTCGGCGCATGTCTGGCTCATGCGGGCGATGAGGTCACCTTCCTCGCGCGCGGCGCCAATCTCGAGGCACTGCGGAAGAGGGGCATCCGCCTCCTTCTGGCAGACGGCAGCGAGAAGGTGGTGCCGCGGGTGCGTGCCACGGACAGTTACGACGAAGCCGGTCGGCAGGATCTGGTCATCCTGGCGATGAAGGCACACCAAGTCGAGGCGGTGGCGCCGCTGGTGCCGAAGCTGTTCGGCCCGGACACGGTCGTCGTGCCGATGCAAAACGGCATTCCCTACTGGTATTTTCACAGCTATCCCGGAGAATTTGCCGGCGCGCGGGTCAACAGCGTCGATCCGAACGGATTGATCTGGCAGCATATTCCCTGCGAACGAGTGGTGGGTTGTGTGGTGTATCCGGCCGCCGAACTGATCGAACCCGGCGTCATCAAGCACGTGGAGGGCAACCGTTTTCCGGTGGGTGAGCCGAGCGGCCAGGCGACCGGTCGGGTGACCGCCGTCTCACAATGCTTCGTCCGCGGCGGCCTGCAGGCGCCGGTGCTCGAGGATATCCGCGCAGAAATTTGGTTGAAGCTGTGGGGTAACCTCACCTTCAATCCCTTGAGCGCGCTGTCGCGCGCGACGCTTGCCGGCATTTGCCAGTATCCGTTGAGTCGCTCGCTCGCCGCCGACATGATGAGCGAGGCGCAATCCGTCGCCAACAAGTTGGGCGTGACTTTTCGCGTGCCGCTCGAGAAGCGCATCGCCGGCGCGGAACGGGTGGGTCATCATAAGACCTCCATGCTGCAGGATGTCGAGGCGGGACGTGAACTCGAGGTGGACGCGCTCTTGGGCTCAGTGATTGAGCTTGCGCGGCTGACGCACACACCGACGCCGCACCTCGATACGGTGTATGCGCTCACGAAGCTTCTCGCCAAAAGTCTCGAGGAACAGAAACTCCAACTCGATCGTCCGCACTGACGCACGGGCCGGCTTCCGCCATGGAAAAGCTTCTGCGGTGGGTGCGGTTTCTCGATGCCGGTCGCGTCGGAATCGGCACTCTCGAGGGTGAACAAATCGCGGAGTTCTCAGGCGATTTGTTCGAGCAGCCACGCGCCACCGGCAGGCTGCTCGAGCGCCGGGAAGTCACGCTGCTCGCGCCTTGCAGCCCCAGCAAGATGGTGGCGCTATGGAACAATTTCCGTGCACTCGGGGTAAAGCTCGGCAAGCAACCGCCGGCACATCCGCTGTTTCTCATCAAACCGTCGACCTGCATCATCGGTCCCGACGAGCCGATCCGAAGGCCTGCGGGCTATGATGGAAAGATCGTTTTCGAAGGCGAACTCGGGATCGTCATCGGCCGCCGGGCGAGAGATGTCCCGCTCGCGGACGCCTCCGCCCATATCTTCGGCTATACCTGCGTGAACGACGTGACGGCGGCTGAGATACTCAACGAAACGCCGGATTTCGCCCAGTGGTGCCGGGCGAAGGGGTACGACACCTTCGGCTGCATCGGACCGGCGATCGTCACAGACCTGGATGTGGGTGCCGCCCGGGTGACCACCCGCCTGGATGATGCTGAGCGGCAGAACTATCCGCTGTCCGACATGATCATGTCGCCCGCCGAATTGGTGAGCCGCCTCTCGTTCGACATGACCCTATTGCCGGGTGACGTGATTGCCTGCGGCACGTCGCTCGGGGTCGGCTCGATCAAGGCCGGTTCGACCGTCGAGGTGAACATCGCCGGCATCGGCGCCCTCACCAATGTGCTCGCGCCTGCGTGAAGGTGGGTGCGCGGCGGCCGCGTCGACTTGCAGCGCCGCGTCAACTCAGGTAACGAGATGCCGCGGCTTGCCTGCGGCCCACGCGTCGATGTTGTCGCTCAGTTGATCGGCAAGAAATTGCATGGCCCCGTCGGAGGCCCACGCCACGTGCGGTGTGAGGATGAAATTGGGCCGCCGCACGTCGAGGAGGGGGTGTCCGTCGCGCGGCGGCTCGACCGTGAGCACGTCGAAGCCCGCCCCGGCGATCAATCCCTCGTCGAGCGCCTGGATCAGGGCGCTTTCGTCGACCAGCCCGCCGCGTGCAGTATTGATGAGCAACGCGTTGCGCTTCATCTTGCGGAAGGCGGCGAGGTCGATCAGGTTGCGCGTTGCCGGCACGAGCGGACAATGCAGCGAGATCACGTCGGATTCCTCGAGCACCTGCTCGTGCGGCGTGAAGGTGATGCCCTCCATCTTCGGCGGCGCATGGTCGGCAAACAACACCCGCATGCCGAATGCGCGGCCGATCGCGGCCGTGCTCTGACCGATGGCGCCCTCGCCGATGATGCCGAGTGTGGCGCCATGCAAATCGCCGATATCGTGCGTGAAAAAGCAGAACTGCTCGGATTTGTTCCACACGCCGTTCTCGACGTCCTGACGGTAGGCGAGAAGATTGCGGCGCAATGCCAGGATCATCGCAAAGGCATGCTCCGGCACGGTGTGCACCGCGTAGTTGCGGATGTTGACGACGGCAACTCCGTGTTCCCGGCAATACGGCACGTCGATGACGTCGTACCCGGTTGCAGCCACCGCAATCAGCTTGAGGTCCGGCAGACTCGCGAGCGTTGCGGCCCGCATCGGCACCTTGTTCACGATGGCGACGGTGGCACCCGCCAGCCGCGGCACGATGTCCTCTGGCGCAGTTTTCTCGTATTCCACGTACTGCGACGCGCAGGCCGGCGTCCGCACGTTCGCCTTCAGCGACGCGCGATCCAGAAACACCACGCGATGGGTCATGCCGCCATGCCGGCTTTGGCGCTGGCGAGCGGCTTGCTTGCTGCACTCTGCGCGTGCGCGCGCCAGAAGCTCTGCGCCGCGGCAACTCCGCTCCCGGGTTCGATCTTCACGCCGACGTCGAGCATCGCCATCTCCGCGCCGGCGAGCGCGCCCAGCAACATCAACTCATTGAGATCGCCCAAATGACCGATGCGGAACAGTTTGCCCGCGACCTTGGACAAGCCGGCGCCGAGCGCGAGGTTGTAGCGTTTGAATGCGCGCGCAATCACGTCGGCGCCGTTGATCCCTTCGGGCACCATGATGGCCGAGACCGTGTCGGAGTACCACTTGGGGGCGGTGGCGCACAGCTTGAGTTTCCAACCCTCGAAGACCGCAGCGCGCACACCGCCGGCAAGATAGGTATGCCGCTGGAAGATGTTCTCGAGTCCCTCTTCAGCGATCATGGCCAGCGATTCGCGCAGGCCATACAGCATGGGGAGGGCCGGGGTGTAGGGGAAGTAGCCGTTCGCGTTGGAGCTCACCATGTCGGCGTAATCGAAATAGCAACGTCGCGACGTGGCGCTCTTGGCGATCTGAAGCGCCTTCTGACTCACGCAGGTGACACCGAGCCCCGCAGGCAGCATGAGGCCCTTCTGCGAACCGCTGACGCATACGTCGACGCCCCACTCGTCCATTCGGAAATCAATGCTGCCGAGCGCGCTCACCGAATCGACGAACAGCAGGGCAGGGTGCTTGATGCTGTCCATCGCCTGACGCACGGCGTGCACGTCGCTCGTGACGCCGGTGGCCGTCTCGTTCTGACACACCAGGACGGCTTTGATCTTGTGTTGTTTGTCGGCGCTGAGCGCGGCGAGATAGCGATCGACGGGCGCTCCCTCACCCCACGGCGTCTCGATGATTTCGGTCTCGAAGCCCAAACGCGTGCTCATGTCAGCCCACAAATGGCTGAATTGGCCGAATCGTGCGATCAGCACCTTGTCGCCCGGGTTGAGGCAGTTGGTGAGCGCGGCTTCCCAACATCCGGTCCCCGACGAGGGGAAGATGAAGGGAGTGCCGGTCGTGGTCTTGAATATGGGCTTCAGGCCGTTCAGACAGGCTTTCGCCAATTCCGGGAAGATCGGCGAGCGGTGATCTTCCATGGATACCACCATGGCGCGGAGCACACGGTCGGGAACATTCGTGGGTCCGGGAACGAATAGAAAATTGCGACCAGCCATCAAGATCTCCTTTTGGGTGCGGTGGTACAGCCCGACTTGTTCGTTGTTGAAAGACGCGCCCGGACGAAGCCCGCGATGAGTTAGCCCCAGGGCGCGCATGCCGAGCCGATCGAGCACATTGCCCGGTGAATGATATATGAGATATCATAAGGTTGCATAGCGAGTTTTCTGCGAACCACTTCGAGGGAGTTCTGCCTGATGCGCGTCGCCTTGATCGGCCAGCGGAAATTCGGTAGGGCGGTGACCGAGGCCTTCATCGCGCGGGGCCACAGCGTGGCAGCGGTGTTCTGCGCGCCGGACAAGGGCGGTGCCGCCGATCCCATCAAGCTGGGGGCTGAGGCGCTCGGGATTCCGGTGCATCAGTTGGCCTCCCTACGATCTCCGATGGCGGTCGATTTGCTCCGCGGATTGGAGGTCGACCTGGCCGTGATGGCCTACGTGCTGCAATTCGTGCCGCAGCAATTTACCGAGATCCCCCGCCATGGCACGATTCAGTATCACCCCTCGCTGCTGCCGCGGTATCGGGGACCGAGTGCCATCAACTGGCCGATCATCCGCGGTGACACGGTCACTGGACTTACCATATTCCGGCCGACCGACGGTTTGGACGAGGGACCGGTGATCCTGCAGAAAGAAACGCCCATAGGCCCCGACGACACCCTCGGCAGTGTCTATTTTGACCGGCTATTCCCGATGGGTGTCGCGGCGCTGCTCGAGGCTGCTGAACTCGTTGTCCAGCAGGACCTGCGCGGGGCCGTTCAAGACGAGGCGGCGGCGAGCTACGAGGGTTGGTGCCGCGGGCCGGCGACCCGTATCAATTGGCACAACCACGTCGACCAAGTCTATAACCTGATCCGTGGTTGCGATCCCGCGCCCGGCGCCTATACGACCTGGCGCGGCAAGTCGCTGCAGCTGTTCGAGGCGCGCAAGCATCCCGCCAGGCGTTTCGCCGACATTGCGGGTGACCTGGGTGCGATCGCCGCGGTCGGCGAACGCAGCATTCGGATCAATGCGCAGGGCGGTCAGATCGAATGTTTCAAGGTGAAATGCGGCGATGGCGGCAAAGTGACTGCCGCCCAGTTCGTTGCCGACGAGGGCATCACCCCCGGCGCGGTGCTCGGCGAGTAGCGCGGATGTGCGGCGAGTAGCGCGGGACTTGCCGCCGCCGGCGCTGTCGGCATTCACCCGCTTCCGAAGACGCGGCGGGCCGACTGACGGCTCGGGGCGGCCGGCGGCAGAGTGGCGGTAAGTTGTGCACCGAAGGCGGTGTATGTTTCCCAACCCTCTTAAGGGAGTCGCCGTGAAGACCTTGTTTCCCGCGCTTGCGCTCGCTCTGACGGTGGCCTTTGTCGGCTACCCGGCACTGGCTGACGATACGAATTCGGACAAGCCGATCAAGACCCACAAGCAGTTGATGCAGGAATGCGTCGCCAAGCATCGTGCCGCGGACAGCAGCGCCTCGCTGAGCGATTTGAAGAAGGCTTGCCGGGCTGAGATCAAGTCGTACGAGAATCACCCGAGCGCGGTCTCCCCGTCGCAGACACCGCCCCCTTAAGACCCTCGGTTGTCTGTCGGTGGCGCGGATGCGCGCGGCCCGCAGCGGCGCCGAGCAGCGCCGCCGTGCCATCACTCGCGGCCCGCCGATATTAAGGATCCTACTTATTCTGCCGTTAAAGCGAATGATTGGGCCGTCAGCCCAACGGATGTGTACGACTGAGAGGAACTCGCGTGACGGTGGCTAAAAAACTGGGCTTGCTGCCCTTTGTGTCGATGATCGGTATTGTGTTGTTGGCAGGCGTCATGTTGCGCGATATAGGCTCGGTGTATCGATCCGCCAGCTACGCCACGGATACCACGGTGCCCACTCTTCTGATTCTGCAGAAGTTTGACGCCAACTTCATCGGTGAGCGTTTGAACGTTTGGCAGCATGTGGCAACCCCTGATGCGGCCGGCATGGCGGCGGCCGAGAAGCAGATGGCCGGGCGCCGCGAGAAGATCGATGAGGCGATCAAAGCCTACGAACCCCTGGTCGTCGACGAGAAGGACAAGGAGATGCTGGCGAGCGACCGCGCCGCCGTCGAGTACTACGATGGCGTCAAGGCAAAGGTCCTCGATCTGTCACGAGCCGGCAAGAAAACCGAGGCCATCGGCATTTTGATGTCACTGAAAAGCGATCTTGCCAAAGCCGGCGAGGCGCTCACCTTGCACCTCAAGCAAAACGTCGAACGCGCCAAAGCCGCCAGTGTGATGGCCGACGAGACCCGGCGGTCCGCGATCCGGCTGGGGGTGTTACTGACGCTCGCGACGCTGCTTGCGGTGGGCCTGCTGGGACTGCTGATTTTCAAGCAAATCACGAGTCAACTGGGCGGCGAGCCCAAGGAGGTGGCCGAAGTGGCGCGGAAGGTCGCACAGGGTGACTTCTCGAGCCCGATCAAACTGCGTCGCGGCGATACGGTCAGCCTCTTTGCGGCGGTCGGCCAGATGCAGGAGGACCTCAAAAAGCGGGTCGAGAGCGATCGCGCCCGCCTGGATGCAGAGCGCGCGCGAGCGGCCGCGGAGGCGGCGGCCGGAGTCGAGAATGCGCGAATTCGCACCGCCCTGGACCGGGTGTCCGCGGCTGTGACTTTGATCGATGCCGAGGGCGTCATCACGTATGCGAACGAATTTGCGCTGACGCTGTTCCGCGGCTGCGCCGGCCAAATTGCGGCGTCAGTCCCGCAATTCCAGGCGGAGCGCCTGCTCGGCATGCGCTTCGACACCCTCTATCAGGCTGCCTCCGGGCAACGCGTGGGGATCGCCGACTTGCCGGCGGGTCACTCCGAGGAGCTGAAATTGAGTGGCGCCACATTGCGCATCACCGCGACGCCGGTACGAGACCCGCAGGGGATTCGTGTCGGCACCGTGGTGCAGTGGGTCGACCGGACTCAAGAAATCATTGTGGAGGAAGAGTTGGCCGCCACGGTGGCGAAAGCCGTTGCCGGCGACTTGACCGTGAAGGTCCGGGAGGACGGCAAGCAGGGCTTTTTCAAGGTGCTTGCCGTCGGCATGAACCGCCTCATCGTCAGCGTGGCCGAAATCGTGCGGACGATGTCACACGCTGCGAACGAAGTGCGGACCGGCGCGGACGAGATCTCGCGCGGCAATCTCGACCTCAGCCAGCGCACCGAACAGCAGGCTTCCGCCCTCGAGGAGACGGCGGCCTCGATGGAAGAAATGACGGCGATGGTCAAGAACACTGCCGACAACGCAGCGCAGGCCAATCAGCTGGCCAACGCGGCCCGGGAACAGGCCGAGCGCGGCGGCAAAGTGGTCGGTTCCGCGGTGAGCGCGATGAGCGAGATCAACCAGGCCAGCAAGAGGATCGCCGACATCATCGGCGTCATCGACGACATCGCTTTCCAGACGAACCTGCTCGCCCTGAACGCCGCGGTCGAGGCCGCCCGTGCCGGAGAACAGGGCCGCGGCTTCGCCGTCGTGGCCTCCGAGGTTCGCAATCTCGCATCGCGCAGCGCCGAGGCGGCCAAAGAGATCAAGGGGCTCATTCAAGACTCGGTCACCAAGGTGTCCGACGGTGCGCAGCTGGTCGATCAGTCCGGCAAGGTCCTCGGCGAGATCGTCGCGGGTGTGAAGAAAGTGACGGACATGATGGCCGAAATCGCTGCGTCGAGCAGTGAGCAGGCGACCGGCATCGAAGAAGTCAACAAGGCGCTGACATCGATGGACGGTGTGACCCAGCAAAACGCCGCGCTGGTGGAACAAGCGTCCGCGGCGGCGCAGACGCTCACCGACCAGGCGGCCAATCTCACCGAACTGATTGCACGCTACCGGCTGGACGGTACCCCTCCCGCCGTCGCGCCGGCCGCCGGCCCCACTCCGTCTGCGGCGTGCGCCGAGAAAGCGCCCGTCGTCGAGCGCCGGGGCGCCAAGCGTCCGTTTTCCCGTCCCAGCAAGCGGGAGGCGTCAGGCGCCGGGCAGGCCGGGACGGCGAAGCTCGCCTCGGGCGGCGAGGAGACGTGGCAGGAATTTTGAGCGCATCACAAGGCCGACACGCCGGCAAGTTCGGTGAGGCTTTGAGCACGCGTCATGGCGATGAACTCTCTGATGTAGGCGGCCTCTGCCCCGGCGGTCGTGGTGGCGGCATACAGTTCGCAGCGCAATCCGTTCCGGCCTATGGGCCGGGAGACGACATAACCGCGCTCGATGTAATTACCGACGGTCCAGGAGGGTAAAGCGGCGATACCGCGACCGCTCGCGACCAGCTGCAAGATGGCGACGGTGAGTTCCGCGGTGCGCCGTCTGGGATTGATGCCGGCGGGAATGAGGCAGTGCTTCATCACATCCAACATTTCGTCGGGAACCGGGTAGGTGATGAGAGTTTCTTCAGCAAAATCCGCCGCTTCCATGTAGGCCTTGGAGGCCAACCGGTGTCGTGGGCTCATCAGGGCGACGCTTTCGTAGCGAAACAGCGGACTGAATGCGACATCCGGTTCGGGCTCTTGGGCGTCATGGATGATGGCAAGTTCAGCCTCGCCCCGTGCCAGGAGCGGCAACGGGTTCACCACGAACCCGGAAATGATGTCGAGTTCAACTTCCGGCCACAGCGACCGATAGGAATCCATGGCCGGCATCAGCCAATCGAAGCAGTTGTGGCATTGCACGGCGATACGCAGTGGTCCGGCATGTCCCTGGGAGAGACGGGCTACGTCGCGGGCGGCCTCGGCCACCTGCGGTAGTACGGCGCGGGCGAGAGCGACCAGCCGGTGGCCAATGGCGGTAAAACGAAGCGGCCGGACGTTCTTTTCGACCAGGGCGGCGCCATAGTGAGTTTCCAGCACCTTCAACTGATGCGAGAGGGCGGACTGGGTCAGGAACAAGCGGGCGGCCGCTTTCGATAGACTGCCGCACTCGGCCAAGGCAAGCAGTGTTTCTAAGTGGCGGAGCTCAAGGGTTGTGGAACTCATGAGCGCAATTCATTTCGGTCATGAAGATAATGAGATTGCGTCACAGCTTAGCCGGTTGCATGCTCAACGTCGAGGAGGACCCTCGTCTGGAGTGACTCGATGGTGAACAAAGTTGCGGTATCGTTCGAATTCTTCCCGCCGAACGATGATGCCATGGCCCGGCAATTGTGGGAGTCGGTGGCGCGGCTGGCCCCCTTGCATCCCAAGTTCGTTTCCGTCACTTATGGGGCCGACGGCTCGACGCGCAGCCGCACGCACGAGTGTGTGATGCGGATCGTGCGCGAAACGGATCTGTGCGTTGCTCCCCACCTCACCTGCGTCGGCGCGTCCAAAGAGGAAGTGCTCGGCATTGCCCAGGATTATTGGCGTCAAGGCATCCGGCACTTGGTGGCTTTGCGCGGCGATCTGCCGGGCGTCGCCACGCCGGGCGTCGCTACGCCGGGCGTTGCTACGCCGGGCGTCGCCACGCCGGGCGTCCCCACGCCGACCGGCGATCAGGCGGGCTTCAAATACGCCTCGGAGCTGGTCAAGGGCCTGGCTGCGCTCGCACAGTTCGACCTCGCCGTCGCCGCCTATCCCGAGGGACATCCGGAGACCGGGACCGTGGAAGCCGACGTCATGAACTTGAAGCGTAAGATTGACGCAGGAGCGAGCCGCGCGATCACCCAATTTTTCTTCGACACGGACGTGTTTCTGCGCTATCGCGATCGGTGTGCCGCCGCCGGCATTCACATCGATATCGTGCCGGGCATTCTGCCGATCACGCGCTTTCCGCAGTTGCTGCGCTTCGCCGGGCGCTGTGGGGCATCCGTGCCGCAGTGGCTGCATCGGCGTTTCGACGGCTTGGATGATGACGCGGATACGCGGCGCATGATCGCAGCGCATGTGGCCATCGAACAGGTGCAGCGCCTGCAGGCGCACGGCGTCAACGAATTTCATTTCTATACCTTGAATCGTGCGGAGCTGACCTATGCGATCTGTCACGCACTCGGCCTGCGGCCGCAGCCGATCGACGCGGCGGAAGTGGCGTGAGCGCTGCGGGCATGAGGGCTGGTAGCGGCAGCAGGCCGAGTCAAAGACCGCCGAGGTCGGCGGCGTTGCTCGCGCTGCTCGAACAACGCGTCGTGATCCTCGATGGCGCCATGGGCACCATGATCCAACGCCACCGCTTGAGCGAGGCGGACTTTCGTGGCGAGCGCTTCGCCGACTGGCGCACGGACCTGCGCGGCAACAACGACTTGTTGGTCATCACCCAACCGCAGGTGATCGGTGGCATTCATCGCGAATACCTGAACGCCGGCGCCGACGTCATTTCCACCAACACCTTCAACTCGACTCCCGTGTCGCAGGCCGACTACCGGATGGAGTCGCTGATCGCTGAACTCAACCGGACGGCGGCGCAGGTAGCGCGTCAGGCGGCGGACGAAGTCAGCGCGGCCAGCGGCCGGCAACGCTTCGTTGCGGGTGCGCTCGGGCCGACTGGCCGAACTGCCTCGCTGTCGCCCGACGTCAACGATCCGGGCTTTCGTAACATCACCTTCGACCAGTTGGTGGCCGGCTATGCGGAGGCGGCGCGTGCCCTCGTCGAGGGCGGTGTGGATCTGATCCTCATCGAAACGGTGTTCGACACCTTGAACGCAAAGGCTGCGCTCTACGCGGTGCGCGATGTACTCGATGCAATGGCCCTCGATCTGCCCATTATCGTCTCCGGCACCATCACCGATGCTTCGGGCCGTACGCTCTCCGGCCAGACCACCGAGGCCTTTTGGAATTCCATTCGTCACGCGCGGCCGACCGCCGTGGGGTTGAACTGCGCGCTCGGCGGCCGGCAGCTGCGTCCCTATGTCGAGGAGCTGTCGCGTATCGCCGATTGCCATGTTTGCGCCTACCCGAACGCCGGCTTGCCGAACGCCTTCGGCGAATATGACGAGACCGCGCGAGAGACCGCCGCAACCTTGCGCGAATTCGCCACCAGCGGGTTCTTGAACCTCGTGGGTGGATGTTGCGGCACCACGCCCGATCATATCGCCGCCATCGCCGGCGCGATGGCGGGCGTGGCGCCGCGCGTCGTGCCGACCGTGCCGAAGGCGTGCCGCTTGAGCGGCCTGGAACCGCTCACCATCGATCCCAAGAGCCTGTTCGTGAATGTGGGCGAGCGCACCAATGTCACGGGTTCGGCGAAGTTCCGCAAGCTCATCGAAGCCGGCGACTACGCGGCCGCGGTGGACATCGCGCGGCAGCAGGTGGCGAACGGCGCACAGATCATCGATGTCAACATGGACGAGGGGATGCTCGATTCGCAGGCCGCCATGACGCGTTTCCTGTTGCTCATCGCCGGCGAACCGGATATCGCACGCGTGCCGGTGATGCTCGATTCCTCCAAGTGGTCGGTGATCGAGGCGGGCCTCAAATGCGTGCAGGGCAAGTCGATCGTCAACTCCATCAGCTTGAAGGAAGGCGAGGAGGCATTTCTCCACCATGCACGACTGTGCCGCCGCTACGGCGCGGCCGTGGTGGTCATGGCATTCGATGAAAAGGGTCAGGCGGACACCATCGAGCGCAAGGTCACGATCAGCGAGCGCGCCTACCGGCTGCTCACCGAGGAGCTCGATTTCCCGCCCGAGGACATCATTTTCGATCCGAATATCTTCGCGGTGGCGACGGGCATCGAGGAACACAACCGCTACAGCCTGGATTTCATCGAGGCCACGGCGGCGATCAAGCAGCGCATGCCGTTCGTGCACGTGAGCGGCGGCGTGAGCAACGTTTCCTTTTCGTTCCGCGGCAACGAGCCGGTGCGCGAGGCCATGCATTCGGTGTTCCTCTATCATGCCATCCGCGCCGGCATGACCATGGGCATCGTCAATGCGGGCCAGCTCGCGATCTACGAGGACATTCCCGCAGACCTCCGCGAGCGGGTCGAGGATGTGATTCTCGCGCGCCGGGAAGATGCCACCGAGCGATTGCTCGAGATCGCCGAGCGCTTCAAGGGCGGCGGCTCGGTCAAGCGCGGCGACGATCTCGAGTGGCGCAAGTTGCCGGTGGCGGAGCGCCTCCAGCATGCGCTCATCAAGGGGCTTGATGAGTTCGTACTCGCGGACACGGAAGAGGCGCGCCTCCTTGCGAAGCGACCGCTCGACGTGATTGAAGGTCCGCTCATGGACGGCATGAACGTGGTGGGCGATTTGTTCGGTGCCGGCAAGATGTTCCTCCCCCAGGTGGTGAAATCCGCGCGTGTCATGAAGAAAGCAGTGTCGGTGCTCATTCCCTACATCGAACAGGAAAAGTCCGGCGCCAGCCGCTCGAACGGCAAGGTCATCATGGCGACGGTGAAGGGCGATGTGCACGACATCGGCAAGAACATCGTCGGCGTGGTCCTGCAGTGCAACAACTTCGAGGTGGTGGACCTCGGAGTGATGGTGTCCTGCGCCAAGATCCTCGAGGCTGCCACCCGTGAGGGCGCCGACCTCATCGGGCTGTCCGGGCTCATCACCCCGTCGCTTGACGAAATGGTGCATGTCGCCAAGGAAATGCAGCGACTGGGCTACAAGCAGCCGCTCCTGATCGGCGGCGCAACCACCTCGCCGGCGCACACAGCCGTGAAAATCGATCCGCAGTACGACGGTCCGGTGATCTACGTCAAGGATGCTTCCCGCGCCGTGGGCGTGTGCCAGCAACTCGTGACACCGGAAACGCGCGTGCAGTATGTCGCCAACATCAAAGAGGAAAATGAACGGCGACGCGAACAGCATCGCAACAAGAGCGTGAAGTCGCCGCAATTGTCGCTCAATCAAGCGCGCGCCAAGAAGTACCCGATCGACTGGGAAGAGTACGTGCCGCCGGCGCCGACCTATCTCGGGATCCGCATCTTCGAAGATTACCCGCTCGAGGAACTGGTGCCTTACATCGATTGGATGCCGTTTTTCAATGCCTGGGAATTTGCCGGCAAGTTTCCCGACGTGCTCACCGATCCCGTGATCGGCGAGGCCGCGAGCAGCTTGTACGCGGACGCGCGGCGCATGCTGAAACGCCTGGTGGATGAACAGTGGCTGCAGGCGCGCGCCGTGGTCGGCTTCTTTCCCGCGAACAGCGTGGGCGACGATGACATCGATGTGTATCCCGACGAGACCCGCGGGAAAGCGGCGTATCGGCTGCATCATCTTCGGCAGCAGAAGACCAAGCCGCAGGACCAGGCTCAACTCTGCCTCGCCGATTTCGTCGCCCCGGCGCAAAGCGGCCGGGCCGACTATATCGGCGCATTCGCGGTGACGGCGGGCATCGGCATCGATGAACACGTCGCGCGCTTCGAAGCGGCGCATGACGATTACAGCAGCATCATGTTGAAGGCGCTCGCCGACCGGCTTGCGGAGGCCTTGGCGGAGCGCATGCATGAGCGCGTGCGCCGTGAACTGTGGGCCTACGCGCCGGACGAGCAGCTCGACGGCACGGGCTTGATCCGCGAGGAGTATCGCGGAATCCGGCCGGCGCCGGGCTATCCTGCGTGTCCCGATCACACCGAGAAGGCAACGCTCTGGCGCATGCTCGATGCGGATCGCACCGCGCGCATCACGCTCACCGAATCCTTCGCCATGTTCCCGACGGCCGCCGTGAGCGGGTTTTACTTCTCGCACCCGCAAGCGCATTACTTCGGCGTGGGCAAGATCGACCGTGATCAGGTGGCGAGCTATGCCGAGCGCAAGGGGATGGACTTGGGCCAAGCGGAGCGTTGGCTGGCGCCCATTTTAGGTTACGACCCGGATGCTCCGGCCGGTGCTGCCGCTGCTCGAGGAGCGGCGAGAGTCGGCGAGCCTGATACGGCGGATGCCGCTTGAGCGATTAACCTCTGCCCGCGCGGCTGATGCGCCGGGGTGGGATAGGAAATTGGCCTCAATGGCCAACGGGCCGTCCTTGCGGTGGATGCTGCTCGTGGCGGCGTTTGCAGCGACCCTTCGACTGGTTGCAGCGGCGCCGAACGACGGCGCCGCGCCGACGTACACCAAGGACGTCGCACCGATTCTTTCCAATAATTGCGTGCGCTGTCACCGTGAGGAGGGCTCCGCTGCGAGCCTGCCTCTGGTGTCGTATGACATGGTCCGCCGAAAAACCCGGGAATTGCGCGATTTGGTGTCGCGCCGGCAAATGCCGCCCTGGCCGGTGGATTCGGCGCATAGCCTGCCGTTCCGCAATGACCCGCGCCTGAGCCAGGCCGAAATCGATACGCTGGTCGCGTGGGTCGACGCCGGCGCTCCGAAAGGGAATGATGCCGACCTTGCTCCCCCACCCCACTTCGCCGGCGGCTGGCTCGAGCCGTCGGGTCGGGCGCCCGATGCCGTGGTGACCCTGCCGCAGTACACCGTCGCCGCCAACGGCACCGTCCCCTACATCCAGCGCCTCATCAAGGTTCCTTACGATGGGGATCGTTGGATCTCCGCGCTGCAAGTGCGTCCGGGCAATCCGGCATTACTGCATCATATGGGCATCACCGAGGTTGAGTTGCCGCAGGGTCTGACGCCGGAATCCATGCAAGGCTTCGACGCAGTCGCGCGGCAAATCGGCGCGCCGAGCGGCAAGTTGCAGATCCAAACGCCCGCCGTCAGGGATCCGACCAATCCCGGTGCCTATGACATGTTCGCCGTTTATACGCCCGGCACCACCTTCGAGACCTACGGTGAAGGCAATGGGAAACTGTTGAAAGGGGGCGGGAATTATTATCTTAACTTCAACATTCATTACACCACGACCGGCAGGCAGGAAACCGACATCACGCAGCTTGCCCTGTGGCTCGCACCCGGCGCACCACAGCACCAGTTGTACCGGGCGCCGATCGCGGTCGATAGCATCATCGCCAACGGCCGGGAACTCCTCAGTGACGATCCGGGCACGAAGGCCGAGGGTACCGCCTACGCCTTGCCGCCGATCGGCGCCAATGCCGACCACTATGAACTCGTCGGTTTGAGCGCCTATCGGCGAGCCATCACCATTTATCAGCTGCAACCCCATGCTCACGTACGGGCGAAGGATTTCAAATATGTGGCCGTCTATCCCGATGGCCGCGAATTGACCCTGCTGACCGTGCCCGAATATAGCTATCATTTTCAGCTGGCGTATGCATTGTCGACGCCATTGACGTTGCCGGCCGGGAGCAAGGTCATCGTCACGGGGCATTACGACAATTCATTGCACAACGGGCATTTGCAGCATCTGGGAAGCAACGAAGCGGCCCGCAAATGCGGGCCCGACAACGTGACTTTTTTCGGTCAACAAAACCAGAGCTGGGACGAGATGTTCTCACCGCTGGCGCAATATTCCGTCGCCACGGATTCGCGCCACACGCTGCCGTTGGTCAGGGCAGTCGGCTGTCTTGCAAGATCCCGGACGGGAGGCTGGATCCTCGGTAAGGCGAGCGAGGGAGTCGTGACGCGCGAGCAGGGCACGTCAGCGACCGAGCTCGCGGCCGCTGGGCATGTACTTCTCGGCACCGGGCGTTATCAGCTGCTCGGCGTGGGCGTGTTCGACCCCTCCCGATTCGGCATTGCAAAGGTGGCCGTCAAAGGGGTCCTCATCGAAGCCGGCGGAGGCCGCCGAATCAATGTGACCTCGCTGCAACCGTTGGCCGAAGACTGCCCCCCTTGATGCGAACAGGGCGATATCTGCTTGCTTGTGTGTTCGCAGCGTCGCTTCACTTCGGATCGCAGCCGGCGAGCGCCGCGGACTCTTATCGCTTGATGGCGTGGCCGGCGGCCGCGCCCCGGCCGCAGTTCAACCTCATCGACGGTAATCACGAGCGACGCAGCTTGAGCGACTTCCGTGGCGGAATCACCGTGGTATTTTTCGGATTTCTGCACTGCCCGGATATCTGTCCCGCGGAGTTGTTCAAATTGGCGCAGGTGGTCAAACGCCTGGGTCCCTTGGCATCCCAGGTACACGTGCTTTTCATCAGCCTTGATCCCGAGCGCGATACACCGGAGCTCGTCAAAGACTATGCAGCGGCTTTCGATCCGCAGTTCATCGGCTTGACGGGGTCAGCAGCCGATATCAATCTGGCGGCCTCCAGTTTTTCCATCCAGTTCGCGAAGGTTCCGCAGGGCAAGGACTACACCATCAGTCATTCGACCGGCACCTACGTGCTCGATCGGCAGGGACACCTCCGGCTGGTCGGTACTCTGCAGAACAGAGTGGACGACTGGGTTCATGATCTCACCCTGCTCGCGACGATGCACTAGATTGAGTACAATTTACACATGAGAACAACGAGTGCCACCGAGGGCGCCCCCGGCCGGTTGAGAGTGTTGGTCGCTGACGATAATCGCGATGCGGCAGATACCCTGGCGATGCTGCTGGACTTGAATGGTCACGAAGTCAGCGTCGCCCATTGCGGCCTCGACGCCCTCGCCGCCGCGGCTAGGCTGAGCCCGCACGCGGTCATCCTGGACATCGGCATGCCGGACATGTCGGGATATGATGTCGCCAGCCGGATACGCGCCGACGCCGGCGGCGGTGACATGATGTTGATCGCCGTCACGGGTTGGGGCCAGGCGGAAGACAAGGCACGGGCCGGTGCCGCCGGATTCGACCATCATCTCACCAAGCCGGTTGATCCCGACCAGGTGGAAAGACTGCTCCAGGAGTGCCTGCATGCGCAGCCGTCTCGCTCACTCGTCGGAGGGTGAGGGCTCCGTCCCCTCGGCGTCCCTCTTGGTGTCGCGCACTTCAACCCGGTAGCGCGCGAGCAACTTGTAAAAGTCGGTACGATTGCGTTTCGCCAGGCGTGCGGCGCGGGTAATGTTGCCCGCCGCGGCTTGCAAGTTGTGCGTGAGGTAATTGCGCGCAAAGGTGTCGCGCGCCTCATCATATGTGGGGACCTTGTTGGTCGCAGAACCGAGCGATCGTTCGACGAACTCCTTGCTCATGATGTTGTTGTGCGACAGCGCCACGTTCTTTCGCACCAACTCGAACAGCTGGCGGACGTTGCCCGGCCAGTCGGTGGTGGCGAGCAACTCGATGGCCTCGGGCGTGTAAATTTTCTGCGAGTCGCCGGGTAGGGTGGCCTGTTCAAGAAAATGCGAGACGAGCAGCGGAATGTCCTCGCGCCGTCGCCCAAGGGGGGGGATTTCAATCGGAAATACATTGATGTGGTAAAACAATTCTTCCCGGAACTGGCCGGCACGCATCAGCGCCCCGAGATCGCAGGAGCTGGTGCAAATGAGCCTGAACCCCCGTGGAGGCACCACTCTCGAGACCCAAGCCGTGGGTGTGGCGCCGATGGCCGTCATCAGTGCGAGCTGCAGCCGCACCGGCATGGAACCGACCTCATCGAGCAGCAACGTACCGCCATCCGCCCGTTGGAGGGCACCCTGGCTCGAAGGATCATCGCTCGTGGGGTGATCCCGTACCGCACCGAACATCTCGCGTTCGAGATGCTCCATGTCGGCGTCCTTGCACGTCACCACCACGAAGGGTCCTTCGCGCCGCGGACTTGCCGCATGGATGGCGCGCGCCAGCAACTCCTTGCCGGTGCCGTTCTCTCCCGTCAGCAGGATGGGCGCATTGCTGGCCGCCGCACGATTCGCCTGCTCGAGCCTTTCCTCCATCAATTTGCTGCGTGCCACTATTTTGGCGCGCCAATCGCCCTCGACCAGTTGGAAGGTCGATGCAGCGATGGCGCGTTGTACCTGGCCCAGCAGTTCCGCCTTTTCGACCGGCTGTACCAGGAAGCCGAAAGCACCCGACTGGGTGGCGCGAACCGCGTCGGGGATGGTGGCGTGGGCGGTTACGATGATGACGATGATCGCGGGCCACCGGCCGGTCAGCTCGGTGAGGAGCTCCTGTCCGTCCATGCTGCCCAGACGCAGATCCGTGATGACCACGTTCGGACGCGCCCGTACACAGGCGTCCAAGGCCGCCGGGCCGTTGTCGGCGACGTCGACCTGGTAACCGGCGGCCGTGAGCCGCAGCTGCATGAGACGGCGCGATTCGGCGTCAGGATCCACCAACAAGATGCGCGGTTTGCGTTCGGCTTGAAGCCCCTCATCGGCGGCCTCGCGGGCGTTCTTGGGCTTGGTAAAGATGCCGAAACCGAGCGATGCGGTGATGGGGGGCGACTTATTGCTCATACGCGCCAGAACCTAACAATGCTGCCGCGAAATGACTGTAGGGGATCGCCTTCAATTAGGGTAGATTTTGCCTTGAGGGGCGATAGGCGAACGGGCTCATGGGCGCCGGCGGGTGCTATCGAACGATTTGGAACACTTTGGGATAGGATGGAAAACATGATGAGAGAATCGCAATTCATTCGGCGCGGCCTCGGGCTCATCGTCGCCTGTGCGATGTTGCTGGCCGCCGGGGCCGCAGAGGCGGAAAGTTATCCGGATGCGATCGACGTGTTCAAAAAGGCGGGTGAGAGCCGCCTTTTCTTCGATCATTGCTACGCCTACGCGATTTTTCCGACCGTGGGCGAAGGCGGGTTTATCGTCGGCGCGGCCGTCGGTAAGGGGCGGGTCTACGTTCAAGGGCGTCTCGTCGGCGACACCACGCTGACGCAGATCAGCGCCGGCTTTCAGGCGGGTGGCAAGGCTTACTCGCAAATCATTTTTTTCGAGGATAAACGTGCGCTCGATGAATTTCAGTCAGGGTCCTTCGAATTTCAGGCCGGCGCCAGTGCCGTCGCCATCACGGCGGGTGCCGGCGCGAGCGCGGGCACGAACGGTGTCCAGGCCAATGCCAGCGGCACGGTGAACAACGCCACCACGGCGGGTCAGTACAACAAGGGCATGGCCGTCTTCACCGTGGCCAAGGGCGGCCTCATGTATGCGGCGACCCTCTCCGGGCAGCGTTATTCCTACAAGCCGCGCGGCGCGGGCTAGCTTGCGCGGTGTGTCAGTAGATCCGCATCTCGTGGGGGGAGACGGAACGTCCTAGGGTGGGCCTTTTGAAGCGATCGCCGGCGCATGGTCGCCAGGTGGGAGAACGAAACCGCCGACCGTCCCATTGCATGGTCACCTCGTCCCAGGTGGCGCCCTTCCACGGCGCGCGGGGCGTGGCGTTACCCTCGCAATGCTCGATCCAGAGGATGGCGCGCGGATCGCGGACCACGCCGATGTCCATCAGGCCGATCGCAATATCGGTGGCAAGCTCCGCGAAACAATGGGTGATGCTCACCCCGCGATTGCTGTTCAATTCCGTGAGCATCACCGACAGTTGGTCGAAGCATTCAAAGATGTCAACGCCGCAGACACCGGTCGATCCGATTCGTGAGCGATAGGTATGCTTCAGCAAGATGAGCACTCCCGGTGTGAGCCCAAGGGTGTCTCAAGTGTCGCCTTCCCGCAGCGGAAATTTCAAGGCCTGGGGCTGCGATTCTTGAGTCGTTTCGGAGTCATCGGGCGGCTCGGGGCGGTGCCATTCCGACCGGGCTCCCGGCGCGCTGCCGGATCTGCTTCGGACTATACTGTGCCGGTGAGCCACGGCACGAAAGCATTGGGTTTTTTCTGAACCAAGAATTCATCAAAGATCCGAACCGGGTTGATGTCACGCCGGCGGCGCGTCAATTGATCGAGGAATTGAAGCGCGAGCACGGACCCATCATGTTTCACTTGTCGGGAGGTTGCTGTGACGGCAGCGCCCCCATGTGTTTCCAGGTGGGCGAGTTCAAACTGGGGGGTGTCGACGAGAAGGTGGGCGAAATCGTCGGCTGCGAGTTCTGGATGGATCGGGCGCAGTTCAAGCTCTGGGCCCATACCCGCTGGACCGTGGACGTGGTGCCCGGGCGGGGTGGCAGCTTCTCACTCGAGGCACCACGGGGTCGCCGTTTCATCATCCGTTCGGACATGTGCGCGGTGCCGCCACCGGTGACGATGAACGCGTCCTGAGGTTGTGGGAAATGTTTTTGCCATAATCCTCAGGCACCCTGTCACCAGAGCGGCGTATATCGGAGTTCCGCATGGCGAAGAAAGTCCGGGCTCGTCTTGAGTCGCACCGGAAACCGACGGCCCACCCCGTACCCTCCGGCTCCGGTCCGTCAGGTTCCGCCACGGCCGCGGCAAGGCTGCTCGCAAATCCGGTGTTTGCCCAACCGGAGCCAACCGCAGATCCCACTGTTTTCAAGATCAAACATCCGTCGGATGCGGCTGCGTACAAGGAGATCGACACCCTCAACGCCGAGCACAAAGTTCAGCCACTGTCCTTTCCGCCGCCGCGCGGCCCAGGTCCCGAGCCGCAGCTGACGCTCGCGCAAGTGTTCGGCGGTGCCAGCAAGGCGACGACGGCGATCACCCGGCGGGGTCAGCTGGTTTTCCACGCCACCGGCGATTGCGGCAGCACGCGGGGTCCTAAGACCCAAAACGAGGTCACCGACAAGATGATCGGCGATTTCGCCGAGGCGAGCGCGGAGGAAATTCCGCAATTCGCGCTCTTGCTGGGTGATGTCGTCTACAACTTCGGTGAGACGGAATACTACTACGACCAATTCTACGAGCCTTATCGCAATTACCCCGCGCCGGTGCTGGCGGCAGCCGGTAATCATGACGGCATGATCTCACCACTGGCCCATGCGACCAGTCTTGCGGCCTATCTGAGGAATTTTTGCGCCGATCCCGCGCATGGGTTCGTGGTGACGCCGGAGGCCGGCGGGCTATCGCGCACGGCCCAGATCCAGCCCGGCGTGTTCTTTACTTTCGACGCGCCGTTCGTGCGCATTCTGGTGCTCTACAGCAATACTCTCGAGGATCCCGGCGTGATCGCCGACCCGGCGATCGGGGACAGCCAGATCGCCTATCTGCGCGCCGCGTTGCAGCGGGTCAAAGAGGAGCAGTTTGCGGGTGCGCTGCTGTTTGCGCATCACCATCCGCCCTATGCGGCCGGCGGCCAACACTCATCGAGCGTCGCCATGCGCAAACAGATGGATGCGGTGTGCAACGCGGTGGGTGTCTGGCCGCATGCGGTTTTGTCCGGTCATGCGCACAACTACCAGCGCTACACCCGGCACCGCGCGGATGGAACGGACATTCCCTACGTGATCTGCGGCAACGGCGGCCACAACGTGCAAAAGCTGATGACCACCAGCGGGCAGGCGATGCGCACGCCGCAAACCTTCCAACGCAAGACCGCGACCGACGATGCCGTCACCTTCGAAAACTACGATGACACCGACTACGGCTACCTGCGCCTCATCGTCGATCCCCGGCAACTGCGCATCGAGTATCACCCGGCGAGCGATGGAACCGGTGCGAAGACCCCCGACGACAGCGTCACCATCGATCTCAAGACGCGCAAGCAGACCGTCTACACCGCGAACGACCTGGGACGCCCCGCCCAGGCCGCGGCGATTCGGGCGCTGAAGTGACGGACTCATCGCGGCAGTCATCGATTCGCCGGCTGCGGTGATTCTTGAAACACCCGCCGCAGGATGCCTTCAGACGAGCGGCGTTCACGGGTGTTCCGCGGCCAAAATGGTGTGGGCGAGAGCGGCGTAGTTGCCGTCAAAATGATGACCGCCCTTCAATTTCACCAAGGTCACCTTGTGTGGATCGAGATGCGGGCAAAGAGAATCGCTCTCGTTCTCCCCGTACACGCAGAGCACCGGTATATCCGTGATCTTCTCGACCTCCGGCAGAGTCGCCGGCCCCGATTCGTCGTCCGCGACCCAACTCGTCATGTGAAATTCAAACAATGCGTGCTCCGACATTCCCATGATGGCGGTGAGCGCGACATGAGAACGAACATCGGAATTCAGTCGATTGACGGCAAACGGGAGCACATCCGCGCCCTGGGAATAGCCGATCAACACCACATGCTGCTTGCCCAATGCCGTCAGGTAGTAGCTCACCATGCGATCAAGGTCGTGCGCCAGGCCCGCGGGAGTGCGCGGTGTCCAGAAATAGCGCAGCGAGTCGAGGCCCACCACGCTGATGCCATCCGCCGTCAATGCCGCCGCCACGTCCTTGTCGAGGCCCGCCCAGCCCCCGTCGCCGGACAGCATGATGGCGAATGTGTTCGACGGCGCAACACCGGGTGGTACGGGTACGGTGACGATGGGCAGATCGCTGAGCGCCGACGGCGCCACGTCCAAAGGAGCCGGCGCATTCTTTGCCATCAGCGAGTCGACTGCTTGAATGGTCGAGGCCATCGTGCTGAATGCCGAGGCCTTCCCGGGGAGCATCACGCTCCTGGCACCGGGTGTGTCCTGGACAAACCGCTGCACCGTCGCGACAGCGCAGGAAGGTGCCCCCGCATCTGCCGCCGCCTCGCCGTTCTGCACCACCATCCAAGGAGCGGGCAGCCGCGCGGCGGGTAGCAGCTCGAAGCCCCCGGTAGCGAGGGCGCGGTAATCGAGACCGGAGGTCTTGCACAAGCCCTTCTGCATTGAGAGGACGGGACAGAACCCGAAGCTCACCGCGCCTGCGAAGGTGTTCGCCGGAGCCTGGATCAACATGCCATAGGCGAGCGTCGCACCGGCAGCGTCACCCACCAAGATGGGAGTCAAATAGGTGGGCAGCCGAAAATAAGCCTGAACGAAATGGCTGAGATTCTCCATATCGCCGTCGGGAAAGACGCAACTTCCGCCATCCCTGTCGAGCGAAGCGGCAAAGTGGCCTTCATCGAGCCCGGCGACCATGGCTCCCTGCTGCGCCAGCCCCTGCGCAAGGTCCGCCAGATTTTGATTCCAACCGTCCGCGCCGGAGAGCAGCAACACGAAACCCCGCGCCGTGCCGTGGGGCTCATAGACGGGAAAATTCTGGAAGCGGCCATGGCTCAGGGACTCAACCGACACCGGTCCCCAGCCAGTTTCGTGGACGGAGCGGTTGAGGAGGAGGCACAAGGCGGCGGCGCTCAAGGCGAGTAGCAAGAGGCGTAAAGTTCTCACGACCGATCCAACGTTCACGACCGGTACAGGGTAACAGCAGACGAAGACTGCCGCCCGCGTGCGGGACGCGGCGTGACTTGCGCTATGTCTGCGCCAGCTTCTGCATCAAACCAACCAGTGAAATTGCGGTGACATCCCCAGACATGGGCCACGTCTCATGGCCCCCATGCACGACATAGGCGTCGCGTGCCGCAATCGTTTCACGTGCCGAATGAAAGCCCCGCGAGAGAGAGGGAGCCGTGGCACGCTTGCCGATGGGGTGCTCAGTTGCGCGAAACCGCAAGAGCGTCGGCACGTCCTCAGGGGGATCCGCGCTTTGGCAGTGCTTCGGCAGGCAACAGGCTCATCTGTGCGCCGTCCGGACTCACCGTCGCGGGCCGTGCGCGAGCGCGGCGCGGGCGGGGGCCATTGTCCTCATCGATGCGGCGCTTGCGGCTGCCGTGCCTCTGGAACACGTCGATCGCCGCCGCCCGGTAGCCTTCGGTTTGGCGCAGCGCCGTGAGCCGGGCCTTCGCCGCCCGTGCGGCAGCGATGTGATCGACGAGCGGTGCCGGGTAGCCGCGCCGCTCGCCGTCTCGCGCCTGCCAGGGTGTCTGCAGCAGATGGTGGGGTACGGCGGCAAGTTCCGGAACCCAGCGTCTCGTAAAGACTCCCTCGGGGTCTTGATCGAGGCCCTGCTTGACGGGGTTGTAGATGCGCGGGGTGTTGATGCCTGTCTGCCCCGCCTGCATCTGCACTTGCGGCCAGTGGATGCCGGGCTCGTAATCCGTGAACAGCCGGGCCAGCTTCTCGCCGCTGCTGCGCCAGTCCAACCCTAGGTGGTGCGTGGCGAAGGACTGCAGCATGGCGCGCATGCGGAAATTCAGCCAGCCGGTGGCGCGCAGGCTGCGCATGCACGCATCGATGAAGGGGATGCCGGTGGCACCCGCGGCCCAGGCATCGAGCGCGGGATCGTCGCGGGCCGTCGTCACGCGTGCGTTCTGATGCAGCGGATGAAAAGAGCGTATCTCCAGTTGCGGTTCGCTCTCCAGCTTCTGCATGAAATGACTGCGCCAGTGCAGCCGTGACACCAGACTGTCCACGGCCGTGACCGGCACCGCGCGGTGCTCCGGCGGAGCGGCCACGAGCTGCCGTCGCGCGGCATAGAGGGATCGCAGAATTTCGCGCACCGACACTGCGCCGGTTGCGAGCGGCGCCGATAGTCGCGAACAGCAGCCCGCAGCCGTCAAGGGG
>Ga0116228_10000384_pt1 | contig 33110 bp, 21 predicted proteins | sample S1TSphfallax_2_FD_89694 | JGI IMG/M metagenome (GOLD analysis project Ga0116228, IMG submission 89694) | Host-associated microbial communities from peat moss isolated from Minnesota, USA - S1T2_Fc - Sphagnum fallax MG | ecosystem: Host-associated > Plants > Peat moss > Unclassified | place... | reverse complement strand
TAGCCATTAACTCTTCCATGGTGAGATCCTTTTCCTTTTTGGTTTTATATTTCTTGGTTTTAAGTTCCACCGTAGTCATTATGTTGGGTATCAGTTTGTTGAGGCCATTTGCCTTGGATTGTTTACCTCCCCTATTTATGCATTAAAATTTTTTCCAGTTAACCCAAGGAGCTTGTTCTAATACCATTTTTCGCACTTAAATACACCTTGGTGCCATTCCATCATCGTTTTTGTGCCTTTTTAAACACCTACATTATTTGCACATGGAAAACTACACACTTGGTGAAGCTTTGGTGTTCAAACTTACGTCATAACCGTGCGCTTATTCTCAACTTTTAAACATGTTGCAACCCTAGCTTTGGGCTTGCGACCAAGGCAAGGGCTTACGAAGGTGCGAGCCAAGAATGAAGCTCGAGAGTCACATCTCATGTTCTCGAGAGTGTAGGAAAATGTGAGGGGTTGAACCTTCACATTCCCAAATGATTTCCCATTTTGAGAGTTGGAGTCTTGGTGGATTTTCAAATTTTCAAAGAGGGATTGAAAGGGTCAAAACCCATTGGATTAAAGAATTCCTTATATTATTGGAAAGTTCGTGGAACGTAGATGTCTAAAATGAGCTCCCATGACCCATTTGGACACTTCAAACACAAATTATGGCCAAAAGAAGGGTCGGGAGGAATCAAATTAACAATTCAATTCCTGACCACTAAAAGTTGGGAATCGCCTCAATTTCGTTGTGTGCAGGTGGCGTGTGAAATATCGTTGGAAAGATCTTGATGAAGGTTACAACTTTGCTTGAAACCTCATTTCAATCGAAGGTTTGCACACAAAGTTATGGGGCCCCAAAGTCACGAGATCCTAACTTTGTGAATTTTGGGTGACAAAATGACATTTGGGTGTTAGTCCCATGGCCAGGCACAAAGTATACTATAAGGGGGAAGGTGGTGGCTTCCCCCAAGTTCAGGCCATGGTGAATCTTGTGAATCCATGTTTGCCTGTGATTCGTTCGTGCATCGAAGTGCTCTAATTACACACCAACCAACTTGTTGTTTAGGTTGTGTAGGCTTGTATGAGTGATTGATGTGCTTGTCAAATTTTCTAGTCTCATCTAGGAATTGCGACACACCCCTCTACCCCCAAAGTGTTACGAGCCAGGGAACACATTTAAACTCCTTCTCCTTTCAATGTTTTCACCTTTGGATTTGTAATGAATCCATCAAGGAGCTTGGGGGTGTGTCAAAATACATAAGACTAAAACCCGTTGTGGACTTTCCAAGTGGTCCAAGGCCTTATTGCTCAAGATTACCATCTTTTGTCTCCTAGTTTAAACACAGAATGTTTAATGTTTAATTCGAAGAATTAATGCATCGAAGCCAACATCTTCGGCACCCTTCTTCAAACCTTCACTCGCTAGCACCTATGTGATTTCATTTAGACTCGTTACCCAAGCTATTGTGGGGGTTGCCCCAGAGTGGTCCGAACTTGGGCCTTGACTAGGTGAGCCCCCACACTTGATAGTTGGCCTAGAAGGGCATGTCACCCACCCTTGATGTACAATGTAAAGCCTAGTGGCCATACAGTAGTACACTTTGTAGGAGTATATCCAGATACACTACAAAACTCTGGCCAGGTTTTTAGGTGGCGGCCTAGCTAGCTAAACACGCAGGTGGCCCTGGTGTGGGACCCTAGTTAGCTTGTGTTCCACCTGCAGGCAGCAACCGGGCTGACCCCAAAACCAGCTGGGGGGGCCGCACTTCGCCGATGCCACGCGGATGCCAAATACGCTAGCTAACTGGGGTGAGTCAGTGAGTAGACGCCAACTGTGGTGGGGCTACTTGGGGCTACCAATTGCAGCAGCAGCAGCTTCCGGTGACGACAACGGACGGCGGCCATTGGGCGATTTGGAGGGTATTTCTTTCATTCTTTCGTAGCTTAGCTGCGATGGAAGGAATCCTGGACGTCACGTGAGGAAATTTATTGGATGGCGAGGAGCTAGGCTAGGTTTACTTGGGAATTCTATTGATAACGAAGGACTCAGGAGAAGCGGAGACGTCGCCGGTGGATTAATAAAAGGTGAACTAGAGAAAGAAAAACAATTAAAGGACAGCCCCGGAATAGCAGCTAGATAGTAAAGAAAAAGCCCAGAGAAAACACAACTATTTACGGGTGGTGGGTGCACGCCGGCGTGAGGAGAGAGAGAACTTCGGGATGATGCAGCTAGCTAGCTAGGCATGATCGTGGCCCTCCGTTTTCGCTTTTTGTTTTGTCCTAGGAGTTAGTGGTGCCGCCAGAAAGAAAAGGCTGGGTGGTGCGCCCTAGCTAGTCGTCCTCCTGCATAGGGGTTTTGGATAGACCCGTCTCTTCGACTCGCACTGCTCGCTGCTTCTTCTTGTAGCTTGGTGAGGAGGAGGAGGATTTTGGGTTCCTGCTGAAGAGCGCTGGGGAGCTAAGCTAGCTAGCTAGCCCTGCTGCCGGGGGTTGCCGTGCAGCAAGGACTCGTTGATGATGCCCGCAAGCTACTTGCTGCTGATTTGGGAGGATGTTTTCTGGCGATAGCAGCAAAAAAGGCCATATGCTTGGAGCAGTTTTGTAGGATAGTTTAACAGCAACTAGTTCGCAAGTTTGCCACTCGTCGTGGTCATGGACGTGATTATGGTAGTCACTGTAGTACCTGCAGATTAGGTTGGGTGTAGCACGCGTGCGTTCGCTTTTTATGTAGAGGTTTCAGCGGCGGGAACTTGTCTTGCCGCAGACGGATCTGCACACGGCACGCGTTTTTGTCGGCGGCGTTGTGTGGATTTGTTTGTTTGGAAGGTCAGGGTTCTGATCAGTTTCGAGTTTGGCCTTGCAAACGGTGCGTTTTTTTTGGGACGGGGGGAACGGGGGGTCGTTTTCGCTGCTTTCTCGCTCGATTATCATGAGGGTAATCTGTTGCCTGCTGCTTGCTTTCTGCTGCACATCGCCGCCTGTTGGTTGCATTAGCTGTTTGCAACAGCTGCAGCGAAACAGCCGTGTTTGCTGCAGCAGTTAGTCACGTTTTGTAATGTGCATAAACAAGCAAGGATGACGCAGTACTGCAGGCAGGTTGTGTCCTGCAGGGTAGCCGCTTTTCTTAGACTCCAGTTTTCTAGACCTACAGATCTTGCATCGCACCCGGGAAGAAGGAGCTCGTAATTTGATTCAAGTGTTTTAGCAAGCATTCTTCTTTGACATAGTCCCAACATCTCCTTGCTGTAGATCCGTTGCAGCATCGTGCACGTGTGACGCGAGGGAATCTTGAGAGGAGGATGATCGAGCTTCAGACCTGGTGATGCTCGGACACGCGGGGTTGAGTTCACGGGATTAGTGTAGTTAGGAAAGTTTGGAAGTTGGAGCTGACTAGCAGCTAGGGCACTAGACGAACCTGCAGGCAGGCACGTTATGGCGTCGTCTTCGAGCTCTTCTCCCTGTGCAGCGTGCAAGTTTTTGAGGAGAAAGTGCACATCCGAATGCGTGTTTGCGCCTTACTTTCCACCGGACCAGCCTCAAAAATTTGCGAATGTTCACAAGATTTTTGGAGCTAGCAACATCAGCAAGCTACTGAACGAGCTTTCTCCGCATCAACGAGAGGATGCTGTGAATTCTCTGGCATATGAGGCAGATGCACGAGTGAAAGACCCCGTGTATGGATGTGTGGGAGCCATCTCTTTGTTGCAAAGACAAGTTGCCCAACTGCAAAATGAGCTAGCAATCGCACATTCAGATTTGGCCAGATACTCATCTGCAGGTGCCGCCTGCGGGCCGATGCAGCAACTAGCTGTAGGCGTACCGCCTCATCAGGGACCACAAGCTGGAGCCGGCCATTCCTCTTCCTTGCAGGGCATCGCAATGGTATTACCTCAGGGAAATCAATCTCGCGGGGAACAGCAGGCGGCTCAGCTGTTGACGAGAGAGCAGCTCATAGATCTGGCAAGAGAGCCGCCACAGCTGACGAGAGAACAGATCATGGAGCTTGCGAGAGTCGGAGGAGGCTCTTACGACGCTGGTCTGGCTGCGCTCGGTTTGCAGAGTCATGGAGCTCGTGCTCATGGTCCATTAGCAGGATCGTATTCATCAAGTCGAACAGGAGGAGCGGGTGGCGATCATAGTGGAGGCGGTGGAAGACGTACGTCTCCCCAATGATCTACCGCGTGCAGTACTACACCACAAGCTAGCTAGGCTTGTGGGTACGTCGTCGTCCTTAGCTACCGCATCTGCAAGCTTTTATGTATGTTTGTTTGTTTTGTATACACAAGGAGTTTTGGTACAACTCCCTCTGTGCAATGTGGGAAAGCTCTCAGATATCCCTGTTAGAAATCCCTCTTACTTAGAACCAATGTCAAAGGGAAAATTCGTTGAATCCCCCAATAGGTGCTGCTTTCCAATCAGCAGTGGAAAACTTATCAACTTCCCCTTTGACATTGGTTCACAGTACTTCCCCTTCTAGATGGCATAATTGAACTTTCCTTGCGAGGCTCGCTCCCTGGGAAGGAATGTTGCAAAACTCCCTGTGTTGCACAATTCCCTGTTACTTGCGTTTTCAAGTCTATTCTTGGAGGTAAATTTAGACAATTTTTCGCACAATGGAATCATCCTGCAAGAGCTCCTTCTGTGTGCAGGATGCACTAGTTTCTTTGCGAGTCCTTCATTTTACTGATGCGATCATCGTCCTACTGGTGGACTGTCGTCATGTTGGCCCATGCATCCCCTGATACATGTCTAGAGATGCTGCTTCTTCCTGCAGCTGCCAGGAATATGTGTTTACCGCTGCAACCGCGAGCAGATGCTGCGCCCGGTGGAGCCGGAAGATGTACAATCGGACCGAGACCACTCGTCGTCATATTGCAAGCTGCTCCTCATGTGCGTGGGTTATTGCATTTTGCAGTTCATGCTTTAGTCCTGGAGTCTCCTTGTTACATGGATATCTGTGTTGAGCAGCGGCGGAGAAGCTGGGATCAATTCATCAAATGATGTTGCAAAATCTTAGATACTCTCAGGATAGACCAGGGATTTAGTCAAAATACATAGCAAAAGATATAGCACCAGTTAAACCTGTATCTCAGGAGCAGCTCCAGTGCCAGGTTCTCTTCGGGAGTTTTCTTCCCGCTAGCAGTACGTATCTGCACGGGTCGAAGAATGCATGAAAGTGGGTTTCTACAAGTTGGGAGTTTCTCACACATTAGGAAGGGAGACGGCGGATGATTTGGACAACTTAATTAGAAGGCGGCTAGCTCGAAATTTTTGCAAGGAATTGTCCAACGCATTCAGCATATGGTTAGTGTTACGTCTGATCAGTTGTGGAACAACGCGGGTGGATTATCGACAAAGCTGTGATCAGAAGCAGAGATGTGATCATATCTGCTGCTGCTTTCACTCCCATGAATTCAGATCAAGCAATGACGACGTCCAAGGGATGACTCTGTCATGGGGTCCCTTGACAAGCTTCATAATCGACGACGTTCTGAGTCCTGATGACGTCCGGGCGCGAGGACCTTGAACAAACCCGATCAACCGGGTCCCGACTCTTGGGTTGAATCTGACAACCGTTTCAGAATGTTGAGCTACAAGTCGAGAGGTTATGCTTGAGATCTAGATTGGACCCACAGCTGCTTGTCAACTAGGTGCGGATCAGTTTCCTGTTTTGATCTGCTGCTTCCTAGGACTACTGCAACTGTGCTCGGGAGTCGCACGAAGAAAGAGTGGAGTGGTGTAGTACTGGATAATTCTCGTTCTCCGTCATCAGGGTTTACCGCGTCGGTCACAGACCGTTGCAGCACGATGTCCTTCAGATGGGAACAGCTTGCACCGTTCGACACTTCGCCTTCTTCGTGCTTTCTAGTCTACTGCAGAGTATCTACGTAGAGAAAGTAATCAATTTGTCTAGACTGGATTCGATTCACAGATCTGAGCTGTTGAGACCGACAGCCAGCTGGATACGAATTCTATGGTTTTGCAATTCTAGTAGAGATTCTAGAATCCTGCAATTGATCTGATTAATGTTTAGATTCCGTGTACACCCGGTCTGGGCCTACTCTCTGCAATCTTCTTCTAACGAATCCATCATTAATGCCGAGAGCATCTAATTTGGAATACAGTTGCTTCCGGACTTGATCCCCGGGATCATACTCATGGAGGTTTTCAGTACGCAGGGTGAGCCCTGAGCTGTGCAGTAGTTGCGAGTGTAAGATAGGACTCTAGATACGTACTTGAGCTAGCTCCACATAGTCATGATGTCGAAGTTGCTTTGTTTGTTGTTCACGTGGTCACATGCTGAATGGATCTATGAGGTACTAGCCTATGAACTCGCCTGAAGAACTCCACCCAAAGAGCTAGCTGCGTCCAACAGCTTGGATACACATGATCCACGATCCCCGCCCGGCAATTGCCTCCCAAGGGCCATTTTTTTTTCAACACGCATTCTTATAAGAATTTTTTTCCAGATTGTGCATGCATGCACATTACATGTGGCTTTGCGAGAATGGGTTCATTGCTGGAGATCGGCTTCGAAGTCCTTGATTGAATAGAAATATAGAATTTTCTTTTTTGCGTTGTTATTTAGCACTGTGATATAATTCTGTACATGTTGATTAGGTGTCTGCAGCTGTACTCATATTGTTGTTCAAACTTGTAGAACATACAGATCACTGGTAGACATATTATATACAGAGCTCTAATTACAGTCGAGACTGCATTCGCAGCTCTGTCTGTCTGTCTGTCTGTTTGATGAACCAAGATATTGCTTCTTACAATTGTCAGTGAATATTGGAGCCTTTGAAGAAGTAATCACCTGCACCAGCAGGCCGTTTGAGATAACAGTACGGTTCAGCTTTTGTCTACACAATGAACGGGACTAGCACTCTTGTTATTGATAATGGTATTAACCAGTATCATCAAGCGCCCGCGGGGGATGTTTTTGCATACGCGGGATGAATATTAGCTGCTTCAACTCTGATAAAAACACGAGCTTTCTTGGGGTTCCGACTTGCACATGAGCTATCCGAAATATAATCATATTGCTTTCGTGAGGGAGTCCCTGGAGAGTTTTTGCTCTTGCCCAGACGTGCGTATCCACATGATCTGCCCGGCACATGAGTTGATGCTTCCACGGACTGTACGTATAGAACATTGTAACTCGCCATCCAGTTCCGACAGTACTTACTGTCTGTTACGGCACGCGGGGATGAAGACAAACACAACCTAGCTAGCTGGTGTGGTTTTCTCCTGAACTTTGCTGTAATATTACCAGTACCCGGGCGTATCTGATGCCAAAAGAGGTCATAGATTTTTAGTGTTGTAGGCACGAAGTTTGCTGCACTCCAGTAGTAGCTAGATGAGCTGCGGCAGCTTAATATTCACTTATGTTTGATGTCAACTTGATCCGGGACTGATCTGTCGCTCATGTGCAGCAGCTACAGGCAGCAACATTTCAGCTGCAATAAATCATCAAAGTACCATCAATTTATACATCGCTCTGCTTACAACTGCACACAAGAAACTTTTTTAGGATTCCAGGGTGTCGAACCAACAAGAAGAGCTTGAATTTCCCCTACGCAAACATGAAATTGGCTTCTTTGACAATGGGAAAATACAATGATTTCTTAGTTTCAAAATGGGAAAATTCCGATATTTACCATTATTGAAATATTGGTCCCACGATTCCTTGGAGAGCTTTCCTTATGTTTTGTTAATTCAGCTTTAAACTCGAGTCAGCGGCTCGACCCAGAATGGCTCTGCCCTTTAAATGACATTCATAAGGATGATAACAATTCAACACACTAAAGTTTGAAACACATGGTGGTTAGCATGGTGAAGCCCAAGTGGATGATCCTTCACTAGTTATGCTGAAAATGTTTCTATACTACACTGCACAGACCCTTATAGAATGCTGGGATAGCAAACTTTGGCCGGAGTCGCTTTTGAGTCACAATGTCTCTACCCTGAAAGGCAGAGCCAAAAAAACTGTGAGATCGATAAGTTAATAATTCACCGCTAAAAACTTCACAATCAATCTAGACTACTAATTAATTCAAATGAGTCCCATGAGCTTCAAATTGTTGAGTCCCTGCTGATTCTCATTGATTTGCACTCTCTAGGTCTGCAGTAAAAGAATTAATTGCATGAAATCGAGCATAACTAGCTAGCTAGCAAGTACTCCAGCAGCTGATGCGACTACTACATCATCAAAATGCAGAGATCTGAGGATGTCGAACTTCACAAGACTGCACTAGTGATCGAACCAGCTGCAGCTTCAACCGTGGAATACATATATTATTGTCCCCAGTGAATTGATCTCATTTGAATTCGCAGGTCTATCAGCTGTAAGATTGCATGAAAAGGCGGAGTCTGATTAGCTAGCTGGTACTACTGCTCCGCAGTGATTTTTTTCAGTGGGCAATTTTCGCCATTTAGCCAAAAATATTTTGTAACTAATTCCCTGTTTTTTTTCTAAGGATTCGCCATGAATTTTTTTTTTTTACAATATTTTACTTTATGTTTTGAATATTGCCAAATTTGGCTAAATAATATACTTATATAGATGATTGCCACTTGAGCAACCTCACCAAGTTGGGAAAAAAATAGTGCTCATACTCTGACTCCTAGTCTCAGATCAATTAAACTAATGCATCATCAGCCCCTGGAGCTGTGAACTGGTGACCATTTAATCAAAAAACAAATACCCATCAGCTGATGATTAATCATGATGGGATGCTTGAGAATTAGACCAACTAGCTAGTAGATGATCAGCAGCTAATGAAATTTGATTCTCATAATTTAAACTTAAAATATTGAATAACTTCTGTGGATGATCTGCAACTGATGATTTGTGGAGCTAGAATTAGCCATATTGCACACTCAAATATTGCAGCAGCACTATTATTAATAATAGTCTAGTAATAATAATACTTATTACTACTATTATTATTATTTTTCACATGCCAAATGTAAATGCCTGTGAATTATAAACACACCCAACTCGATTTTGTTTTTCTACTTAGTCGTGCACAGATTAATGAGTGCTGCACTTAAAAGATCTAGTATCAAAGAATTACAACTTACATTGTGCAACAGGCCTGAAATGGCATTAACTTTGGGACCTTAATCATTTGACATGCTAATATTTGCTGCAGTTAAAATAACACATTTGAATTTAGATATGTCTACATGAATGTGTGGGCCTCTGAAAAGGCTCAAAAGGAAGCATGTTTAATTTGGGTTTTGTGGCATTGAGTAATTGCCCTTCACATTTGACAAAAAACTTGATTTCATGCACCATTGATGTTTCATGCCCATTTTGTGATGAAAATGTCCTATACTCTCTTTTGCACCATTTACATGGGATTGTTTTTGTGTTCAACATATCAAGATTATGCAACCACTATTCTGAACACCCTTCATTGTTCAAAAAGATGTTTAATTTTTTGTAATGTTTTGATAGTTGATCAATAAGGTACAGTTTTTTTGGTTATTATGTGTAATAAAACTACAGTTGTAACATTAGGTGAGTGGTATTTCTTTGCCTGAAAACACCAATTTTGCAAGCTTCTTATTATTATAATTATTATAGTTTAAATTTTTTCTTCTCAATCCATATGAACCAACTTGTGATACCATGAAACAAAATCTGAATTGATTTAAATTGTTGAATTGTCTAGGGCAACCTTTGTTCAATAGGCAATGTTTCATTTGTAGCCCTTTCCATTGTCTTTCCATGCATGGGGATACTTCAACCAATACATACAAGTTAGTGACCAAGTTTAAGCTTTGCACACTTTTTCACACTCCCAAAATATGTGCATGATAGTTTTTGAAATGTTTAAGTTGCAACATGAAATGTTGACCTTTGAGTTCACTTTTGTTCTTCACATATTGATTGTTATTGTTTTGTGCCACAAGGATTAGGTGAATCCTAATTCCTTTTTTGCCCTTGTTTCAAACCAAACGTCTTGCCATTGTGATGTGGAATGATGATTAGGATTTTTTAAACATGGTGTAGAAAGGGAAGGAAATCTTCATTATCTCTTTTGAAAAAAATCATAAACTAGGGTGGCTAATTAACATCAAATTCTTAGAAGATTATCATGAACTTGCATTCCTTAAAAAGTTTATTGGCTTCAAAGTTACCAATTTTTTTAAGTTTGGTCATTTGTGGGAGGTATGAACATAATAAACTAGATTATTTTGTCAAGGTTGAATGTGAACACATTAAAAATAATAAAAAATCCCATGATATAAAATTGATATACATTGAATGTTTTCATTTGAATGACAAAAAACAAGATAGCTTTTCACTATTGTGCATTGAATTTCAATGTTTTTAATTTTTTAATTTACTCATTTGAAATTCAAATAGCTTTAAATTTAACTTTTAACAATGAAAACATGTAAAGTATGTGTGAAATAGGTTTTAATAAATAAAAAGTAAAAAAATTTGATGGGCACCTCAACAAAATATTTTCTTAAAATCATAACGAAATATATACATGTATTCAATTGAACATTTTTTGTGAACATATCAACAAAGAATGATTTTTCATCTTATTTGGAATTTATTTTTGATCTACCTTTTAGGTTCATTTGTTTTCAAATTTTTGCAAGTAATTTTTTTAAAACTTTAATAGAATTGTACCACCTTTTTCATATCAAAATCTCACCAATTTTGATGTTAATTTCATGTTTATATATGAATGATACATTATAAAATCAAAGACATTCATTTTTTGCACGTATATTTTATGATGTTTCCATTCTAAAAAGGAGTAACCTTGAATGCAATTATTTCAAATAATACTAGATCACTTGATCTATGAGTCAAGTACATAAGGTTGAATATGGGGAGGCATATCAATTATGCAAGGCTTCAATGGCAAAAGATGTTTTTTCATAGGAAGCAACTAGGAGTTGATTATAATGTGCATTATTTTAGAAATTTGATAAAAATGTGGGGCACTAAAGGTGTTTTTTCTACCAAAAAAATAATATTAGCATTTGCCATTACGAGGTTGTGGGGGCCTATGAATGGTTAAATTATGTATTAATTCCATCTTTGCTTCCATCTTAAACCATCATCGACGGATAATGGCTACAAATGTTAAGGCCCAATGATTTTTTTTCATTATTTGTAATAGATTCATTGCATTTATTCCAAAAAAAAGATTTAATTTTTTCTCCAAAAATCAACTTATATAATGGCACATAATACCATTGAAGTTCAATGATCCCCAAATAAATGGGTCAAAAAAACTAAATTCCACACCTTTCAATTGAAATCTTGGCCCAACTAAATTTGACACATCACTAAATTTATTCAATGATGTCAAGGGTAAAAGAATAGTAAATTTTTAGTTTTGTAACAAAATGAAAACCCATGGCACACTCTTTAATTCCCACAATGAAAGAAAACATGGGAGTTGAACAAAATGGGATTATGACAAACTCACATGCAAACATGAGCCTAAGGTGAAGTCAATTTGCACACATGAACAAAAAATGTGGTTTGTGTAAATTGAAACCAAAATGGTGCACAAATGAACCATTAACAACCTAATCCACAAAACACATCATAGCTCAAATTTGGGAAGAACTCACAACTTTCCACCTTACTAAATTGTGTGATTTGCAATGGTTTGATGTGACTATTGCCTAAAGTTAGGTGGAAAAAGTCAATTTAACTCCTAACCTTTCTTTTGACCATAAGTTGAACTTTAAATCTTCAAATGGAAAATGTGAATCCACATTTTCAATACATACCTTTCAAAACCTTTTTAATGATTTGAAAAGTGTTCAATTTGGATAACTTTGCTACCTACATTTTTGTCCCAAATTTTTGGCATGTTGTAGGATTCCAATTCCCAATGTGGAATAACATAAAAATTGTTGGGATTTATTCTCCCACACTTGTGGGAATTTGTTTTAGTCCCAAAACATTCTCCTAGCCCATTCCCATTTCATGCCTTAACCTAGGTTTGTGAGCCTAAGATTAGGATCATGACAAAAGTTCAATCTTTAACTTTAGGATTTACCTAAATTATCCATATTATCATGTTTCCAATGTTTTTATATGCACATTTGTTCAATTATTACATTCTTTTAATGATGATAAAAATTTGAAATATTCAAATTAGGGTTGTAGAACCTCCTTTCTTTCAATAAATCTTAAAACCACCAATTATCAATAGAGTGTACGATAATACAATGATAACCTATGGTTTTATGAAACCTACAAATTTACTACCTTCTTCCCACATATAAGTTTGTTTCCAACCCTAGCAAGGTAAAAGCAAGCTATAATGACCTTTTTTATGTAATCACATTGTATTGATTTGCTAAGTGAATGTTTTTGAACTTAAAACATGTCACACCAAGGAATTTCATATTAATTTTTTTGAATATTATGGTAGAGTGTAATGAAAATAATAAAATAGAAATTAAAAAATAAAAAAATAATTTATATCATGGTGGATTGGGTGCATTCACATTTAGGGTACATAATAAGAATCCCTCATCCTAAATGATCATAATCTTCAACTTCAATTGATTGTTACAATTTGTATAACCTACAAGTTTTATTGTTTTAATTGTTTCATTAATTAGATAAGAATGTACATTAAGATCAATTGTTGGAGAATGATAAAACCTTGAACCTAATTTTGATGATAAAAACATGTTTTTAAAAATCTTGAAACATGGTTCAAAAACCATGTTTCATTTTCCTATTTTATCAATTATAAGGATTAAAAAATATATATATATATATATATTTGTTCAAATTGATTTGTATTTTAATAAAAAAATATTAAAAAAATGTTGTACATGATGGTATAAATCTTTCATATTATAAAAATCAAACTTTTTGAAATTAATTCTAAAATCTTGATTTTTTATTCAATTTGTTGCATTAACAAAAACAATCATTTTTTAATAAAAAATTATTAAATTGCATTCCAAAGGTTTGGAAGGAAGTACAAAAAACATGGATATAAAAAAAAAGACATATTTGGGTGCAATCATAATCAAATGAACCAACATCAATAAAGGATTCAACCACAAATAGGTTTTTTTTTAACATTTTGACTATTTCATAAAAAGGATTTTTTTAAATGATTTTTTTGCAACATGTTCTTAGAAATATTTACAATCCCCCCAATAAATTACATTACTTGTGTTAAGTTTTTTTGAATAAATATGAATTTTCTAAAAATGTGCAAATTTTTCCAAATTTTACATTTCATTTTGAAAAATTATCATAATTTCAATTCATGCTAAAATATGGTAATTATTTGAAACTTTAGTTTTTTGTATCATAAAACACAATTTTGTTCATATGCCATACACATTATGACCGATTTACATTTAACAAATGGCTCTTGAAATTTGAACATTCTAAAATTATATTTTCAAATTTTCAAATATCACAATTTTAGAATTATGAATGATTTTCATATGTGGATGGTAGGTTATCATCATTTCAATTTTTTTCCTATTAAAATTTATTGATTAAAAGAATCTTTAGCCTAGTGTTTTATAAGATTAATTTTGTTAAAATTCAAAAATCTTTTATTCAAACCAAAACTCAATTTATTAAATTAAATGATTTAAAAAAACTTCTTCAACACTCATATGAATCATTTAGCACAAATTTCCTTGATCAACATGACATTCAAGTGACAAATTTACATAAATATGTTTGAAAAAAATAACAATGTTTTGGTAGTTTGACATGGTTTTTGGCTCGTTGACTGTGATCACACCCATTTGATGTTATTAATAATACTTTGACATTCCACATTAGAAATTGTCATTCTAGAAATTTCCTACATTCCTTATTGGTTTATACCTCAACAAAACATTCAAAATTTGCTCAATTATTTCATCCTAACCATGTTTGCACTTATTGGTTAAAGGATTAAAGAAACATAAGGTGAAAGCACATTAAAGGTGAGCCACTTTTGTTCAAAAAGGGTGATGTATAGGAAATATTACAATATGCAATAAGTTAAAATCTTGATGGCATCCTTTAGTCATCTTAAACATAAGTAAAAAACTTTCAAATTTCCACAACATTTTTGAACTCAAAGTTCTTATTGAATCAAAATTAATTTTGATCCAAACGTTAGATGAAGAGGATTGAATAAAATCAATGTACACAAGGTATATAATTTATGGTTTTTCAAAAGCCATAAAACCTCATGTTTATGATTCATGAAACATCACCAAACAAAAGAAAATTGAAAAAATAAGGCAATTCCCATCCATAAAATCTCCTCCTCTTTGATATGGTAGTTTTTTTTTCCTAAAAAAATGGATTATACGCATTCATTGCAAAATAAATGCAAAAACCACATTTTTTAAATGAAACTTCATTCAAAAACTTTAAATTTTTTAATTTGTTATGGATTTAGTTCACCCAAGAATTCCATCCACAACCCTAGTTTTGAAATATATATTCAAATTTTCAAATTATATGACAAGTATTATTTTGTCACAAATATACTCCATATGTTCAAAATTTTCAATGTTTATTGAATGTTTCAAAATAATTGATTAGATGAAGTTTTAAACTAATCATATATACTTAAAACAAGCAAAAATAATCGTGATGTCCATACATTACCGAAAAAATTAATTGCAAAAAGATTATACGTGTGACTACAATTTTGGGGGGGGCTTAGTGTGCTTTCACGCCATATTAACCTTTCATTGTTTAACATTTCAAACATTCATTTTGTCTTAGCACATAGTACACAAGATAGAAATTGAGTCATGGTTACTATTATGGTAAGCCACCTATTAATGTATCCAATTGGAATATATTTGTACAAGGGTTTAAGGTTTAAGGTAGAGGGGATAGAATGTTGAAAAATTGTATTTCATCTAGATTTTGGGCTAGGATTTCTCATGATCATTTAAACATTAAGAGAGATGACCCTATTTACAATCTCCATACTTTACATGTTGAAAGTGGTAGTTGATGACTATTCAACAAATTTATGTTAAATTTTACATCTTGATTTATCAAATGTGCATGTCAATAAGTGCAAATATTTTATGAATGGCATCCCAATATTTAGAAATCAAAGGTTTATTGATCCATGTTTTGATTTGTTCATCATTCTCTTTTGGTTACACTAGTGCATCCCATTGATGGATTTTATTATGGCAATTTGAACTTTTATTTCTTACAAATTGAAATTATCTTCATTCTTGAACACAAACTTTTTATCTTGAGTGCATTTTAGTTGATGGAATGGGTAGATTTGGATGAATTAAAATAACTTGTTGCCACCTTATATACATGAATGTTGAAAAGTTCATCAATCAACATATATACATGAAAGCTAAAATGTTTAGAGTATAATTTACATGATGTCAAAACATCATGTAGCCAATTTGCCATACTTTTCGTATTCATGTATTATGATCATATTCTACTAGGTAGTTGCCTTGCATGCCATAATCTAATCTCCATCTAATCCAAGTTGTAAATATTTCAATTCTCATACTATGATTCGTTTTCAACAATGCCTCCAATTGCCCACATCCATAATCACACAATATGAAAATTAATTGTGTTACTTTGACCTTGAAACAATCTTATTTTGGCTTTAAATGACCTTAATTAGCCTTGATCAACCTTAATTGTGCCTTTAACCACTTGAGTGTAATCATCATTGACATGTCTTAGGGAAATTTTAGATAAGGAGATAGGGATCAAAAACCTAGGGACCAATTTGAAGTAAATTGAACCTTGAATTGGACCCTTTTCACATTAAAAAAAACATTTTTCCTAAGGTAAAATGAGTGTGTTTAAAGGCATGGGATCCAATTCAAAGACCCAAAATGTGTGATTGACATGTGAGAGGATTATGCATAGTAGTGACATACGAAATACGAGTATTTTTCGAAGGTGCTCAAAAAGAAGTATTTTCAAGTATTTTTAAAAAAAAATTATAAAAATACAAAGGCTTGAAAATTGGCCTTTGTATCAAGTATTTTCAAGTATTTTTTAAAAAGTCCAAAAAAACGTAAAATACGCGTATGTTTGAATCGAATTGAGAGTATGTCACTACTATGGGATTATGTTAACCTTTGGTCTTTTTTTTCTTTTTTTTCTTTTCTTTCATGGTCTTTTCTATTTCTTTTTTTCTTTTTTTTCCCTCTTACTATGTACAATGGATGAGCATCAGCACAAGATATTGGTGGCTTTTGTTTTTACTATGGCCATGCATCGAGTGATTGCACAAGTGGTTGCATTGCAATGAATAGTTATTAGACAACATTAGAGTATGATGAATGGAATGTTGTTTTTGTTTTTCATGGAGTTTGTTGACATGGCATCAAGAATTCACAACATGCGGAGGTATGAAAGGGCAATGGGATACATGAAGAATCAACTTTTTGGGAGCTTTTTTGAAAAGATGTTTCGGCAATGGACAAGGTTAAGCTAGTACGACACATTTTGTTGATTGAATAGGGTTGTGAGTCCAAATCTTGAGCAAAAAAATACACACATGAAAGAAAACAATATCCTTGTTGAAATTAAAATAGCAATGGCTTTTACACAACTAGATAACGGAAATTCTTTGCAAATGTGTGGAAAGTTCTATGGCATTATAAAAAGTACAACATCAAATTTAATGAAAGAATTTTATTCAGCAATTGGAAAGCATTTGAAACCATTGATGATCTCTAAATTGACTAAAAACAAGATTAAAAAAAATCACTACTGGTTTTGAGAGCTTTCATGGAATTCCATACATTTTAAATGCCATAAATGGCAATCACATTCCAATTGTTGCACCTAAGGTAGACCCAAAACCATATTATTATAAAAAAAGGTTTTGATCCACATTGATTCAAAGAATTGTACATAGATGCAAAGTGTTGTTTTTGGGATTGTGATTGTGGGTGTGTAGGAAGTATTCATGATTGGGTTCTTTTCCAAAAAATAGATGTCAAAAGCCATGTGATGAAGGACAAATTCTTACTTTATAAGTTGATAAGAGATGCACCTTATCCAATGTGGGGTGAAATCACACTAGCCCCCCAAAACTTGTAATCACAAGTATAATCTTTCTACAATTTATTTTTTTGGTAACGTATGGACATCACATCTTGGATAATTTTTGTTTGTTTTAAGTATATTTGATTAACTTTGAACTTAATCTAATCAATTATTTTTAAAAATGTAGCAAACAATGAAAAATATGGAATATATTTGTGACAAATAATACCCATTAAAAAGTTTGAAAATTTTGCATATATATTTCAAAACTAGGGTTATGGGTGGAATTCTTGGATGAATTTTTGTATCATGTATGATATTGATATACATCAATTAAATGTAGGATCATTTAAAAATTTAAAGTCTTTGGATGAAATTACATTCAAAAAATGTGTTTTTTTTCATTTTTGAGTATTAAATGCATAATAAGTTCTAATTTTTAATATAAAAAAACCTCTACCATACTAAAGAGGGGATTTTATACATGGGCATTGCATTATTTTTTTAGTTTTCTTTTGTTTAATAATGTTTCATGAACCACAAACATGGGGCCCTATGGCCATCCAAAAACTATAAGTTATGTACATTAATTTTATCCAATCTTCTTCATTTAATGATTAGATCAAAATTAATTTTGACTCAAAGTGAACTTTGAGTCCAAAATGTTGTCATGTAAATTCCAAAGTTGTTTACTTGTGTTTAAAATAACCAAAGGATGCCATCAAGATTTTAGTTTACTACATATTGTGATATACTCATTATACCTCGCCTTTTCTAGTGAAAAGTGGCTCAGCCATAATGTGTTTTCACCCTACAACCATGGTTTTATTCTTCCTTCAAAGGTGAGAAAGATGGACTACCAAAATACAAAACACATTGGAATTTTTACACAATTTAGTACAAGGATGTCAATGGACAAAACTTTTGGAATGTTTAAAGGCAGATTTAAAATTTTATTAAAGAGAGCAAATATTCCATTATGCCACATGCCAAACTTGGTCATGGCTTGCATACATTTACACAACATGTGCATTATTAGATTGGATGGTTTTAACATGGATCAAGCTTTGGAGGCTCAAAAAAATGCACAAATTGAAGGAAATACAACATTTGGGAATTTGAAAGAAGTTAATTTTTTGGGTGGCTAAAAAGTAATCAAACAAATGAAGAGGTTACAAAATCCAATGATGATAAATGGAGATGATAGAAATGACATGGTAGACATAGAAGACATTGAACATCAAAGTGAAGATGTAAGATCATGTGTTGAAAACCATGGAAAACAATTTTAGTAGGAAAGCAAAAGAAGAAAAAATCAAGAGGAGGTGCAATCACAAATCAATGAGTCAATTTGTTTACTTTGTTTCAAAAGACTATAATCTTTTTGCCAAATTTTTTTTTCATAGAAAGTAATTTTTTAACAAAATACTTTAATTATTACTTTTACATACTATAGTTTTCCCAACATGGTTATCAATGTGTTTCTATGTCCATCATGATGTGACAAACGTGTTTGGATGTAAACGCAGCCTTACATCATGTTAATGTAGGGTCAACCTAGGTCAAAATAAGGTGGAGTTGCCCAAAAAAATAGTTTCAACTAAAAATAACTAAAAATAATGTCATTCAATCATCGTGAATGTTGTGGCAACCAAAACATTAAATTCGGTCACCAACTTTTGATTGCCATAGTCAACAATTAAATTTGTTTTTGGTTGCCCTTTTGGTCGCCACAGTTGGTGACTAATTTTTTTGGTTTGCCCAACAAAAAGAGCAAATTGAAATGTTTTTGGGAAATGCCCAAAATATTTTTAGTCATCCAATCAAAAATGGCCATCAATCCAACAACTCAAAAAATTTAATCATTGCCAATACAATTCAGGTATTGCCCAAAAACTTTGATCAAGGTGATTGAAAATTTTCAATTGCCCAAGTTGGTGACCGAATTTTTCAAAAAATGCCCAAAATTTGTTGGGGCAATGACTAGATTTTTTAAAAATCATTAAATAAATGGTTGTTCTTAATCAAATGATTGAAAAAAAAAATCAAGGAGCTCCCAAAAACTTTTTGATCATGAATTATGGTGATCGAAAGTTATGGCAACTGAATTCAATTTTGGTTACAATCCTATTGCAACTGAATGTGTTTTTAATTGCCATGCATAAGAAGGACAACCCAAATGTATTGAAAATTTTCCCTATGTTAGTCTTGATGGACATAATGGATGTGACGAACGTCGACATGACATTTGACATAAATTGGTTGCGTCACATCTATTTTGACAACCCTATTTCCTGATATATCACATGTCATTTGTTAATAATTTTCAAATAAATATGATTATCTAGAAATGTAAGATTCTACACTAAATTTCTATGTTTTGTCTTGAAAAATGATCACAATTTCAAGTCATGTCAAAAACATGTTAATCACTTTGAGGTTTATTCTTTTGTATTATAAGCTACAACTTTGTTTTAGACACCATTCACATTGCATCACATGATTTACATGAAATAGACCCAAATTTTCAATTTTTTTGGAAAAAAATCAAATTATAGATTCCTTATGCTTTGAATGTTTTTAATGTGTATTTAATAGTCTCCTATTATTACAAAAAAAAATCAGCATCAAAAAGTTTGTATATTATGAAAATCAAGGGCCCCTTTGTAAAACTAATAATGTTTTATGGAACAAAAGTGTTTAATTAAAAAAGTCTGTTGTTCAAATCAAAACTCAAAATCAAAAGATCCAATGGTTCAATTTAGATTTCTCAAAATTCGTATTAATCATAAAGCGGAACTTGGGCCATGATTAACATGCCACTAAAGGGCACCACATAAGCAAATATATAAAAAATGCAATTTTGAACATGATTTGACATGGTTTTAGGCTCATTATTTCACATTTTTACCTAGGATGTTCATAGAAGCTATGGCAATGTATGAGGTTTTAACAAAAAACTTCTTTGAATCCAATTTGGAAAAAAAAAAAAAAAAACATTACCTTCCCCAATTTTTTTTTGATTATGGGTCAGAATGTGATGAATGATTCATAGGTTCACATCTTATGTAAATTACAATTTAACTATGAAACTTCCAATTTGGGCATCCATGTTTTTAAATGAAACATTGGTTTCAGCAAATTGTTATAAAATGGTTGTATTATTTTCAACCATGGCCAAAAAATGTTCATACAAATTTTTTAAAAAAATTGTTTTGTTTTTTAAACTCATCATGGGTTAAAAGTTTTTGCATTGGTTATTTACTACCCTCATTTTTTGAAACATTATCAAACTTTGTTTGGGATTTTGGTTGCCTACAACTCATTATGAAAAAAAAGGGATGTTTTACAAATGGCCTTATAACTTAATTTTTGAATAGCAAAGGACAATTTGCAACTCATTGTATTTATACATTGTGAGTGTTAATGGACAAGTTACATGAATTGCAAAGTTGCAATTCATCGTATATATAATGCAACTCATTGCAATTCAATTACAATTCAATCAAAACAACTCTTTTTCAACTACTATACAATTCCATGATAACTATAGATGTCATGTTGACATCATTAATTATCATCCATCCATTAAAATTTGACACGTGGCATTATGCAAAAATTTGGACATACTTTTTTTTTGAAATATTGATCTCCATCATCCATCATGATTGTTAACGATGGTCCAAAATTATAACACGTGGCACAATCAAAAATTGCAACATGGCATATTAATTATATTTTGGAAATTTTTTTTGAAATAAAAATATTTAATTTAATAATTAAGTAGGTCATACATAACCATAAGTAGGTAGGTTGGTAGGTTTTAAGACCTACATACCTACATATTTACTAAGGAATTATTTACGTAGGTAGGTAAGTAAGTAGGAAAGCACAAAATTAAGTGCACTAAAAAATAACCATGAAATTTTATTTTCTATTTTATGTTTTGCCATTAGGTTAACCTTTTTAAAATTCATCCCAAAATGGCACATGTATTTTAATGTGAGAACATAAAAGAATAAACTTTCTTTATATAATTTGTAACATGGGATTCAAAGACAAAACATATGGGTTAAATCTTTTAGTTGTTCATTAGTTGCAAATTGAGTTGCAACTATAACACTTAAATGCTTAAGGCATGCTAGATCCAAGGGGAGGGTTCCATTGTTTTTTATGTCTAAACAAAATTTGAACCCCTCCTATTGGCACATATAGTGCATTAAAAATTGTCTAAAATGAAATAGAATTGAAAATTTTATGGCCCCTCAAAGTAGAAGGGGTCAAAAATTTTTAAAACAAAACCACCAAATGCTACAAAGGCTGATTCCCAAACACTAACAAAATTCTTTGTTTGCTTTGTTGTTATTAAAATTCAAAGATAATTTGTAGAATTATTGGTGGCACTCTTATAACACTTTTAATCATTTAGAATGAATAAAAAATAAGAAAGTTATGAAGTTTGAAAGTATGAGGGTTCTAAAAAGGAAAAAAAAGAAAAAAAATGTGTTTTTTAAATTGGAAAGTTTATTTTTCTTCTTGTTATTTTTTCATTATTTATTTCCCTTTACACTTGAAAGATGATTTCTAAAACTTGAGGTAGTGTTCCCATAACATTTTAAATCACTCAAAATGAAACACATATGATGAAAATATAAATAATTGATGAATATGTTTTTATTAAATTATAAGTATGTGCATTTAGTCATAACATAATTGAATAATAGTACTTTAGTAGTGACGCACTAATGACCATACTAATTGTATCAATGGGAATCATAATTGAAAACTAGTTGCAAGTGTATCCCTTAATGGATGGTGGAAATGTGAACACAAGGCATGATCACATGTATGTACATTGTACACTAATTGTAACATAGTTGTTTTTTCAGTGACACATTTATAATTGTTTTAAAGTAATTGCAGCATGCAACTACAATGTAACTCTTGAAAAAATCAAACATGGGTGACTACATATGTATGTACGATGTGTAGAAAATATTTTACAGAAGACCCATTTTGAACTCATTACAACTATAATACAATTAATTAATTTTCTAATGTGGTAATTTATTTATTAATTCACCATATTTCTAAAATGATAGTTGCATAATAGTTGTAATACCCAAGGGATAGTTGCATAACAATTGCATATGAATTGTTTTTGGAGTTTTACTTATAAGGTAATGTGGTTTCAATGGACAAAATTTTTCATAGTGATTTTTTTAGTTTTATTGGCATAAATATTCACATGTTTCATCACATTTTGACTTCAATGCCACCAATGTATCATAGAAGGGACATTCATGATTATCAATATTTGAAATTTTGTCTGTAATTTTGTCATCCTTGTATTGTTTGTAAATTGCATTAAACTATCGCTTGCAAACAATTGGAGTCCTCAAGAATCTAGGGACACAAACCAACATTTGGGTGTGGAGCTTCGGCCATGTATCCACTCTTTAAAAATAAACCAAATAAAGTAAGAAGCCATGAAATACAACTTGAAAACAATCCGTGAAAATTAAAAATTAGAAATCTAATACATGGATAAAGTAAATGGAAAGCATTTCAAATTGTTTGAAATAAAGATGACTTGGTGGTTAGTTTTTATCCTTTCCCCTAAAGAGATGAAAGTTCAATCCTCATAATGATTGAATTAAACAAAGGTGAATGAAGGGAGAGGGGGGTAAGGGCAAGAAGCAAAGGTCCAACTAGCCCAATTTGAATCTGATTTTTTGCAATTTTTTTTTTACTTCATATAAATTTCAGACCTAAAATCAAATTATGTTGACATTCATAGCTAAGGTTTCAAATTTGAAAATCAATTTCAAGGATGAAAACAAAATATAGCTTTTTTTTATTTTGGCAAATTCAAGCTCCATTTCTCCTCTTAGACCAATGAGGTGTAGTACTTCACCATCCACCCAATTTTTTCCAGATTTTTTATTTTCTTTATTTTCATCACAATCACTTTCTTCCTTGGTGTTCTCTTCTTTGGAATGGGAACTGGTTTAGGGATCTCTTGTAAATCCAATTTCCCTTCCACTTGTGAAAATTAACATTTCAACCTTCTAGTTTCTACCCCACCTTTTGATTCACCTCCATTTCATGCATTTGGAAGGGCTAAAAATGCATTCTTTCTAATAAGCACCTTGTTAGGATCTATAAAACTAGCCATGTCAACTTTTAAATGGTCAAAAATGGAGGAGCTTGTGTGTTCTGAACAATGTCCTCAATCCATAGCATTTTTTCCAATCGCACAAAATTTGAACAACAAGAGTAAAAACAAGCAAAAAATGAAGAAATGAACAACTTTGGACCTTAGTTTGTGCTTTGGTTCTCCAAACCATGAGCTTTCCTTTAAGTTCTTTTTTTGTGGTCTAAACTGGTTAGTTTTCCTTCCAAAATGATGCCATGTGATCAAATCACAATTTGATTTGTCTTGATCTTAATCCTTGTCTAAAGGCCTTGGGATCAATTTAAAACTCTTGACCAATGGGAATGCTCGATTTCATTGGACCCTACTCCTTGGACCCTTGTCTAAAGTGACCCTTAGAAAACCTTAACCAAAGTAATTGGCCCCATCATGGGACCCACAAGTATCATTTATCAAATTATTAAGAGTTAAAAAAAAATGTTAGGCTAAGTGGTTGGGTTGGCCCATCATCGTAAAAACCAGTGCCATAAATTGATGTGCAAAAAAATGAATGAAGACAAAAGCTCAAACAACCTTGTGAGAAATGAATTAAAGGTATGGGCACACTTGGTGTTAAGGGCTTACAACTTACATCACCTTAACATCAACAAATTGCCATGAATCACAATGCTACAATTTCTAACATTGCAAGTTATTATCAATTTCCTAAACATTATTTCAAGATGATGTTAATTAATAATTAATATTTAGTTATCTTTTTGGAGTTTGCAATCTAGTCCACACCTACTAAGATAATCTTTATTTTCTTTTGAATGAGAGAAAAAAAATGAGGATAGATAAGGATGTTTATTAAACATAAGGTTAACTTGTGAATTTTTGAGACTTTAGTTAACACTGATGTTAGGCTCTGGCCCAAAAATATGGGATAAAATTGAGGTGCTATGGTGAATGTCTTGAGGAACACTTGGGGAACATGATGAGGACCCATGGGGAACTTAATGGGAACACAGTGAGAACACATTGGGAACAGAAAAAAATCCCCCTCCCCTTCCCCCCATAACCCAAAACATAGAAAAGAAGTCCCCCATGAGTGCATGTGGAGCTTTCTCATTGGTTACATGCAAACTGTTTCTCACCATTTTCAACCTAGGCTAATCCCCCCATTCATAAATTGGGGGGTAATAATTGTAAAACATATGTTTTTTCTCAAAAAACAAATAGTCACCCAACACTTGCATTTTTTTTGTGCGAAACTTCACCAAAATAGATATCGTGTAATCTCCTCCTTGGGGCTGGTTACAAGAACTTAGGGCCGAGGATATGGAATAAAGTAAGGAGCTATTGAGCACATGTTGGGGAACTCATTGGGAACTTGGGGAACATATTGGGAACCCATTGAGAATTCTGACGGGGTACACACACTTGGAACTTCATGGGAATGCATTGACAACCAAAAACAATCCAACAACCCCACCCTCTCCCCCACAAGAAAGAAAAAAACGTGGGCCGCCTGGGGGCATGCTGCCTCACCTCATTGGCGGAAAGAAATTTTTTTGGCCTACCTGTGTAATTTGCCATTTTTAGCTGGGGCATGAACTATGGGTGTATATTGGGAATGGGTCCGACCCCAGGCACCCACCACTTGGCCGGCTCCTCCTCGGAAGGTCCGTAGTTGGGGCTTTTTCTAAATAGGGTCTACTTTGGTCTATTTGGCATCACATTGCCGACACCGGAAAATACGACACGTGGCAGTTTCCTCCGCGTTTTTCTCTCACTCCCAACTGCTTCCCCTGGATAAGTTCACTGTTGTAACACGTGGCGAAAAGCTACGACGCTCCAAACCGAGTTCTTTTGCACTCCTTTTGCAACGCAACACCACCGCGTCGTCCTCTGCCATCAACTACCCTTCTTTATTAAACTGGCGAACTTTCGCCGAAAAGAGAAATTAAGAACCAGAAATCTGAAAATGAAGTGATTTTTGAGAGTTTCAATCGCCAAAAGTGACGGAAAAAAAAATATAAAATCGCCAGATTTCTATTGTTGATTTTCAGTATGTAGCCATGAATATAGAAAGTGGATTAAAACATTTGGACTTCATATCTGGTTTGTAGACAGATTTGGCTGAATCTTACCACGGATGATCGCCTTTTTTGGCTATATGTTCCAATGGATGATCGCCACTTAGGCCACATTTAAAAAATCATTAAAAACATCACCGAGTTATATAGCAAAATGCTTGTTCTTCTTGCCTGCTTTGCGCTCAGGTTTTTGCAATGAAGCTACTGAGGTTTGTTTCTGGATTTAAGTCTCACCAGCAACGTCGTTGCTGGTGGTGGTTGCATTCGCCGAAAGAGTGGTCAAGGTGTCTCCAAACAATTTTTGGTTACTTTGGTTTGCTTTCATGCCACCAGCAGCCGATCAGTGGGACTTCTGTTGGGTAAGATTTTCTGAGTCTTTGTAGGAGGTCAATTGGAATTTGTCTCTCTTGAGATTTAGGGTTTTTCGGCTCTGTCCTCCTTCAATTTCAGGTACAGAAATTGTGATGCGCCCAGAAAATGGGCCAAAGATTGGTGTCCTTACATTCTAGGGTCATGTGGAGTGCACTATAGAAAAAAATTCCAGCCTAATTGAAAGATCCACTTAGGCTTCCACCATGTTAACCACCATGTGTTTCCCATTTTAGTATGTTGAATATTTGTCATCCTTATGAATGTCATTTAAAAGGGCAGAGCTATTATCAGACAAGCCCATTGTTTATATTGTGGTGGTGTGTCGATTCGAGCTCTCAGTGGTTAGTAAGTAAGCAAGGCCCAAAAGTGTCAAGTCTGGCTGAACTTGGAGCATTTGTGTTTGATCAATTTTTTAACTAATAGGTATGTAATCAAGGAGGACTGAAGTGAGTTTTTCTGTTGCATTCTGTGTAGATCAATTGAGGTATTTTGGAACTTTTGGGGAGGGATTTCGACAATTGTTGTTGCTTGACACCAGCTGAATGCGACTGGAACCGGGGACGTGCATGCAAACTGTTGTATGATGTAAGTTCTTGGCTCCCCATTGTCTGGAAATTGCACTCTACTTGGATCACCTATTGATGGCCCTTCTGTTTGAGACCCACAATAGTGCACATGTAGGTTTGTTTGCCATGGACATGATTGCAGCTGTCTGATTCTAGCATATGACACCATATCTCTTTCTTTCTGTTTTAGGGGTCAGCATGCCTTGCTCTACTTGGATGACCTGTTGAGAGCCGCAATAATGGACATGTAGGTTTGTTCGCCATGGACATGATTGCAGCTATCCAATTCTAGCATATGACAGACACCATATCTCTTTCTGTTTTAGCGGTCAACATGCCTTGCTCTACTTGGATCAACTGTTCGTGGCCCTTCTGTTTGAGACCCATAATAATGCACATATAGGTTTATTTGCCATGGACATGATTGCAGCTGTCCAATTGTAGCATATGACAGACACCATGTCTCTTTCTGTTTTAGGGGTCAGTTTGCCTTGCTCTCTACTTGGATGACCTGTTCATGGCCCTTCTGTTTGAGACCCACAATAATGGACATGTAGGTTTGTTTGCCATGGACATGACTGTGGCTGTCCAATTCTAGCATATGAGACCATGTCTCTCTTTCTGTCTTAGGGGTCAACATGCCTTGCACAATGTAATCAGCACTGTCCTGTTGGATAATGAATCACCACAAGTTGGAGTTTGCACCTTACATGAAGGCCAGTAAGTAGCCCCATTCAACACAGAATGAATGGGTCATATCATCGAGGGTTGTTTGAGTCGATGGACTGCAGCCAGTCCCAGCATTGGACTGTGAATCAGTCAAGAATATAGCTGCAAAAGTTTTTGGTTGCTGTCACAAATTGAGCAAGTTCAAGGTTGCTCTTGACCAGGATAATTAACCTTGCCTTCCTAGCAGCAGAAAGTGAAGTTTGAGCACTAACCTCTTGTAGAGTTTTGGAAGCCCTGGCTGAAAATCTCCAAGAGAGAGATAAAAAGATGTGTAAGAGACAGTTTAAGCAAAGGATACACATGTGATAATTTGAAAGCAACGAGACTCTGGACATTTGATTCCAGATGCCTCAGCTTCCAGACAATGGATTACTGTCATAGTTGCACTGATGTCTACTGCACTCATCCTTCTGTCCTCACTGATCTTAGATCACTGCTTGGGGTTTCGATCCAAGGAAAGTAAAGGTGTGTACAGACATAGAGATAGGTCAGATTTATGGCTATGAGGAAGGATACAAGTGATATTCACTAAGCAGGGAGGGTCTAGATTACAGAGTACTTCCCTGATAATGAGTTACAATGTCTAATATATTGTTGCCATTCATATCAAAGTAAAAATGTTTCACACACACCAAACTTACATATGCATCTATTGTGATGTGGAGGATTTATCAGAGCTTTCATGTCCTTACATGCTGTCTGTTCTTCGACAGCAGCAAAATTGTGCTGCACCAGTATTGTCTTGAGGATGAGAGGTTTTGAATAATGAGAACAGAAGAACAGAGTAATGGCTCTTTGTATTTCAGGTTCCTGATGTATGATGGTAAGTCTTTGTCATAGTTACACTGATGGTAAGGGTTGCAAGTCTTCAATGTGCCTTCCACAATATTGGAAATCTCACATTCCTCAATGACACTATGATTATTCCTTCTATTATTACTTTCTCTTTAAGATCCTTGAAAACAGTTTTTGTTTATGATTAGGGTGTTGATGTTCTATGAACTGTTGTATTGGTTTATTGATTAGATTGAGAAGTGCAATGGTGATGCACTCAGCCTGTATCTGTACCTTTTTGTTGACCTAGCCAGCATAATTGCTGGGTATTACTGTTAATGCATTCTCATGACACAAACTTGGTATGGTGGTTAAAACTTAGTTTATGGCATCCACCTTACCGCTGGGCACTGATGAAGTCAATGGCATATTGTGGCAGCTGGTCACAACCATCCATGTTAATGTTGAAGGTCCCTCAACATGTGCGTGACTGACTCTGTTATTCCGACTGCTCCTCAAAGTGCTTTTTTCTTTTCATTTCTTTAGGGTTGGGTTTCCTCGTTTTCCTCTTCACTTGTCATTGTCAGAGCTGAAGTATGGAGAATTTCTCAGTACTTATGAAGACAATTTTTTCTAATAAGCATCTTCACTTGTGTCACTCTAGAAGCTGTACACTGTCAGTGTGTCTGAGTGCTTTTTACTCCTGAAGTTGTGTGTGTGCAAGAGATCTTGCAGAAATTTTTTATGCTCACTTCACTGCAGGTTGTTGATTTATGTTAAAGTCACCATTAGTGCCCAAGTAGAGAAAGAAAGTAACTCTGAATGGATGGAGCTTAGGATCTCTGCTAAGGGTTGTCATGTCTCTGTGCTGTGCCTACTGCTTTTGAACAATTCACACTTGACATAACTGACAAACAATAGATCTTGATGACTTTTATTGGTTTAGGACCTTGTCATTTTGTTGTAAAGACTGAGGCCTGAGTCAACCTTCTACTTGCATGATTGCTCCTAGTTGTGACAAAACTATTTAAAATGTTTAATTAGCTATTGTAGTGCTTGCACATATTATGGCTGAATTTCTGATAACTCACAGAGATGTGACACAAATTCAGGTGCCAATTATCATATCATTGTTGTCTCAACATATGGAGGATTTTAGTCTGTACATACCTTGTATTGGTTCAGATTGATATCAGGAGCTGATGCAGTCACCAGGGAGTAATGGCAGTGACATGGAGTTGATGGTCTAATTTGTTGTGGATGTCTGTCACATGTTGGTTATTGTCAAAGTCTTTGTTGTTATGCAGGTTTAGGTTTTGATTCAACTGATAATCTCAGTTCTTGCTTAACAAGCATCAATTCTATATGCTAGTGGCTAGGACTCATGGCCAATTTGCAAGTAACAGGTTATGCTAGATGCTATCCACAATATTTATGCTACAAACAGATATGTGGCTAAATGGTTAGGGTAGCTCAAGCCCAGCTTGCATACAGTAGCTATGTGTTTAAAAGCCACCATATTTATGCTAGATCTCATACTTATGATCATCATAGGCATCCATGATGGGCTAAGTCCAAGTCAAGAAGTGGGACACCATGGTGATTGCCTAGGTTATAGGCAACAGATCACATGCCTTGAGGGTCTTTCCATAGAGTTTTGCTGTTGTTGGTGGTCACTGTACTTGGTTCGACTTAAGCTCAATACTTGGATTAAAATTTCTCACAATGTTCATTTACACATCTGTTCTCATTGCAGGATGAAAAATGGAATGGAACCACTTCCAACAGGTGTACTGTATTCTCCAGTTAAGAGAAAGTATGCTGTGGAGCGCAGGCCACCTTTATTCAAGAAGAAACTGTGGTTGGGCAGATACAACACAAAAGAGGATGCTTTAATAGCCAATGATGTCGGCACATTTTACATTGAGGAGCAGGAGCAGATGCCACATGCACATTTCACCTATATCTGCTCCCTGGAGTGGTTTGCAGCCTTACCACCCCTCAGTATGAAATTTAGTTCTCTAGATCCTACCTGCCCAGGAGACCGCCACCTCAAATACAGCTCAGAACTGAGAAAGAGAATACGGTTCTGCATAGAGCAGGACAGAGAGTTGCAGTGGACTAAGAGGGGATGCAGGGTTTCTGATGACAACAAAAATGCTTCAACAAGCCAAACTCTCACAGTGGACCAATTTCCTGCAGTGTTAAACAGTAAGACACACCAGGCACCATTTTGTGACCATCCTTCTGAAGCCAAGCAAACTGAGATGCCAGAAGATGCAGCTTCAGACTCATATGATTATGATTGGTTGCCTCCAACTGATAATGAGGACACCGATCGTTATCCATTGCTGTCACCAAACCAGATTGCAGATTTGTACAATGACCTACCATCTGATGTATTATTTTACAACTGCAGTGACACAATTCCAGGAAAAGAGATTGATGCTCAAAATATGGGAACTGGTCCCTTCTACCCAGCAAGTCCACCTGCAATGACAATTACTATCAATGAATTGCTTGCAAGAGGTGGCAGGCTGGCTGGCTTTGAGATCACAGGTTCAGATGACATAAACCCTCAGGAAGGTGGCCAGAATTTGCACATCAACTCTTCTCTAGATGTCCCCTTCACCAGTGAAGCAAATGATAAGCGCATGGGCACATGACATTTGGTTGCTGAGAGAGAAGTTCAAGCTCCAGTTACAAGATCAGATGGAGGCAACTCCCCAACGTACTGTAGAAAGCAATATGCATTGTCTTAAAGAGTCCTCAGCTTATAGACTTATGTCTATTGTGGTCCTTATGTCCTTGCAAACTAATGACCTTTGCAGAAGAAGAATGATGAGAAGTCTGTTGATTGGGCTTGATTGAGTTCCACATTCACCATTAGGCTCCCAAAGCTCATATGGAACTGGGCACTTTCTAACTGTTATATAAGGACAATGTGGTTGCCTATTCTTCCCCCAAGCTTCCTACATTTAGATGACAGGTTAACGCATTGATCCTTGTTGTAGCTGGGTTTAGCTCTTATGGGTAACATCTAGCATGGCCTAGTGATGAATTGTGTGTGTCATGCCTGTGAGTCCTAGACATTACATTATCAGCTTAATACTATCTCTTGTCTATACAATAGATTGTAATTGCTCAGAAAAAATGGGTGCTAACTGGAGCTGCTGGCCTATGTAATGTATGTGTCTGTTTTTAGGAAAAAACAGTTGGAGTCTTGGTATCAATTTTGGCAGTGCTCATGGTGCTTGTGGGCAATTTTGGTTCCTGATGGATGGAGTTGAGGAAGTAGGGGACTACTTCCCAGGAAAATGTTTCCTGTACACCTGAAAAATGGAAGAGATGGTGGCCTCACAAGGAAGGCAGCAACCCAGACCTACCCCTTCTAAAGGGGAGGTAAAAGGAGAAGTTTATGGCACAGCAAACTCCTCCCAGTACAATGTGGATTTGCCCCTTGAACAAGTGGACTTCTGGGGTGATGGTATGGAGCGGAGAGGACAATGATCCAGGTTGGGAGCAAGTGGAGCAAGTTCAGTGATAAGAGTGGGCTGTGTTTTTCAAATTTGTAGTTTGCAATTTGTTGTGTTGTGATATTGTAGTAGTAGAGGCTTGTATTCAGTGATGGTAATGTAGAACACATTTTGTGTTGCTGCACTAGATTTCTCTAAATGTGGGTCAGAAATTATTTGAAGTAATAGTTCTTCATGTGTAAGGGGATGGCAGAGAACAACATCTCATGTGTTGGTGCTCATGCTTCTCTATATCTGCAATTGGTTGCACATATTAGTGTTACTGAGGTTTGGGGCTTTCATATCTGGGTTCTGAAATATGTCAAATGAGAGCTTTTTATGTGTTCATTCTGGGGCCCACTGTATTTTATGTAGTTTATCACTATAATACTGAAGTGCATGGACTCCAAAGATGTGAAGATTGGGAGTGAGTTGTGACAAAATTGAGTTCTTATGCTGTGTTGAACAAGGTGGTCCATGAGAAATTGTATAAATACAAGGGATTGAAGTTAATCTTGTCTATTCTGCAACGCAATTTGCAATTTTCTTTATTGTTTGAAGCCTTGTTGGCTTTGCCCCTATGGAAGAGAACAAGCATTGGTGTTAGCATCAGAATTAGTGTTGGGTGTTTTGACATTCTTGGAGAGAGGTTGGGCATGATGGAGAAGTTCATAATGGAGAGATATATGTTAGGATTGTGTGTTTTGGACAGAGGAGGGACTCTTTCAAGACTTCACCTGCAAATCATATGCAAGATTTATATTTCTAGCCTTGCAACTTTGAACCAAAAAATCAAAAAACTTTGGGCTGGTTCCAGGTTGAAAGAAATAGGAAAAGAACTTGCTCAAGAGTTGGAAAAAAGGAGGTCATCATCTTCACAATTTGACAAGCAACAATCATTTCCTTTGGAAAAAAACGTAGCAAGCATGTGTAAGAGGTTTTCAAAGGAACTCATGTTCATCCTTATTCACATTAGTAATTTTTTTCCAAATCATGTCTTTAAAATTACATGTTGCATGCTTAGTGCAAATAAAATTTGTATATTTGTCTATTGCATGGTTCATCAAGTGTTTTAACTCAATTCCTTGGATTTTAACATCTCTACATAACCATTGTTTCAAAACAACCCCTTAGCTTTAGCAAAACATTGTGTAACCTACTCTTTGGGTGTTGCTCTATGACAAACAATTACCATAATATTGTCATCATCCATAACAACCATAGACCCACAAAGTTCAACATTTTTATCGAACTCTTCATCCAAGTCAAACTTGCTAGCTTCCTCAAAATTTTATACCTTCTTCAGTTTCACAACAATATGAACACATTTAGGAATATCATATGATCTCATTTGTATTTGCATTGCCAAAATCATTGTCTAACTAATGGTAATGGTGTCAATCCTAATCTAACTTACATTGATAAAGTTACAAATTCAATGCATGTTAAATTGAATTAACATTTCTTAAATAGAACATGCAGGACAAGATTTACTCTACTTCAACTCCCCAAGATTGTCAACCTTTTTGACAAGGTATTTCAAAATATCATGTTTGTTTAAGAGCTTTCATTGTCTCATGACATTATTGTGTTTTTTTCAACTATTGTGTATTTGTCCTTGAATTTTTCCATTGCAGCAATATTACACAATATGTAAGTATATGCAATAATTTGTGATTTTGAACACATGCTAGATAAAACAATTCCAAACATTTCAGCACAAAATAATGCTATGTATGGTGTTCATTAACAATGTATGTATGAATGTTACAAGATCAAATCAAAAGATTAGAACATAAAAATAATGTAACATAAAATGTATGAGTCTTGTAAATTAGAATTAAACAAAATGTATTCAGAAGTTGAATTATGATCAAAAATTGAAACACTGTGACATAC
>Ga0116228_10000381_pt1 | contig 33199 bp, 27 predicted proteins | sample S1TSphfallax_2_FD_89694 | JGI IMG/M metagenome (GOLD analysis project Ga0116228, IMG submission 89694) | Host-associated microbial communities from peat moss isolated from Minnesota, USA - S1T2_Fc - Sphagnum fallax MG | ecosystem: Host-associated > Plants > Peat moss > Unclassified | place... | reverse complement strand
CGCCTGCACGCAGCCGATTTCGGACGTAAAGTAGCCGAGCAATGCGAGCTGTTTCATCATGCGAAAGAAATGTGGCGGCTGCGTTTTGTCGTCATCCGCTTTTGCAGCGCGCGCGTCCATCACACGCTTGGCCTCGCCGTCGAGCTCCACGAGAAGCGCGAGACGCTGCTCCGGTGTCGCCTCCATGAACGAGACGTGAGCCTGCTCGCGCATGGCGCTGTCGACTCGCCGCATGCCGTCACGGAATACGGTTTGTTCCTCGGGCCCATAAGCATCGGTGACCATGAGCGCCATGAATGCGCCCACCTTGGCAGCCTTCGCGCCGGGCGTTTTGGTGGCCGGCAGAATGGTCTCCGCGATCTCATCGAGGAAAGCGACGTGTTCCGCGGTGAAATCCCCGGCTGTCCTCGGGGTTGCGGCGCCGTCGCTTTCGATCGCGGCGAATAGACGGGCTCCGCCGGTGAACGCCACACCTCCCAGCAGGGCGCTCACGTACCGGATCGCCTCGCGACGATCGATTTTTCTCACCGGATCTTCCTTCGCAGACGGATTCATGGCGGCCTCAAAGGTTGCGGCGCTTCAGTTCGTCCACGGCGAAGTTCGCCGCCCGCGCCGTGAGCGCCATGTAGGTGAGCGACGGATTCTGGCAAGCAGATGAGGCCATGCATGAGCCGTCGGTGACGAACACGTTGGGCGCATCCCACACCTGGTTGTGCGCATTGAGCACGGAGGTCTTCGGGTCGCGACCCATCCGCGCGGTACCCATTTCATGGATGGCCATTCCCGGATAAGAACCCGTATCCCATGTTTTGACTTTCTTTGCGCCCGACTCCTCGAGCATCTCCGCGAGGTCCAGAACCATGTCTTTGCGCATCAGCCGCTCGTTCTCGCCCGTGGCACAGTCGATCTTCAAGACCGGCAATCCCCATTTGTCTTTTTTCGTCGTGTCGAGTCCCACAGTGTTGGCATGACTTGGAAGCATCTCGCCGAATGCCGTGGCGCCGAATACCCATGGACCTGGGGTGCTCATCTCGTCTTTGAACGCGGCGCCCAGTCCCAACTCCTTGACGGCACGCGCCCAACCGATCCGGTCTGCGCTGCCTTGGTAGCCGAATCCGCGCAGGTACTCGCGTTTGTCGCCGAAGAGATTGCGATACCGCGGGATGTAGAACCCGGTTGGCCGGCGACCGTAAAAGTATTTGTCATCCAGCCCCTCGAGGGTTCCCTCGGCGCCGCAACGGAAATGATGATCCATCAAATTGTGGCCAAGCTCACCGGAACTGCTGCCGAGACCTTCAGGCCACACGTCAGTCGCGGATCGCATCAGCAGCCAGGTCGAGTTGAGCGTCGATGCGCAGAGGAAAACAATTTTTGCTTGATAGTCGGTCCACTGATCGGACACGGCGTCGAGCACGCGCACGCCCGTGGCGCGTTTGCGATCCTTGTCATAAATGACCTCGGTCACGATCGACCAAGGCTTCAATGTGAGCCTGCCGGTTTTCGCGGCCGCCGGCAGCGTCGAGGATTGGGTGCTGAAATAAGCCCCGAACGGACAGCCCAGCCAGCAGGCATTGCGGTACTGGCAAGCGGATCGCCCTTCGAGCGCCTGGGTGGCATTGGCGGTTCGCCCGGGAATGATCCGCCGCATGCCGCCAAATTTGTCCTTGAGCCGGCCTGCAATGAGTTCCTCACCGCAATTGAGCGGCATCGCCGGCTGAAATTGCCCGTCGGGAAGTTGCGCCATCCCCTCGAGTGATCCCGAGATGCCGGCGTGTTTTTCCACATGGTCGTACCAGGGTGCCAATTCCTGGTAGCGAATCGGCCAATCCACCGCAATCCCATCCTTGGCGTTGGCCTCGAAATCGAAGTCGCTCCAGCGGTAGCTCTGTCGCCCCCACGTCAGCGAGCGACCCCCGACCTGATAGCCGCGAAACCAGTCGAAGCGCTTGACTTCCGTGTAGGGACACTCCTTCTCATTCACCCAGAAGGCGAGGTTTTTCTCATTGAGCGGATAGTCGCGCTTGAGCACCGGGTAGGCCTCTTCCATGGCGTGAGTTCGACCACCGCGGTGCGGGTACTCCCACGGGGCCTTCACGGCATTGACATAGTCCTTGATGTGCTCAACGTTGCGGCCGCGCTCGAGCAGTAGCACGCGAAGACCCTTCTCGGTGAGCTCCTTGGCAGCCCATCCACCCGATATTCCCGACCCGACCACGATCGCGTCGTATTTTGCGGCCTGCACCATGCCGGTAGTCCTCCCGATGTTGCAAGCATTCTAGCTCGGTTCCAAGTAGTACTATCGGGATCATTGGAATCGAAGATACCAAACGCATAGGAGAGCCCCGTGAACGCATCATCCCGCAGAAAGTTTCTGATGCGATCTGTTGCCATGGCCACTGCCTCGCTATCACCCACTTGGCTCTCGCGTTCTGTCTACGCCAACCCCTCGGGCCGTCCCGTTGGCTTGCAGCTCTATGCGGTCAATTCCCTGCTCCAAGCGGACCCTGAAGGCACCTTGAAGGCAGTGAAAGAAATCGGCTTCGGCGAGGTGGAGACAGCGGGTTTCGGCAGGCTCACGGCGAAGGAATTTCGCCGGCTGCTCGATGACAACGGATTGATGTGTCCGAGCGCGCACCTTGCCTTCGACCTCGCCAACCTGGGGCCCACCTTCGAGACCGCCCACGCACTTGGGGTGCACTACGTCACGAGTTCGGTCTTGCGCACGAGCTCGAGTCCGTCCTCGGGACTCGCCGCGGGAATGACCTTGGATCAGGCGAAGCAAACGGCCGAATTGGCGAACAAGATTGGCGAGAAGTCCACGCAGGCCGGGTTTCAATTCACTTATCACAATCACCACGTCGAATTTGCCGATCAAGGCGGCAGCATCGGCTATGACGTATTGCTGCGCGAAACGGATCCGGAGCTGGTGAAATTCGAAATCGACTGCGGTTGGATGGTGGTGGGCGGCCGCAATCCCATCGACTATTTCAAGCGGTACCCCAAGCGGTTTCCAATGATCCACGTCAAAGATTTTCTGCCGCCTCGCGACCAGGAATCGAATGCGGGCCCTGAACATCCCGGCGCCGAACTCGGGCACGGCATCATCGACTACCCGCCAATATTTGCAGCGGCGGAAAAGGCGGGCGTGCAGCACTACTTCGCGGAGCAGGAGGGCCCGTTCGCGCGCATGAGCCAGTTGGATGCGGCGCGCGAAGCTTACGCGTACCTGCATGCATTGAAATGAAGAGCCGAGCGATGCCAGAACCACGTCAGTTCGTCACCCGGCGATGCGTCCTTGGTGCGCTCGGCGCGGTGGCCGCGATTCATCCGCTGCCGCCCGCCGTGGCGAACCCGGTGGTTTCAACCGGTCGGCTCAAGCAGTCGGTTTGCAGATGGGCCTATGGAAGCACGCCGCTGCCCGATTTCTGCCGCCGTATCAAAGAAATGGGATTCTCCGCCATCGATCTGTTGTTCGTCGAGGAGTGGCCCATCGTGCGCGATGCCGGGTTGACAGTCTCCATGGGATATCCGAGCCGACGCGATAAATTCATCGCGACCGGGTTCAACGACCCCGCGAACCACCCACTGCTGCTGCGGGAAATGGAATCCGCGCTGCCGCTGGCCGCCGCAGCACGAGTGCCGAACGTCATCGCCATGTTCGGCAATCGCGTCCCCGGTATCGACGATGAAGCAGCGGTCGCCAATTGCGCCGGCGGACTCTCGCGCATTGCACCGCTCGCCGAAAAATACGGGGTGACGATCTGCGTCGAACTGCTCAACAGCAAGGTCAACCACCCGGGCTACCAGGGAGATCACACCGCCTTCGGTGTCGAGGTCATGAAAAGAGTCAACTCGCCGCGCGTAAAATTGTTGTACGACATCTACCACATGCAGATCATGGAAGGTGATGTCATCCGCACCATTCGCGATAACTTGCAGTGGATCGGACACTTCCACACCGGCGGCGTCCCTGGTCGCCATGAGATCAATGGGAGTCAGGAACTGAACTACCACGCGATTGCCGCCGCCATCGCCGACCTCAACTATCAGGGATACATCGCGCACGAATTCCAGCCGACACGCGCTGATCCCTTCGTCTCCCTCGAAGAGGCTTTCACGATATGTACCGTATGACCGTCGACGCCATGCACGCCATGCATCGCGTTCTTGCCCGGACGATCTTGCCGGTCGCGCTGAGTGCGCTGCCGTGGGTACCGGCTGCCGCGCAATCGCCCGCGGCAGATCCCAAAGCCACCGAGCAGTGGACGCCGGTGCCGGCCGTGGTGTCGCCCGGCGCGACGCAGGGCGCGCCGCCGTCCGATGCCATCGTACTGTTCGATGGCCGAAACTTAAATGAGTGGGTGGCGAGCAAGGATCATTCGCCGGCCGCCTGGGCGGTGGATCATGGCGTGCTGACGGTCAACAAGGCCGCCGGCAACATCGAGACCAAACGCCAATTCAAGAATTTTCAGTTGCACCTCGAATGGCGCATTCCCGAGGGAATCACGGGCGAAGGCCAGGGACGCGGAAATAGCGGCGTCTTCCTGGCATCGACGGGCCCTGGTGACGAAGGATACGAAATCCAGATTTTGGATTCCTTTGAAAATCCGACCTATGTGAATGGACAGGCAGCGAGCGTTTACAAGCAGTCTGCTCCGCTCGTGAATGCCATGCGCAAGCCGGGCCAATGGCAACTCTACGACATCGTGTGGACGGCGCCCTCTTTCGATACGGATGGCACTTTGCAGAGCCCCGCCTTCGTCACCGTCTTTCACAATGGTATTTTGGTGCAAAACCACTTTCAGCTCGGCGGCGAGACGCGCTACGTCGGCAGTCCCGTTTATCGGAAATACGAGCGCGCCGCGATCAAATTGCAAGCCCACGGCGATCCTTCTCCCCCCGTTTCCTTCCGCAATATTTGGGTTCGTGAGATCGAGCAATAACGCGCCGAATGCTCACCGACAGTGCAGCCATTGTCCTACGCGAAGACCCTGCGAGCGCGGGTAACCTTCGCGTGCGCCGCAGTAGTGAAATAGCACGGCTGCGCACGAGACATCACGGTGCCCTAAGACATGAAGCCCTTGTCAATTATTTTAATCCTCGCCACCGTGTGTGGCTGTGCCCCCGCGACCCATGTGCTGGTCGGCCAGGCGCGTCCTCCCATTGCGCCCGACCAGGTCAGGATCTACTCCCGCCCTCCCGCCAACTTCCAGGAGATCGCCGTGCTCGATGCCTCGAGCAAGAGTGCATTCGGGACCGGCGGCCAAAAGTCGGTCGATAAAGTCATCGAACGCCTGAAAATCGAGGCCGCCAAGCTCGGCGCCAACGGAGTTATCCTCGAAGGATTCCATGACGCTCAGACCGGCGCCATCGGTACCGGGGTCGGATCGGACTCCTATTCAGGCAATTCCGCGGTCGGCGTCGGCGTTGGCGGCTCGTTGGGCATTTACAAAAAGACCGGGCACGGCGAGGCAATCTACGTGCCCGATCCGCCGCCGGCCGGCTGACCGTTTCTCCAGAATGACCATTTTTTCCCGGACGGCGAGCCGCGCGTAAATCAGCGGGCGCGAGCGTCGAGCACCGGGAACGGCACGACCTTATCGGGGCTGACCGCGAACACCCGCTCTCCCGTCACCGGCGAGATCAAATACCCGCCGGTGAACAACCCGAATGAAGGCAATACCAGGCCATGCTGTCGCAGCCAGAAGACCGGCACTCGTGCCGAACGTTTGCGCAACCCCTTGAGCGAGATCACCGGGTGGGTATGTCCACTCAGCGAGAACGCGGTCCGCGGTTCCCTTGAATCGGGCCGGGAATCATCATGAACGAAGCGAAAGGGTGTCTCGACATAGTCGCCCGCAATCCAGTCGATCGAGCCTCGCCAGCCGCTCGATATGCCCCGATCATGATTGCCGGCGATCACTTGAATGCGGATACCGGCAAGCGAGTTACTCCACCGTTCCATGTCGAGCGCTTCCTGGCTGCCCGGATCCAGCGGCTGGTGCAGGAAGTCGCCGAGAACGATGAGCCTGCGGAGACCGAAAGCGTCAACGAGACGGCTCAGTCGCGTGCGATCGGCCTCATCGGTGCCCGCGGGAACTGCCAGCCCGTTCCGGCCGAATACGCTGCTCTTGCCGAAGTGGGTGTCCGCGACGATGGCGGCATGTAAACGCGGCCAGATGACGGCGCGATCCGGATGCAGCAACAGCGTCTCACCGCAAATCTCGAGCGGCTCCGCGCTCAAGATGCAAGCTTCTCCAGGCGGCGCGCTTCCCGTTCGATGCGCGCCCGCCAGCTTTCCGTCGACAACGTCTGCGTTTGCAGGCGATCGGCCCATAGGGGGAATGCCAGCGGCGTCATGCGCTGCGGCTGCCGCACGATCACGCGCAAACCTCCCAGTTTCCCCAGCAGATCCCGCAGTTCTGCAAAGTTCAGCTGCGCCTCCAATACCTCGCGACGCGACTGCAGCAGCAGCATGTTTTCCGCATCGTGACGCTCGAGAACGTCGAACATCAATCCGCTGGACGCTTGCAATTGCTTCGAGGACTTGCGCTTGCCGGGCGTACCGGGATCCACCAGCCCCGCGATCTGCGCGATGTCGCGAAACTGCCTGCGGGCAAGATCCGACGCATTCACGCTCGCCAGCAGGTCGGGCAACAGCGAGTCGACGCTCATGAGGCGTTTGAGCATCGCCTCGTCCGTTTCGAAGGGTTCCTCGCACAGCAGTTCGAATCCATACTCGTTGCTGGTGATCGCGAAAGTCCGCGGTGTTTCCCGTGCCAGTCGGCACGCGATGATCGATGCGATGCCCTCGTTCAAGATACGCCCGGAAAATGGGAACATCGTCAGATGAAACCCCTCGCGGGTCCGATACGTTTCCACCAGAAGTGTACCGTGCGCGGGAATGGCGGACCACTCGGCCTGCACCCGCAACAGCGGCTCGAGCACACTCACTTCAGGTTCGGTAACGCGACCTGCCGCATAGTCGCTCAGCAAATCCAGCACCCCGTTGCCCAACGTGGCCGACAGCGCCATGCGCGCGCCCTGCCAGCGCGGCACGAAGCGGCTGCGGCGGACCGAGGCCCGTACGTAGGCCACGGAATCGCGCACGCGCGCCAGTTGCAAGGTGCGCCCGCCGAACACGAAGGCGTCACCCGGTCTCAAGCGTCCGATGAACGATTCCTCGATGAAACCTAGGGTCGCACCCTGCAACCATTTCACGGCGATCGACGCGTTGCTGCTGATCGTACCGATACCCCGCCGGTGTTTTTTTGCAATGTCAGCCGTACTGATGACGTATCGCGAGTCAAGCAACGAGACGCGGCGGAATTGCGGATAGCCCTGCAGTGCGGATCCCCCGCGGGTGATGAAATCCAGTGTCCAACGCCATTGATCGTCGGTCAGATCGGCGAACGCGTGGGTGCTGCGCACGTCGCGAAGTGCCGCAGCAGGCTCGAACCCGCCGCCGGCCGCCAGCGTCACCAGATGCTGCGCCAGCACATCGAGCGAGAGGCGCAGACCGTTGCGGGGCTCGATGTTCATGGCCGATGCGGCGGTGCGCGCAGCCGCGCACTCCAGCAGTTCGAAGGCATGCGTCGGGACGATGGTCACCCGGCTGGTCTGACCAGGTTGGTGGCCGCTGCGCCCCGCTCGTTGCAGCAGCCTTGCGACACCCTTGGGACTGCCCAGTTGCAACACCTGGTCGACGGGCGGAAAGTCCACGCCCAGATCGAGCGACGAGGTGCACACAACGCATTTCAATGTTCCCTCCTTCAGGCCATGCTCGACCCGGCGCCGGATCTTGACGTCGATCGAACCATGATGCAGCGCGGTTGTCGTCAGCCAATCCATCCGCGCGGTGATGATGGACTGGAACCAGATCTCCGCCTGCGAACGCGTGTTGCAGAACACCAGGCTCGTGCGTGCCTGCTCGATTCTCGACAGCACATCGGGCAAGAGCGACAGTCCGAGATGGCCGGCCCAGGGGAAGCGTGCGACCGTCCGCGGCAAAATGGCTTCGATGTCATAGTGCTTGGTGTCCCGTGCGCGCACGAGCGTCCCGGGAGCAGAGGGCCCGAGAAGCGTCTGCATCGCAGCCGGCAGGTCGGGCAACGTCGCCGACATCCCCCAGACACGAAGCTGGGGCGACAGCGCCCGAAGCGCGCTCGCGGCCAGTTCCAGCTGCACACCGCGCTTGCTGCCGAGAAACTCGTGCCACTCATCGACGATGAGCGCGCGTACATTGCCGAGCGTGGCCACCATGTCAGCCCGGCTCAACATGACCGACAAACTCTCCGGCGTAGTCACGAGCGCCTGCGGAGGCTTCGAAGTCTGCCTGCCGCGCAGCGCCGAGGACGTGTCGCCCGTTCGCTCCTCGATCCGCCAATGCGTCTTCAAGCTCGCCGCCGGTTCACGCAACGCCTCGACGATATCCCGCGCCAAGGCACGCAGCGGCGTGAGCCACAGGACTTGAATGCCCGGCGCCGAGGATGCGTCGGGCTCCAGCAAAGGTCCCAGCCAGGCCGCCATGGTCTTGCCGGTCCCGGTGGCTGCATTGAGCAATCCGGACTCGCCGCGCCAATAGGCACGCCAGACCTCTTCCTGAAATTCGAACGGCGTTCGGCCCTTGCGGGAAAACCAAGCTCTCGCCGCCTCGAGGCGCTGCTCGATGGTCAGGGGTGAATCTGCCGATGGCGCATCGGCCGGACGTCGCAGCAGCAGGCTCAAGGATCATCCCGCCGCGAGCGTGGCCGCGCGTTGCAGATCGTTTATCAAAAGCTTGCGCCATGCATCTTTTCGTTCACCGTCCGCGCGCAGAATCGCCGACGGATGGTAGGTCGCGACCACCCTGGCACCGGTGTAATGCAAGAGGTCGGCCAGACGCGCTTTCTCGATCGCAAGCGAAGACCCCGACACTGCGCGGAGCGCGCTTCCGCCCAGCGCAACGATCACGCGCGGCTTGATGGTTGCGATCTCCGCGACCAGCCAATGGTTGCAAGCGCGGATTTCCGACAAGTCAGGCCGTTTGTGCAGCCGCCGCTTGCCGCGCGGCTCCCATTTGAAGTGCTTGACGGCATTGGTCACATAAACATTCGCGCGCGAAACACCCGCTTGCGTCAGCGCATCGTCGAGCAGCTTGCCGGCGGGTCCGACGAAGGGCACGCCGCGCAAATCTTCCTCATCGCCCGGCTGCTCCCCCACCAGCACGAGCCTGGCCGATGTGGGCCCCGCGCCTTCGACAGCCTGAGTCGCGTGCTTCCAGAGATCGCAGGCTCGGCATTGGTTTATGCCGTCGGCGCTGATCCGCACCGCCTGCAACGCTGAGCGGACGGATTTTGCCGCCGTCAAATTCTCGTGATCACCCTGCTGGTGGGTGCGGGCAAAACGCGCCTGGCCCTCGCGCAACAGCGTGTTGATCTCGGCCGCTTCCGGCAGATTTCGCCAATAGAGCTGCGGCATTTCGCGCTGCATGGCTTGCGGGTTGATGCGCGCGACGTTGCAGATCGACCGGTAGTAGGTGCGCCACAAATCCTCGTGTGCGTCTTTGCGCGGCCGCTCTCCCGCCACCTCCGCGGCGACCAGGCGCAACTCCTGCATGTTCCAAACGGCCGCGCCATCCGGCGAGGCAATCGTCCACGGCATATTGGGGAATCGCTGCACGAAAAAGCCGGCACCCTTGCGCAAGATCTCATGTTGCGGCTCGAACCATGCGAAATACGCTGCGATCTCACCATCCCGCGCCACTTCGCGGAAGCGCACGAAGGCGTGCATTTTGTGCAGGTCGCGTCGCACCGCGCGCTCCATGGCGATGGCATGGGCTACGTCGCGATCCGCGAAGTCCTGGAGCAGGCGCCTGTTTTCGTACAACGTCCGCCACGCCAACCGATACATGAGTTCCCAGCGGCCATCATCCCGGAAGCACGCGACGTTCTCCAGCAGCGACACCAAGGCGCGCGGCAACCGTGGCCCGCCGCCCTCCGCGGACACCGCTCGAACCCACAGGGATGATGAGTTCCCGCCCGTCAATTCCGGAGGCCGTTCGCCGGCCGCCAACAGCGGTCGGACGGCATTGCGCCAGGTTTCGAACGAGTTCGGTTCCACCGTCAAAACAAGCTTTGCTGCGCGCCCGATTGCGTGAACTCGGCCTCGAGCCTCTCGCTCGTACGCTCGACGCCTGGCGGCGCATAGTTTGCGGCCACCAGGAAGTGGCGGGCGCGCTTGAGGCCGGCGCCCAACGCCTTCAAATCGTCCCACTTCAAGCGACGCTGGCGCCGCGCGGACACGATTCGGTCTACCACGCGCACGCCCAAGCCCGGCACTCGCAGCAGCCTTTCCCGCTCCGCCGTGTTGACGTCGACCGGAAACAGCGCCCGATTTGCGAGCGCCCAGGCAGTCTTCGGATCCTGGGCCAGATGCAAATCGCCGTCCGGCCGGGAATCGGACAACTCGCTCACCGAGAATCCGTAGTAACGCAGCAGCCAGTCGGCCTGATACAGCCGGTGCTCGCGCATCAGCGGAGGAGCACGATTCGGCAGGCGCGTGGATGAATGCGGGATGGGGCTGAAGGCCGAGTAGTACACGCGCCGCAGACCGTACGACCGATACAGCGTGTCTGCGGTATCGAGTATGTCCATGTCCGAGCTTCCATCCGCGCCGACGATCATCTGGGTGCTCTGGCCCGCAGGGGCGAAGTTCGGAGCCCGTTTTCCACCCTCCTTGGACTCATCGAGCTTGACGCGAATCGCGGCCATCGTTTTTTTGATCGATCGCTCGGACTTCTCCGGCGCCAGATTCATGAGCGCCGCGTTGCTCGGCAGCTCGATGTTCACGCTCAGTCGATCGGCATACCTGCCCGCGGCCTCGATCAGCTCGGCACTCGCCTCGGGAATGGTCTTAAGATGGATGTAGCCCTGAAATTGGTGCTCGACGCGCAGCTGACGCGCGACCTCCACCAACTGCTCCATGGTGTAATCGGCGCTCCGGATGATGCCCGAGCTCAGGAAGAGTCCCTCGATGTAGTTTCGGCGATAGAAGGACAGCGTCAAATTGACCACTTCCTCGACCGCGAACCGGGCACGCGGGGTGCTGCTCGACCGCCGGTTCACGCAATAGACGCAATCGTACAGGCAGAAGTTGGTGAGCAGAATTTTGAGCAGCGACACACAGCGCCCGTCCGGCGTGTAGCTATGGCAGATTCCCATCCCCGTGGTCGATCCCATGCCCTTGCCGGGTGACGCATGCCGCTTGACCGCCCCGCTGCTCGCGCAAGAAGCGTCGTATTTGGCGGCATCCGCCAAAATCGCGAGTTTGCGCTCGACATCCATACTGGGATTATATACAGATGGACGTCGAGCGCCACTTCCTTTCGGGCATTACCACGGTCGGTCAAAACATCAGAACTTCACGCCGAGTTCCACGCCAAACGTGCGCGGTTCGCGGGGCGTCACTGAAGCGAACAAACCCGGCACGACGGTCTCGGTAGCCTCACCGCGATCATCGAGCAGGTTACGAACGTAGAGATTGACTTTGGGATGCAACGCAACCCGGTCTATCGTCAGTCCCGCGCTGAGATCCACCGGATTGTAAGGACGGGTCTTCGAGGACAGATAGTTCAGCGTAGGGGCAGCCGGATTGGGGTTTGAAGGATCCGGCGTGATCGACGTGAAGTAGCTCGCGATATGCCGATAGCTGCCGGTCAGGTCGGCCATGCCGACCGCAGTGGGCATCGCGTAGCTCGCACTGGCGGAGGCCGTCCACTTGGGATTGAAGATCAGTGACAATCCGGAAAGATTGATCGGTTTCAGGGTGGTCGCGTTGAGCGTTTCGAACGAGTCGTAGTGCGAATCAAGATAGCCTGCCGACAGGTTGAGCGTGAGGGCCTGAATCGGGCGGGCGGTGATCTCGGTTTCGAAGCCGTATATCTTTGCAGTGGCCGCATTGGCGACGACGGTTTCCTGAGGCGACGGTGACCCTGGAGGGGTCAGGCGGATGATGCTTTCTTGCTTGTTGTTGTACTTCGAATAAAAGACCGCGGCATCGAAGGCAAGCCGCCGATCAGTGGTTTCCGTCTTCACACCAAACTCGTAGCTGTCGACGGTCTCCGGTTGATAAGGCGTGAGCGACGTCTGCAGTGTCGAGGCCCGGCCGTTGAATCCGCCGGCGCGGTATCCTTCTGCGAAAGACGCATAGATCATGACCACGCTGTTGGGCCGGTAGTCGACGGACACCTTCGGCGTGAACTTGTTCCAATCATCGCTGGCGTTCGCGGCGAAGGATCCCGGAAACGCATTGTTGAAGATTTTCTCATCGTGGGTCATGCGGCCTCCGAGTGAGAGCCTGAATTGTTCAGCGAACTGCCAATCCAAGTCCGCATAACCGGCATAAGACTTGGAGGTCTGACCGGCAAATTGATTGGTCTCGCGGTTGCCGAGCAGTGGCCCCAGCAACGTGGTCGCCTGGATGTCGTAGCGGCTGTTGAAGTAGTACAGACCGGAGACCACGTCGAGCGTGTCGGTGATGTTGCCGGAGAGGCGGAACTCCTGGGAGAACTGCCGGTAATACTGGTTGCGGATCGTTTCGTAGAAAGGAATCGATGTGGCGTCGTAGTCCGTGAGGTAGAGCTCCGTGCTGTTGCGCCAACCCGTGATCGACTTCAGCTTGAAGTTGCCGCTGAGATCTTGGGTGAGTTCCAGCGTTGCCGCGGGCGAGGTGTAATTGCTGGGCGTCGGAAATTGCGAGAAATTCGTATACAGATCGTTCGAGTAGTTGCGGTTGCACTCCACCGCCGGCGCGGCTTTGCACACGAGAAAACCGGTGATATTGCCGGACGAATTCTCGGTGGTGCCGTCGAAATTCTGCGCCTCCAGGGTCAAAAGACCCTGGAAAGACGTGGTGGGCGTATAGAGGAGCGCCGCGCCAAAATTGTTGGTGGTGCTTTGCGGGCCTTCCGTTCCGGTCGTGACGTCGCGCACATAGCCGTTCGTATTGGTGTGATCCTCGAACAGTTTCAGCGCCAGCACGTCCTTGATGAGCGGCATGTTGAACACGCCTTTCTCCTGAGACGTGGCGTAGTTGCCGTACGAAACTTCGGCTTCCCCACCGTACTCGCCCGTGGGCAGCGTTCGGCGCACGTTGATGACACCCGCCGTCGTGTTGCGGCCGAACAAGGTGCCCTGAGGTCCGCGCAAAACCTCGATGCTGGCAACGTCGAAGAAATCGAGCAGTTGACCCGTGTTGGTTCCGCTATAGATGCCGTCGATCACGACTCCCACCGCGGGATCGAACGACTTTTCGATGTCCGCGAAGGCAATACCGCGAATCGAGATCGCCGCCGCCTCGCCGCCGGAGGGCTGCTTTTGAATGAACACGTTGGGGACGGACCCCGAAATGTCCTGGATGGTGATGGCGTGGGTTTCCTCGAGATTGGCGACATTGATCGCCGTCACCGACACCGGCGTGGTTTGCAACGACTCATTGCGCTGTCGCGCGGTGACGATGATCTCTTCGAGGCCGGTGTCTGCAGGGGCCGCCGCGGCAGGCTGTCCGGCACTCTGTGCCCACACCCCGCCTGACGCAAAACATGCGATGGCCAGGGCAATACATGCCGCTGGGTTGAGTTTCTGAGGTTGTGTTCGATGGCCAATATGGATGGCCGCACTGAGGTCTTGTGGTAGCACTGGCAACTCCCGTTTATAGATTTTAGCCCGCGATATACTTTTCACCGTAAACGGGAAATTGTCAAGAATGATGGAGGCCAATGATTGACACGCTTTGCAAAATTTACCCTGGCGGCGTCAGGGTAAGGTCGAGTGGGGGCACTTGAGCGCGTGAGAAGGCAGGTTCCGGGTGACCGGACGCCCGTTGCCGTTACCGGTGACCCGCTACCAGCAGACGATCAGATCGCGCCCGTCCCAGTTTTCCGATGCTTCGCGGGTCCGACGATACATCTCGTGTATCTGAGGATGCGGAGGGTAGAGCTCGAGCATGTGGCCAAAGACCGGGCGCGTGTCGACATAGCAGATGCGAGCGCCAAAGCTGACGGTGAACTCGCTGGCGACGGGGTATCCCGCGATCACGAGCGCGTCACGTTCAACCTCATAATCGCCGCAAAACATGGCCGCGTGGTGCAGTCCCTCGGCCCCGACGCCAAACATGTCGTGGAAAGCGCTCGGCGTCGAACTGATCAGCTGAATCAATTCGATGACGATGTCCCCCGACTGGACGAAAGCGCCCCGGAAATGAACGGGCGGTGCAGGCTCACCGCGGTAGTAATGATCACCGAGAACGCTGTTCTTGCCGCCTACGATAAAAGGTCCTATGCCCAGCATGTCGTGAAGGCGTGAGCACGCCTGCTCGAGGTCGGCGACGATATAGCAATTCTGGACGATGGCTCCGAACTTACGCATTTGCAGGCGATGATTGGCCATCGAGGAATTTCCGGGTTGCGCTCGCCACAGCTCGGGCACGCTGGTGCGCGTCGGGATAGTTTTCACGGAGCGCTTTTGACCGCAACTCGACGCTCAGCGGCAGTCCTGACGGTAGCGCTTTGAGCAACGCACCCAAAGGCAAGCCCCCTGCGCCCGCCTGCAGCCGCAAGTCCACTGCCTCTTCAATGATTCCGGGCAGGTCATCCGCCGCAGGACCGGCCAGGGGTGCATCGCAAAACTGCGCATACGAGAAATAGCGACGCGGCACGGCCGCGATCTGTTCAGGCGTGCCGCCGGATCGCTGCAGATGCAGCGGATCGACGAGAATTGCCGCCGACGAGCTTTCGCATTCAGAGACCACCGAGAGCGCTTCGGCCAGCGTCTTGATCTCGGTGAAGACGGCAAACTCCAGTGAAACTCGCATATTTCGCTCCGCACCGTGGCGGCACAGAGCCGCATACTTTTCTACCGTGGCGCCCCGGTCCGGGTCCGAACTGACCACCAGTGCATTGGGCGCACCGATTTCCGCGCCGATATCCAATATCTTGAAGTGGTTGGGATCGGGCGCCCCCGGCTTGATCCATATGACCTCGACATCCATGGGCGCCAAACCGGAATTTGCAAAGCACCGTTTGAGCTCTTGAGTGGTGGTGGCCGTCCAGCTGTCCGGCTCGACCCACAGTCCAACCCCGTCAAAGCCGCTGTCGATCGCCGCGATCACCGTTTCCAGCGGCGTGAACTCCCGATGTACGCCGGCGGCAAGTCCGATCAGTCGCGTGCCGGAAGGGCCGGCGAAACTCACTTTGCCTGAGCCTCGGCAGCCCTCTGAACGGAAGCAACGATTTCCGCGCGCGTCGGGTTTCTGCGCAGCGTCAGACCGCCATTCACCTGTAAATTCTGACCGGTCATGAAGCACTCATCCGAGGCCAGCCAGAGCGCTGCAGCGGCAATGTCCTCCGCAGTTCCAATACGCCCCAGCGGGTAGCTGGGAACGAATGCATCGAGGAGGCCGGCCGTCATGCCCGCGGCCGTCATCGGCGTATGCGTGAGACCGGGAGAAATTGAATTGGCGCGGATCCCCCGGGCACCGAACTCATTGGCGACGCATCGAATCACGTGATCCGTGCCTGCTTTCGTGCCCATATAGGCCGCGTGATCTCCGAGCATGATTGTGGCGGTGGCGGAGCTGATCTGGATGATGGAACCGCCGTGTTCCATCGCTTCTATCGCAGCCTGGAAGAAATAGAACGGACCAATGAACTGCAGCGCCGTCATTTCTTTCAACTCCTCGGGACTGGTCGATAGAAACGGACGAAGCAACCCCCAACCTGTTGAATTTACGGCTATCTGGACATTGCCCAACAGCTCGCGAGCGCTGCCGAAGAGCGCGCGCACGCTATCCCGATCGGTGATGTCGGCCACCAGCGCGAAGCCGTCGATTTCTTTGGCGAACTCCTCCAACTCCTGCCGTTTCCGGCCCGCAACGACCACCCTGGCGCCTTCTTCGTGAAAGCGCCGCGCGATGCGCTGCCCCATGTTGTCTTTACCAGCCGCGCCGATCACAACGGCGCCCTTACCCTCAAGTTTTTTCATTGGCTTCTGTCCTCAGGTCAACGGCGGTGGAGCGATGAGTATAGCCCAGCCCTCAAAACTGCATGCTATGTTGTATTTGACGCGCTGGCAAAACACCTGCTAACACAGTGTGCAGAATTTTGCCAAGTAAGGCGGTTTGTGCGATGTTGCCTGCTTGATGGGACTGCGTTCAGAGGGGATGTTATGACCGGACCGCCGACGGGCCAGCTGCCAGATTTCTTCGAGCCGGAGACTCTCGAGGATCCGAGCGGCTGGTACGCGCAGGCGCATGCCGGCACTCCCATCGTGCGCGCGGCGGACGGCACACTCTTGGTTCTGTCCTACGCCTTGGTGGTGGAGGCGGCGGATCGGCCGCAGGATTTTTCCAGCGCCTTCGGCTCCCTCATGAGCGGCGCTCGCACCGATGACGCCGAAATCAAGGCCATTGCCAGCCGCGGCTGGCCCGTGATGGACACGATGCTCACCGCGGACGACCCCGTGCATGCCCGCTTCAGGCGTTTGGTGAGCCTCGCTTTCGCGAGTCCGCGCGTGAATGCGCTGGAGAACGGCATTCGCGGGATCGCGACGGCACTGCTGGAGAAGATTTCGCCGGGACAGCCGGTCGATTTCATGGCCTCCTATGCGGTGCCCCTGCCCACCACGGTGATTGCCGAACAGATCGGTCTCCACGCATCCTCGGCTCCGCTGGTGAAACGCTGGTCGGACGCATCGACATCGCGGCACAGCGGACTCTTGAGCCGTCGGCAGGAACTCGAGTCTGCCCGCGAAATGCTCGACTATCAGCATTTCGTGAAACACAAGATCGATGAACGCCGCGCTGCACAGGATCGTCGCGACCTGCTGGGCGCAATCGTCAATGCCCACATAGACGGCGAGCGCGCGCTCGAGGATGCCGAAATCATGTCGGTGATCCAGCAATTGATGGTGGCCGGGAATGAGACCACCACCAGCACGCTGGCCGGCGGCATGCTGCTGTTGCACGACCATCCTGAGCAGCTGGAATTGGTGCACGCGCGGCCGGAACTCATACCAACGATGGTCGAGGAGATGCTGCGAATGCTATCGCCTACGGCCGGCATGTGGCGCGTCACGACGCGCGACACCCGCCTGGGCGATTGGCCGATCGCAGCCGGTGAGCGGGTGATGGTGAGGTTCGCCGCCGCCAATCGCGATCCGGCGGTTTTCGCCAATCCCAACGAGTTCGACGTGCAGCGCCCCAATCTCAACAAACACCTGGCGTTTGGCAGGGGCATCCATAGCTGTATCGGCAACATGCTGGCGCGCAAAGAGCTCATCGTCAGCTTTCAGGAAATCTTCAAGCGCTTCCGCGGCATCAGGCTCGTCGAAGGCGCCCCACGGCCGCGCCATACGCCGCATAAGCTATTGCACGGGCTGGCAAATCTCCACATCGTTTTGGATGACTGAGTCCACCGAGGGCGCACTCCCGGAGGTCACATCGGAAAGCCTTTCCAAACATTGTATCGCGTGCTACTTTTCTCCCTGGAGTTGCCGCGATCGGCTGGCCTGGCAGCGGGAGAAGGTTCATGTCTAGTGTCGAAAAGGCGCCCCCCATAAGGCGCCACCCGGTCCTCACCTACGAACAAATTCTCGAGCGCGATTCGCGCCCCGTTCCACCGCACCTTCGTGAAGCTCGGGTGCCCGATATCGGCACCGATCCGATCGCAGTGAGCCGCTATGTCGATCCCGCTTTCGCGCGGCTCGAGGAACTCCACCTGTGGACGCGTATCTGGCAGATGGCATGCCGCGAGGAGGAAATTCCCGAACCCGGCGACATGACCGTCTACCACATCGCGGGACGCAGCTTGCTGATCGTGCGTCAACAGGACGGCAGCATTCGTGCCTTCCATAATTCCTGCCTGCATCGCGGGCGCGTGCTGGCGACGGCGGCGGGTCACAAGCGCGACATTCGCTGTCCGTTCCACGGCATCACCTGGAACATCGACGGCAGCTTCAAGCACAACCCCATCGAATGGGATTTCCCGCAATGGCGCTGCGAGAGCATGTCGCTCCCCCAGGCGAAGGTGGAAACCTGGGGTGGATTCGTCTTCATCAACATGGACGGCAATGCGGCGCCGCTCGACTCGGTGCTCGGTCCGATCAAGGAGCATTTCGCCAGATACCAGCTCGCGGAGACCTACATCGCGCTGCATGTTCGAAAGAAGGTGCGCTGCAACTGGAAAGTGACGGCGGAAGCGTTCATGGAATCCCATCACACCGTCGCCACGCACCCGCAATTGCTCGGCTACCTCGCCGATGTGAACAGCCAGTATGACGCGCTCAGCGACCACGTCACACGGCAGTTTTCGGCGGGCATGGTGCCCAGCTCGTTCGTGGAGCGCGAACTCACCGAGAATGAAATCGTACAGGCGATGTTGAAGGCGGATTCCCGCGGCGCCGATGTGAGCGCGGGCGCAGCGATGGAAGTTCCCGACGGAAAAACCGCGCGGGTCTTCATGGCGGAGCTGAATCGTCAGGTGCTGTCGAAGGCGGATGGTATCGATTACAGCGCCGGTTCGGACGCCGAGATGGTCGACGCACTGCTTTACAACTTGTTTCCCAATATCAGTTTTTGGGCGGGTTACGGCCCGAAGCTATTCTACCGCTGGCGGCCCAACGGTAAGGATCACGATAGCGCGATCATGGACATTTATTTCTTGAAGCGCGTCCCGCAGGGCGCGGCGCGCCCGAAGCCGGCCGAGGTGATCGACATCGGCATCGACGACAGCATGCTCGAGCACGGGCCGAAAGCGGGCATGTCCAAGGGACTGTCCATGGTTTTCGAGCAGGACATGCGCAATCTGCCCCTCGTTCAGGAGGGCATGAAGTCATCGGCGACGGGAGTCGTACATTTTGGGCGTTACACGGAAATGCGAATCAGGCTGATGCACCAAATGATCGACCGGTACATCGCCGCAGGGTTGGCCGACAGCGGGGCGTCCGGCCGCGGAAGCGCCGGGTGAGGCCGGTGCCGGCAATCGATGCCACGGCGGACATCGCGGCCACGGCGCGCGGCAGTCAGGGGCGCACGGGCGCGATATATGCGTGGTATGTGGCGGTGTTCCTGACGCTCGCCGCGACCATCTCGATCATCGACCGGCAGATCCTCGCGCTCATGATCGGGCCGGTGAAGCGCGATCTCGGCGTCAGCGATACGCTCATGGGTCTTCTCGGCGGATTGGCATTTACGCTCTTCTACACCCTGCTTACCTGGCCGATGGCACGACTCGCCGACCGCGGCTCGCGGCGCAACATCATCGGCCTCGGCATTTTCTTCTGGAGCCTGGCGACGATCTCCTGCGGACTGGCGGCAACCTACGGCGAGTTGTTTGCCGCGCGCATGATCGTCGGCGTGGGTGAAGCGACGCTGTACCCCGCTGCCTTGTCGCTGCTGTCCGATTATTTCGACAGAAGCCGGCTGCCGCTGGCCATCGGCATCTTCAGCACCGCGTCCTTTGTCGGCATCGGACTCGCCAACATCCTGGGCGGAATGATAATTCAGTACCTGGCGGGTTCGCCGTCGTTGGCATTGCCGCTGTTCGGGGTCGTACGTTCGTGGCAAGCCATGTTCATCATCGTCGGCCTGCCCGGCATCCTCGTTTCCATGCTGGCATTGACGGTGCGCGAGCCGCCACGCACCGGCCGCGCGCAGGCGGTGGGGTCTACGGCGGGTCAGCCGCCGATGGCGGCCCTGTCTTTCTTCCGGCAGCGATTCGTGTTCCTCGCGTTCATTTTCGGATCCTTGATTGCGCTGGCGATACATGCGTGGGCATTTTTCTTCTGGATCGTGGAGCTCATGGTCCGCCAGCACACCGTCTCTCGCGCGCTCATCGGCATGAGTTTTGGATCGTGCGCGCTGGTGTTCGGGACCTTGGGAAGCATCACCGGTGGGATCATCTCGAGTCGTATGATGCGAAACGGCAGGGCCGATGCCACGCTTCGACTGACGTTGGTGATCGCACTGGTGCTCATTCCCATCGGCACCATCACGCCGCTCATGGCGGGTTTTTGGCCGACCCTGCTGATGGTCGGCGCGCAGCTGTTCCTCATGGGATGGCCGGCCGGACTGTTGACTGCGGCGCTGCAGCTCGTGGTACCGAACGAATTTCGAGGTCGCATCGTCGCGCTGTATTTCATCGTGGTGAACTTCGTCAGCTTCTCGTGCGGGCCGTTTTTCGCCGGCTTCCTCAGCGACCACGTGTTTGGCAATTCAGGTCTCGGCGCTACGCTCTCGCTGATGGCCGCCATGCTGTATCCGCTCGCGGCATTTTTGATTTGGCGGTGCTTGCCGCATTTCCAGCGTGCGCTTGCCGCTGCAGAAGTCTGGCAGAAACCTCCGGTACGGGCAGGAGAGAGGTAGATGTCTCTCGCCGCTGCAGAGAAAGCCCGATCCACGCCCGGCGCGATTGCCCTGGCCGATCACCAAACGGTGCTGGATTGGTCCCATCTGGACCTGATGATCAATCAGGGCGGCAATCGTCTGCTGCGAGAGGGCATCGCCTCCGGCGCGAGGGTTGCGGTCTTCGCCCATAACTCGGTCGAGACGGCCTTGGTCTATCTGATTTGTCTGCACACCGGACACTCCAGCGTGCCGGTGAATTTTCATCTGACGACGGACGAGCTGGCCTACATCTTGATGGACAGCGGCGCCCAAATGCTGTTCGTCGATGCACAGACGGCCGCGGTCGCGATCGGTGCGGCGCGCGCGGCCGGCATCAGCCGCGTCATCGGCTGGGGCGGCGCCTCGAGTGTCGGAGGCGTCGAGGATTGGAGCAACTGGCTGCGTAGCGGCAGCGAGACCGAACTACCCGCGGATTTCGCACCGGCGCCGCACCTGCACTACACCTCCGGCACGACAGGCCGTCCAAAGGGCGCTCTGACGCCGCCCAGCATGTTTCCGCGCACCGCCGACCTCGTGCAGTTCTTTGCAGCGCTGCGTCAGATCGTGGAGGCCGGCCCGCAGGTGGGCCCTGCATTGCTGGTCGGACCGCTCTACCACACGGGCCCCTTGGGATCCTTGCGCCGCCTCGCCGGCGGCAAGCCTCTCATCATCATGCCGCGCTTCGATGCGGAACAGGCGCTGCTGCTCATCGAACGCTGGCACGTCGACAGTGCAGTGATGGTGCCCGCGCATTTTCAACGCCTTCTCGCGCTGCCGGAGACCACGCGCAGCCGCTACGACGTATCGAGTCTGCGGCAGGTGACACACACCGGCGCCGCCTGCCGCATCGACGTCAAACGCGCCATGATCGCTTGGTGGGGTCCGGTTCTGGTGGAGGCCTACGGCGGCACGGAGTCCGGCACGACCAATCTCATCACGTCCGCCGAGTGGCTGCAGAAACCGGGCTCCGTCGGTCGGCCGGTGCCGCCGCTTCAGGCCATCGTCATCGGCGAGGATGGTGCCGAAGTAGGACCCGGCTGCACCGGTGTGCTCTACTTCAGAGACCCTACCGGCCGTGGCATCGTCTACCACAATGACCAGGAAAAGACCGCGCAAGCCCACCGGGAACCCGGCGTTTTCACGCTGGGCGACGTCGGTCATGTCGACAGCGAAGGCTATGTGTTCATCACGGACCGCGTCTCGGATATGATCGTGTCAGGCGGAGTCAACATCTACTCCGCGGAAATAGAGCAAGCCCTGATTCAACACCCGCAGGTGGAGGACGTAGCCGTGATCGGCGTGCCCAACCAGGAGATGGGGGAGGAAGTTAAGGCGCTTGTCGTCGCCAAACAGGGTGTGGCGGTTGATGCCGCGGAACTGATGCGCTTCTGCCGTGAGCACATTGCAGGCTACAAATGTCCCCGCAGCTTCGAGTTCGTGGCCGACGTCGGCCGCAATTTGATGGGCAAGATCAACAAGCGTGAACTGCGCCGGCCCTACTGGCCCACCGATCGGACGATCGGCGGATGAGCGCCACTCCCTCCCGGCTGGTGCGGCTCGCCGATCTTGGGCCCATCATGCAGCTATCTTTTTGTCCGGCCGACTATGACGCTGCCCTTGCGCACTGGATTGCACTCGGCGCGGGTCCCTTCTTCGAGCGGCCGCACGTGCAGCTAGAGAACGTCAAGTACCGAGGAGCGCCGAGCGCGATCGATTTTTCGATCGCGCTGGGTTACTTCGGTACGATGCAAATCGAAATCGTCCGGCAGCACAACGATGCGCCGTCCATGTTCAAGGATTGGCGAGCGGCCGGCCGCGAGGGCGTGCAACATCTCTGCGTGCTCGTCGACGACTTGGCGCCGGTCCGCGCACAGATCGCGCAAGTGAATGGCACCATCGTGCAGGAGGCGGAACTGCCGAACGCATCCGGCGCGGTCCTTTACGCCGACTTCGGCGCAGGCCCGGGCACCATCATGGAGTATCTGCAGATCAGCGCGGCAGGTCGCGCCGGGTTTGCCTTCATGCACGCGGCGCATGTGGCCTGGGACGGCAAGGACCCCATTCGATGAGACCGGTCCACCCAACGGGAGAGACTCATGAAGCTTGGACTTGATGGCAAAAAGGTGATTCTGACGGGCGGAAGCCGCGGACTCGGGCGGGCGGCACTCGAACTGTTTGCCGACGAAGGTGCCGACGTCGCTTTTTTTTCGCGCAGTGCGGCGCAAGTAGAGGAAACAGTGGCCTCCTTGAAGACACGCGGCCACGTCGTGATCGGTGAGGCGTTCGACATGTCGGGTGAGGGCTACACGGATTGGCTGACGCGCACCGCTGGGGCCTTGGGCGGCGTAGACATCTTCGTTCACAATGTCAGTTCATCCGGAGCCGGCGGCACCGGCGATTGGGACATGACCTATCGCTATGATATTCGAGGGGCGGTCGACGGCTGCAACGCGCTGCTGCCGTGGCTGGAAAAATCGCACTCGGCGTCGGTGGTGCTGATGTCGACCACGGCGGCGTTGGAAACCTTCATACAACCTGCCGCTTTCAACGCCCTCAAGGCCGCATTGCTCACGTACGGCAAGCAACTGAGCCAAGCCTGGGGCCCGAAGGGGATTCGCGTCAACATGGTGTCCCCGGGGCCCATCCTATTCCCCGGCGGCAATTGGTCAAAAATCCAATCATCGCATCCGGGCTTCTACGAGGCGACGACCAAGCAATGTGCCTTGGGCCGCTTGGGGGATGCCGCGGAAGTCGCGCGCACAGTGGTGTTCCTGGCGAGCCCCGCGTCTTCCTACACCACCGGTACCAACGTGGTGATTGACGGCGGCTACACCAAGCGTGTGCAGTTCTAGCATGCACGCCAATCTCGAACCGGCCGACCGCGATTTCGAGGCCGCAGTGCGCGCGTTCCTCGCTGCCAATTTCACGCCCGCCTTGAAGGCGGCAGCGGCGCGACAGGCTGGTGTTTTCGCCGAAGCGGAACTCGCGCGCCAGTGGCACCGGGTGCTGTTCGAACGCGGCTGGATAGCCCCATCCTGGCCGGTCGAATACGGTGGCACGGGTTGGTCGGCCATGCAGCGCTACATTTTCGAACGCGAATGTGGCATCGCCGGAACACCCATTCTGCCGGCCATGGGCCTGTCGATGTGCGGTCCTGTGCTCATGCGCTTCGGCACGGCGGCCCAGAAAGAGTATTTTCTGCCGCGCATCCTCTCGGGTGAGCACTACTGGTGCCAGGGCTACTCGGAGACCGGTGCGGGCTCGGATCTCGCTTCCCTGCAAACCATGGCCGAGCGGGACGGTGATGACTATGTCGTCAACGGTTCGAAGATTTGGACGACGCATGCTCATGAGGCCAATTGGATGTTTTTGTTGGTGCGCACGGCACGCGATCAAAAACCGCAGTCGTCGATCACGTTTCTCTTGACCCCGATGAGCGCTCCGGGACTGACGGTGACGCCGATCCGCTCCATGTCGGGTGAACACGAAGTCAATCAGTGCTTCTTCGACGATGTTCGCGTCCCGGCCGCCAACCGGGTAGGCGCGGAAAATGCCGGCTGGACCGTGGCCAAGTATCTGCTCGAATTCGAGCGCGGCGGATCCGCGGCCGGACGGCTGCTGGCTGCGTTTCGACGACTCATGGACTGCGCCAGGCGGGAACCGAACGATCATGGCGGGACCCTTTGGGAGGATCCGTTGTTCCGCGACCGGATCATGCGGCTCGAAACGCGTGTGTTGGCTCTCGACTGGATGGAGCGGCGTTTCGTTTCCGCACAGCGGGGTGACGGCGGCGTCGGCGCCGATCGGGCCTCGCTGTTCAAGTTGCTGGTCACTGAAGTGAGTCAGGATCTTGCCGAATTGAACCTGGAAGCGTTGGGCGTTCGCAGCGGGATCGATCAGCACCGGGCGCTCGGCATCGACCCGGTCGAGCCGGGTCACGGCCCGGCCCACGCCTTGCTGCCGGCGGCGATATATCTCAATTCACGCGCCGCAACGATCTTCGGCGGGTCGAGCGAAATTCAAAAAAACATCGTTGCCAAGATGGCGCTCGGATTGTAAGGCCGATTCACACGTTGTCACGCCGATTTATTCATAGGGACGATCTTCCCACCACGGGAAGTAATCCGGCATGTCGGCGGACACGCGGTCGACGAAGTTTGCCGGACGTTTCTCCAGGAAGGATTGCACGCCTTCGGCCACATCGGCGCTGCGGCCGCGCGAGATGATGCCGCGGCTGTCGATGCGATGCGCTTCCATCGGATCAGTCATGCCCAAACCGCGCCACATCATCTGACGGATGAGCGCCACCGCTACAGGGGAAGCGTGTTCGACGATTTCACGGGCGATGCCCCTGGCGGCAGGCAGCAACTCATCCGGCGCGTAGACCTCGCGAATCATCCCACCCGACTTGGCCTCCGCGGCAGAATAGACGCGGCCGCTGTAGCACCACTCCAATGCGCGTGAAATCCCGACGATGCGTGGCAGGAAAAAGCTGGACGCAGCCTCCGGCACGATGCCGCGGCGGGAGAACACGAATCCAATTTTGGCCGCCTCGCTTGCCAGACGAATGTCCATGGCCAGCGTCATCGTCGCGCCGATACCTACAGCCGGGCCATTGATGGCTGCGATCACGGGCTTCAAGCATTTGAAGATCCGCAAGGTCACGCGGCCGCCGCCATCGCGCGCCATATCGCTCGAATAATCGATCGATCCGTCCGGGCGAATCGGCGAATTGGGGGCACCCTCCACCGAGAATGCCGCGGGCCCGGCAGACAAATCGGCACCGGCACAGAAGCCGCGTCCGGCGCCCGTAACGATGACGGCGCGAACCGCATCGTCGGCATCGATGACGTCGAAGGCATGCAGCAGTTCGTGCATCATGTCGACCGTGTAAGCATTCAGCTTCTCGGGCCGGCACAGCGTCAGCGTCGCGATTCCGTCCGCCACCTCGTAGCGGATCGTTTGGTAGCGCATGAATGTCAGCTCCCTCGGCGGCGCCGGCTCGAACCTCAGCAACCTTTGAAGGTCGGCGGACGCTTCTCATTGAACGCGGCGATTCCTTCCTCGGAATCCTGCGTGCGTCCGGCTATCAACTGCATGCGACGCTCGGTCTGCAAGACGTCTTCCCAGTTCGAATCGAGCGCTGCCCATACCGCTTTACGGATGAGCCCCAATGTGACGACGGGGCCGTCGGCCAGAGTCGAGGCCAGTTTGAACGCCTCCTCCTCGAGCGCAGCATCCGGCACGACGCGATTCACCAATCCCCACTCCAGTGCCTTGGCGGCCGGCAACCGTTCCGCCAACAGCATCATCTCCATGGCACGCACGCGGCCGACCGCGCGCACCAGCAGATGGGTTGCGCCCCCATCCGGTACCAGTCCCACGCGCGCGAACGCCTCCAGGAAATAGGCATTGTCGGCGGCGATCACCATGTCTGCCGCGAGCGCGATCGAAGCTCCCACACCCGCAGCGGCACCGCGCACCGCCGATATCCAGGGGATCGGCAGGTCGCGCAGCTTGCGCATGAGGGGATTGGTGTGGGTCTCGAGAACCCGTCCCAAGTCACGATCAGCCGGCGCATTTGGGGCCATGTCCGGGCGCTCGTCCAACACGGCTCCCGAACAAAACGCGCGGCCGGCTCCCATGATGATGAGCGCGCGCACCGACGTCGCGAAGTCATCGAGCGCATGATCCACTTCCTCGTACATGCGCGGCGCGATCGCATTGAGCTTCGTGGGGTCGTTGAGTTTCAGCAGCCCGACTTTGCCGTGCGTCTCAACTGTTATTTTTTGATAACTCATGGCGCCCGGTTTGGGCTCAAGCAGCGGGCAGCGGCGACGGTTCTGCAACCTTGAGCAGCTGCTTGCCGAAATTGCGCCCTTCGAACAAACGCCGCAGCGTCGCCGGCGCGTTCTCCAAGCCGTCGGCCACATCCTCCTCGAAGCGGATGCGGCCCTCATGCACCCAGCCTCGCAGCGCGGCCACGCCCTCCGCCATGCGCGCGGCGTAGTTGAAGATCAGAAAGCCCTCCATGCGCGCGGACTTGAACACCAGCTGCATGTAGTGCTTGGGTCCGAGCGGCATGGTTGTACCGTAGCCGCTGGAGATTCCCCCGCAGACGACGATGCGCGCGCGCTGCGCCAGATTCAACAAGACGGCGTCGAGCGCCTCGCCGCCGACGTTGTCGAAGAACAGGTCCACTCCCCGAGGCGCGAGTTCGCGCAACCGCTTGCCGATCTTCTCGCTGCGATAATCGATGGCGGCGTCGTAACCCGCTTTTTCGGTGAGCCAGGCGCACTTCTCGGCGCCGCCGGCGATGCCGATGACCTTCGAGGCACCCTGAATCTTCGCAATTTGTCCCGCCACCGAACCTGTCGCACCCGCCGCACCCGACACGACCACAACGTCGCCGGCGCGCACCGCGCCGACATCCAGCATGCCGAAGTAGGCGGTGGTGCCGGTGACGCCGTAGATGCCGAGCCAATGGGTGAGCGGCTCGGAGGCATCGACCTTGCGCAGCGCGCGCATTTCGCGCCCGTCGCTCACCACGAAGTCAGCCCACGCAAGCGTCCCTTGCACGATATCGCCCGGCCGCAAATCCGGACGGTTCGACTCGATGACCTGTCCGATCCCGCCCGCGCGCATCGGCTCGCCGATCTGCACCGGCGGCATGTAGCCCGGCGCATCGTTGAGCCAGCCGCGTTGCGTCGGATCGAAGGACAGCAACAGCGTGCGGACCAGCACCTCTCCCGCGCCGATCGCCGGCCGCGGCGCCACCTTCCATTCGAAGTCCTCGACCGCCACCAGCGCTTCAGGCCGGCGACGCAGCAACCATTGCCGGTTATCCATGCGCTAGTGCGTCTTGCCGAACTTGAATCGCACTTCGGCGCCCCACTCGCGCGGATCCGTGGGCGTCTCGAAAGAGAACAATCCAGCCACCACCAGGGCGCCGTTCTGCACCACCTTGTTCGACAAGTTGTGGCCAAAGACGCTGAACCGCCAGTTGTCGATGCCATAGGAGAGCGAAGCATCGAAGATGGTCCGCGCGGGGGTGAGATCCACGGGCAGGTTCTGGAATGCGGTGTAATAGTCACTCTTGTAGCGGGCCGATCCATTGAGCGTGGCGATGCCGGGACCTACCTTGAAGTCATAGTTCGACACCAGCGAGCCGGTGAACTTGGGCGCGCGGCTCAGCACCTGCGACCTGTTGTCGGTGGGGATCAAGTAGCCGCCGGTGACCGGCTGCGCGGCTGCGCACTGATCGGGACCTGTGTCTGTCGCCGAGACCACGCCGGTGATGTTGGCGCAGAAGCTATCGTATTTTGCATGGAGGTAGCCGCCGTCGAAGGACAGTGTCCAACCATCGAGCGGCACCGCAACGAGCTCGAGCTCGAGCCCGCTGATCGTCGCCGACGAGGCATTGATCACCAGCGTCTGTTGGAAACCGCCCACCGGCTCCTCGATGGATTCCTGTTTGTTCTTGTACTTGCTGCTAAAGACGTCGGCATTGAAGCGCAAACGGTCGTTCAACCACTGCGATTTGTAGCCGACTTCGTAAGTGTTGACGGTCTCTGGATTGTACGGCGTCGTGACCGCAGCCAATGTGGCACCCCGCCCGTTGAAGCCGCCGCTGCGGAAACCGGTCGAGTAGGACAAATAGGTCATCTGCTCGGGCGTGAATTGCCAACGCACGCCGGCCTTGGGCGTGAACTTCTTCCATTCGTCTTTCGGCGCATCCGGGAACGTGTCGAAATTGGCACCGAATGCCGGCGAGATATAGTTCTGGTCGCTCGCCAGTTGCTTCTTCTCGACCGTGTAGCGGCCGCCCAGCGTCAGGTACCAGTCTTTGATGAACTGCAGGTCGCCCTGGGCGAACACGGCCTCGCTGCGGCTGTCCTGATGGGTATCCTGGAGGATCGCGTCCGGGATGCCCAAGAACAAGGTGCCCTGGTGCAGCGTGTACTCTGCTTTCCAAAAGTACACGCCGCTCACGAGATTGAAGATCCCACCCTGGTCATAAGTGTAGCGAAACTCGTTGCTCTCCTGCCGGTAGTGCTGGTCGCGCGTCGTTTCATAGAAGGGGATCGGGCTCGCGTCGAAGTCCTGGTTCGTCTCTTCGGCATCCTTGCGCAGGCCGAAAATGTAGGTCAGCGTCGAGCCGGGTATGAATTCGTACTTCGCGTTGAGCGTGTGCGCGTCGAGGTAATAAAATTGCTTGTTCGTATAGTCTTGATCGGAGACCAGCAGACTTCCGGTCTGCGGAATGGTACCCGTCGCGTTCTGTGCGCATTGCTTGAACGCAAAGCACAGCAAATCCGTCGGCAGGCTCACGTTCACTATGGAGCCGATCGGGCTGTTGTCCTCCTCGCGCTGGTAGGTGTAGAGGACCTTGACCGTGTCGATAGGCGTGAATTTCAGTGTCGCGGCGTAGGAGCTGTAAACGGTACCGTCGGGATAGGAGTCCGTGTAGAGGTTGAACACCGGACTTTGCTGATGTCGCGACGTGATGGCCACCTTGGCAGCCAGAATATCCTGCACGATCGGTGCGTTGAACACGCCATCGAAATTCAAGAGATTGTATGAGCCCGCCTGCACCCGCATGTCCGCGCCCCAACCACCGGTCGGCTCCGTGCGCACAATGTCGATCGCGCCGCCTATGGTGTTCTTGCCGAACAGCGTTCCCTGAGGCCCGCGCAAGATCTCGACCCGGTCGAAGTCGAACATCTGAAACACTTGACCCGTGCTGGTGCCGAGATAGATGCCGTCGAGGACCACGCCCACAGCCGGGTCGAAACTCTTTTCGATGTCCTGGAAGCTGATGCCGCGGATCGAGAGCGCGGCTGCGCCGGGTCCCGCAACCACCTTGTCGAACACCAGGTTCGGCGATGCGCCCTCGAGTCCGAGACCGCTCATCTGGAAAGTCTGCTCGATCTGCTGCGCGGAGATCGAATTCACCGCCTCGGGCACAGACTGCGACGACTCTTCGCGCTTGCGCGCGGTGACGACGATCTCCTGTAGCGCACTGCCGTTCTGTCCAGAATCCGCGGCGGTCGAGGCACCCGTCGCGGCGACGGCGGGATCGGCCGTCGCCGGCAAGGAAGCGGCTGCGCCAAGCGCCAGCAACGCCATGGAAATCCAACGGGTATGCATTTGAATGTCAGCCACAAAGCCCCCTTTTTTTATGCGGCGAATCCGACTCCGCGGATCTCCGCGGGCGCCTCTGCACCGACATAGTTTTTAGTTCGATCGACGCTTGAGTTTACGATCCCAAAAAGCAAAATACAATCAGGTCTGATGGTATTTTGAAGATGACCGGAGTTAGAAACGGATTCATACCGTCAGACCTGTCTGTTTTGTAGCTTTACTTGGCGGCGGCCGGCAACCTATATTGCCCTCTCAAAACTTTTCCAGTCTTCAGGAAGCGCCGATGCTCGACTTGCGTCCCCTCGAAATGCGCGCCCGCGGCGGGATGGTATGGACTGACGGCGAGAAGACGATCAACGCCGGGCATGGGTACGGCAACCTGTGAGCGGCGAGGCGCCACGCTTCCTGCCGGTCGCGGCGGTGGACGCGCTCACAGGGGACGGCACGCTGCCCTGCGCTGCCGGTTCAAGGCAAGTGCTGCTCGTGCATCATGCGTCGCAGTGGTATGCGATCGCGCCTTGGTGCACACACGCTGGCGCGCCGCTCCAGGGCGGCCGCATTGCGAACGGGAAAATCCACTGCCCGTTGCACGGTGCGGCGTTCGACCTCACCACCGGTGCGGCGCTCACGCCGCCGGCGTTTCGCAAGATCGCCACCTATCCAGTGCGCATCGTCGACGGCATGATCGAGGTCGCTTGCCCGACGGACTGATGCCTCGGCTGCTGAGCGGCACGGCGCTTAAATCGATTGCGACGCTCCGCCGTCGACCAGAATCCCTTGGCCGCTGACGAAATCCGCATCGTCAGAGGCGAGGAACAGCGCCACCCGCGCGATATCGATGGGTTGTCCCAGGCGGCCGGACGCGGACTTCCCGATCCAATAGCCCGCGGCGGCCGCATTCTGTGTGAACGTGTCCCGCGTCATCCCCGTGACGATGGCACCCGGCTGGATGTAATTGACGCGCACACCGAAGGCGCCGAGTTCGGTCGCGAGGGACTTGGTGAGGCCCGCGACCCCGTGCTTCGAAGTGGCGTAGGCGGTGAATCCGGCGCTCGCGAAGCTGCTCAAAATGGACCCGATGTTGACGATGCGGGGATGGGCGCTCTGTTTGAGCAGCGGCACGGCTTCCCGGCAGATTTTGAACATGGCGGTAAGATTCACCTCGAGCACGCGACGCCAAAGCGTGTCATCGGTTTCGGCGATCGGCATCATCGCCGTGATGCCCGCGCAGTTGACCACAATGTCGAGCGACCCGAGCGATGCCGCAACGGCCTCGATGAGCTGCCGGCTCGCCGTCTCGGCCGCGATGTCGATGGCGAACGGGGTGACCCCGGCGACTCCGCGCCACGCCGCGGCAAGCTTTTCCGCCGCCACGTCCACCGCGAGTACGCGCGCGCCCTCCGCGGCGAACAATCGGGCTGTCGCCTCCCCGATGCCGTCGGCTGCGCCCGTGACCAGTGCGCAGCGATTCGACAATCGGCCGGTTGCAACGCTCATGGAATCAACACCTCCCCTTTCATGGAATCCCGTTTCATGGAATCAATGCCGCGTCCAATGGAGTCGACGCCTCGCCGCGCCTTTTCACACGCACCGGAATCGCGCTTTGCCGGCATTGGCCGGTGATGGGATCGAAGCCGGTGTCGTCGTCCACCAAACGATTGGTGGAGGCCGCGGCAAAGCCGTGCGCCATGGAAATTACCCCGCGCTTCACGTCCGGGCTCGCCTTGACGAAGCCGTGAATGCTGGCATGCGGAGCGCAGATCTCGATCTCCGCCTCCTCCGGCAGGTCGAGCTCGAGCAGATCCTCCGGATGCATGTGGGCGTAATTGCGCTCCCCCTTGGCTTGCAACGCCGGTAGATCGTGTCCGGTCGAATTGAAGAACTGCCGGGTGCGGCGGCTCACCAACAGATGCGAATAATTCCAACCGCCCTCGAGGCGCCGGCCGCCGTCATCGAGGGTTTCACCGCGCACTCGACGCAGCTCCTCCGGTACCCCGGATGGCGCCAGGTCGAACTTTCCGGCTGCGCCGGGCAGCGCCGGATCGACGCGCACGGCGGCTTCCGGGAACACCTTGCCGCCATCGCGCGTTTCTTCGCGGATGCGGGCGAGCGGTACGCGGCAGCCGTGCGTGATTTTTTCCAGCACTTCGAATGTCGAGGGCTTGCGGTCGAGCGGCAGGTCGCCGCCCGCGGTGCGGATGGGTGTGCCCAGCCGCTGCGCAAGTTCCCAATAGAACTCCCACTCGTTGATCATCGCTGGGTCGGGTTTCACGATGGCTTCGGTGTAGCGCGCATAGGGCTCCTCGTACCACCACTCGGACAACGTGGTGATATCGTCGCGTTCGACGCTCACCTGCGGCGCGATCACGTAGTGTGCGAGCGCGGCGGTGGGGGACAACTTGATGTCGACGCACACCAGCAATTCGAGCGACTTGAGGGCGCGCAATGCCTTCTCCTGATTCGGCCAGGCGGTTACCGGATTGCCGCCGATGCAGAGCAGCGCGCGGATTTGCCCCTCGCCCGGGAGCAGGATCTCATCGGCGAGTGTGGCCGCCGGCATCTCTTCGCCGAGCATGGTGAGCCCGCGTACCCGTGCCTTGTGGAATTGTCCGCCCCACAGCGGCGCCGGCGGCAAGACCTGCGCCAATCGCGGCGTGGCGGCGGACAGCACGCGCGGTACGGGTGCGATTTCGCCCTCGCGGCAGAAGCGGCCGCAGACGATGTTGAGCGCCTGGATCAGATGTTCCGTGAGCGTGCCGCGCGGCGACATCTCCGGACCGGTCCCCGATGCGGCCACGCCGCGCGGTCCGCGCGCAAACAAGCGCGCCGCCGCGATCAGATCGTCGGCCGGCACGGCGGCGCGGCGCGCCGCATAGTCGGGCGTGAAGTCATCGATGCTTGCACGCAGTGCTTCGAGGCCGCCGACGTGGGCATCGCAGAAGGCGCGGTCGTGCAGGTTCTCGGCGAGAATGATCCGCAGCATGCCGGCCAGCAGCGTCGGATCCTCGCCCGGCCGCACCTGCAGATGGATGTCGGCGAGCCGCGCGGTCGGCGTCGCCCGGGGATCGATACAGATCAGCTTCAAGCCGCGCGCCTTGGCGTCGCGCAGCCGGCGCGAGGGACTGAACGGGGGCAAGCTGCCCGGTGGCGCATAGTGCGAGGTCAGCGGATTGTTGCCGATCATCATCAGGACGTCGGCGTCCTCGAATCCATGCATGCCGCCCAGCCACGCGCCGACGCGCGACCACGTGTATACCTTGGCGGGTTGATCGAGCGTGACGCTGGTGTAGAAGCTGGGACTGCCAAGTCCTTTGTGAAAGCCGAGTGAAACCGGCAGCGCGCTCGAGTTCTGGAATGCGTAGGTCCCGTTGTAGCTCGCCACAGCGCGCGGTCCGTGCCGTTCGATGATGTCGCGCAAGCGGGCTGCGATTTCATCGAAGGCAGCCGCGTTTGCAATGGGGTGGTGGGAGCCGTCCGCGGCACGTTTCATGGCGCTCTGCAGGCGCCGGGGGTGCTGCGCCTGATACGGCATCTCGCGGCCCTTCATGCAGGTATAGCCGCCAAATATCGGATCCGCGGTATCCCCGGTGATGCGCACCACCCGGTTGTCCTCGACGTGCGCCTCGATGGCGCAGTT
>Ga0116228_10000379_pt1 | contig 33405 bp, 42 predicted proteins | sample S1TSphfallax_2_FD_89694 | JGI IMG/M metagenome (GOLD analysis project Ga0116228, IMG submission 89694) | Host-associated microbial communities from peat moss isolated from Minnesota, USA - S1T2_Fc - Sphagnum fallax MG | ecosystem: Host-associated > Plants > Peat moss > Unclassified | place... | reverse complement strand
TTATTACAAGGGCCGCGCCTATCGCATCGAGGCCGTGCCCGGCGACGCGAACGCGTTCTATGCCTTCATCGCCTACCCCCTCGATTTGTTCGAGGAGGGCTCGGTCGTGAACGTGCTGACTTCGCTGGTCGGTAACGTCTTCGGCTTCAAGGCCGTGCGCAGCCTGCGCCTCGAGGATCTGCGCTTCCCTTTGGCCTACGTCAAAACCTGCGGCGGCCCACCCAACGGGATTCAGATGGAACGCGACCGCTTAAATAAGTATGGTCGCGCGCTGCTGGGCTGCACCATCAAGCCCAAGCTCGGCCTGTCGGCCAAGAACTATGGCCGCGCCGTCTACGAGTGCTTGCGCGGCGGTTTGGACTTTACCAAGGACGACGAAAACATCAACAGTCAGCCCTTCATGCGCTGGCAGCATCGCTTTGAATTCGTCATGGAGGCCGTGCAGAAGGCCGAGCAGGAAACCGGCGAGCGCAAGGGCCATTACCTCAATTGCACGGCGCCCACGCCGGAAGAGATGTACAAGAGGGCTGAGTTCGCCAAGCAGCTCGGCGCACCGATCATCATGCACGACTTCTTGACGGCCGGCTTCACCGCCAACACCGGTCTTGCCAACTGGTGTCGCGAGAACGGTATGCTGTTGCATATCCATCGCGCCATGCACGCCGTGCTCGACCGCAATCCGTACCACGGCATTCATTTCCGGGTGCTCACCAAGTGCCTGCGGCTCTCGGGTGGCGATCATCTGCATTCGGGCACCGTGGTGGGCAAGCTGGAGGGAGACCGCGAGGCGACCATCGGCTGGGTCGATCTGATGCGCGAACCCTTCGTCCCTGAAAATCGTACCCGCGGCATTTTCTTCGACCAGGATTGGGGCTCGATGCCGGGCGTCATGCCGGTGGCCTCGGGCGGCATCCACGTCTGGCACATGCCGGCGCTCACCGCGATCTTCGGCGACGATGCCTGCTTCCAGTTCGGTGGCGGTACTCTGGGCCACCCCTGGGGAAATGCGGCCGGCGCCCATGCCAATCGCGTCGCACTCGAAGCCTGTGTCGAAGCCCGTAACCAAGGCCGGCAGGTGGAGCGTGAAGGGCGTGAAATCCTGACCGAAGCCGCGTCGCATTCGCCCGAACTCAAGATTGCGATGGAGACTTGGAAAGAGATCAAGTTCGAATTTGACACCGTCGACAAGCTCGACGTCGTCAATCGCTGAAGCGAGCGACAAGGCAGACCGGACACCGGCACACACACGCACGAGGGAGTTAGCGAAACATGCCCGAGATACAGGCTTACAAGACGACCGAACGACGCGGCGAGACTTTTTCTTATCTGCCGCCGATGACCCCTGATCGCTTGCGTCAGCAGATCAGCTATTTGATTGCCCAGGGCTGGAACCCCGCAATTGAGCACACGGAGCCCGAGCGGTCGTTCTCGAGCTTCTGGTACCTGTGGAAACTGCCTTTCTTCGGCGAGCGCTCGATAGAAAGGATTCTCGCGGAGCTCGAGGCCTGCCACCGCGCGAACCCAGGGCACCATGTGCGTCTGCTGGCCTACGACAACTACTCGCAATCGCAAGGCACGGCCTTCATCGTTTACCGCGCCGGCTCACGCTGACGCCCTGATCGGAACCTTCCATGTCCGCCTCACCTGCAACAAAGACAACCGGCTCCGGTGCGATTTCCGGCCGCGCCGCCTCGATCGAGCGGCGACTCGCGCTGTCGGCGGGCAAATCTGCATTGCCGGCCGCCGCTGAGCGCGTGCGCAACGGTGAACGCAGCGCGGCACTGCCGCCTTCGAGCGCCACCCCAGCGGCAAATTCGACCGTGACTGCCATCCCGTCGAACGCTGCTGCGTCGCACGCGGCCCCGGCGCATCCTGCACCGGCGCCGGTCGTGAATACCGTGGCGACGGTGCATGCGCGTGGATCAGGCGCGATCTCAGGTCGTGCCGCCTCGATCGAGCGGCGGCTTGCGTTGTCCGCTGGCAAGTCCGCACTGCCGCCCGCCGCTGAACGTGTGCGCAACGGCGAGCGCAGCGCCGCATTGCCGGCGCCCAGCATCACGGTCACAGCCTTCAAGGCGCCGTCGCAGGCCACCGCGCCGACCGCCAACTCGACTTCGGACGCGCCAGCCTCCCACCGCGATTCTTGCGCGGCGGAATGTTGCAATAAGCCGGCACGCATGCGCCGTGTCATGCAGTCGCAGCGCGGTCGGGGCGACGCTCCCGCGGCGGCGCCGTCGCGTCCGCCCCGTGAGGGGCGGTTGCAGTACGCGCCGAAAGTCGTCTCGTCGGTCACGCAGGGGCGGCAGACCGTGACCGGCTCGCGCATCGGCGTCGGCAGCCAAGTGACCGGCATCGATTCGGGCGCGAATCTACCGATCTCGGGTACTCAATACATCGGGCGCGATGCCGGTGGCGCCGTCGTCGGCGGACCGAAAGTCGGGCTCTCTCGCACGCCGCGCGGCGGCGTCGTTTCGGGCACGCTGGTCCGCAGCCAGGTGGCGGTCACGGGCGATGAAGCCGGGGCGAAGATCACGATCACGGGCGAGGCGGAGCAGCGTCCGGAGGACGATTTGACCCAGCGCAGCGACTCCGCGGCGTATGCGTCCGCGCAATTTCAGCGGCAAGCCGACCCCCACGGTCAAAGCGTGTTCGGCTCGAATCTCGGCCGGAGCCTGCGCCAAGCGGGTTCGCGCGCCCGGCAGCGCGAGGCGGCTCTCGAGACGACGGATGGGGGTCTCGCGATCACGGGCTCGGCCGTGGGACGCGCGACTCGCGTCACCGGCGACGAAGCAGGTACCTGTCGTCAGCTCACCGGCGATCAATATCTGAGCCCCGCGCATTCACAAAGCGAATGCGGCGGCAGCGGCGGTGGCACGGCGGCTCCCGCAGCGATGGGCATGGTCCGGCGCGATCCCGTGACCGGCGCCAAAGTACGCGTCTCGGCGACCTGGGGACAACAACGACTCACCGGCGCCGACGTCGAGCACGATGCGCGCGTGACGGGCGACATGCAGGGTTCTTGCTCGCTCATCACCGGCACACCCTACCAGGGTCCGCGCACCTTGCAGGCCTGGTGCGACCCGGCGATCGCTGCTGCCGCCGAGCATCATCTGCCCCACCGTCCCTCGGCCGCGGCGGTGACTGGCGACACGCCTCTACACGATGAGGCCGTGACCGGCATGGCACGAGGAGCGGCTCGTTCGGTCACGGGCACGCCTTATTATCGCGGCGACGCGGCGACGCCGGCGACGCGCGATACGCTCGCTGATCTCAACGACCGGTTCTCCGTGCCATCGCCACAACGCGCCGCGCAATTGCGGGCGAACCGCAGCGCTGCCGATGCACCGAGCGGCGCCAGTCGGATCACCGGCGCATTCGCCATCGAATGCAAGAAGCTTACGGGCAATCTTGAGTTCACGTTCCGGCCGCGCAGCGCGCCTGATCGGGATGAGAAGTCCGGGCGATCCAAGATCAGCGGTGAGGGCCGCACGGACGGACCGCAAATCTCCGGGTACTCCTGGTCCGAAAAGCAGAATGTCACTGGCACCGAGGGCTTCACGGCGGTCGATCGCAATCCGAGCGAGCGCGGCGCCAAGGGCAAGCCGTTCGCGGGCGCGACGCAATTCAAATCGAAGGCTGTCAAAGAGGAGCCGAAGCAACTCGTTACCGGGATGTTCGGCTGGTCGTCGAGTTCCTCCGCCAAGGTCACTCTATCCGGGGGCGCACACGGATGATTTCGACGGGTACACGCCGTCATACACGAGCCGCCCAGCCGTCCGCCAAGCCGCGGTTGCCGGGCTTGCGCTCGCCGCTCGCGACCGGTCCGCAGCTCCTGCCATTGCCGTCGGCGCGACCCTCGTCCTGGCAAGCGGCTGCCGCCGCGGTACCCGGCACGTCCATCCCGTCGGTTGCGCATCCCCTGTCCGATCCGGCGGCCAGCCGGATGCTTGCCGCGCGTGCCGAGGAGATCGAGGCAGCGTTCGCGCGTATCGAACCGACCCTGCGTGAGCTCGCGGCCAACCAGTTCCAAGAAGGGTTCGCGAGCCAGGCAGCGGCGCGGCTCAGACGGGAATTCGGTGTCGATCTGCCTGCTCAGGCGCTCGCCGCCTCTTGGGTGGCGCCCCTCGATGCGCGTCGCCTGTATGCGCGCGTCGTGATCGGCACGTTCTGTCGGCTCATCGAGCGCGACTTCGACCGCAGTCACGCGACACTGTCCGAGGGTGAGCCCGCCGAGGAGTTGATTCGTCGCTGGGGCTTTCATGCCATCGATGTGACGCCTTGCGCGGACGGCCGCTTGAGCGGCGTCGTCGACTATATCTTACGCATACCGCCGGCCGTGATCGCGTACCGCAAGTCGTATGCCGGTGCGATGTTCGATGTCGAAGAATCCCTGCGCCACTGGGAGGCAGTGGAACTGCGCCGCTGGAGCGAAGGCCGGCCGAACGCGGCCGATAGCCCGACCCGCTTTCTCAAGATCGGGGTCTATCACTACAGCAGCATCGAACCGCGCCGACAGGGCTGCGCCGCGCATGGCAGCGACGGTGGACGCGCCGCCGGTGCCCTGCTCGAGCGCTTGCGCCAGCTCGAACAAGCCGTCGAACTCAGTCATTGCTGCGGCGCTCGGATCGCGAGTCTGCTGGTCGGTGTCGATACGGACACCGATGCGATTCGCGTACACGTTCCCGACGGGAGCGGCGCGATCGCCACGGATCGTTATGTCGAGAACCTCGCCCTCTATGAAAACACACTGGGTCTAGGGCGCGAAGAGGCGAAGGACGCGATCCGCGCCGCCGTTGCCGCCTGCGCGGGCGTGCCCGCCGACGACACGGCGAGCGAGGGTATGCGCTGGTTCTGCGGGTATCTGCTCAAGAACAACATCGCGCAGATCGACGCCGTACGCGCCTGGCATGGCGGCACTTATGCAGACCGCGGTCATACCGAACGGCTGATCGTCGTCGGCGACGCGGTCGATGATGTGCAGCTGCGCAATCTCGCGTTTCAGGCCCAGATGGACACGGTCGAGGAAGGCTCGGTGGATCTCGACATCGGCCTGCACATCCTGCGGGGGCTGAACGAGCCGCGCTCGCTCGCCGTTCCCGTTCTCGTCCACCTGCGCTATGACCCCCGCATTCCCGGAGCACGCGAGCGCGCCGAAAGTCGTGCACTGCGCCTGCAAAGGGCGATCGAGGCGCGCCATGCGGCGGCGGTCACCGCCGGGGTGATCGTCGTGCGATCCGCCGTCCGCGCGGGCGACGCCGCACGCCTCGATCCGATCGAACCGCGCGCCGCGGATCATGATCTCGCTGTTGCGAGCTCGGAGTCTCATTCATGAAGATATGTCAAGTCGAGGGCACCTTGGTTGCGACCGCCCGAATCGGCAGCTTGCAGAACCGCCGACTGCTCGTCGTCAAGGAACGCGGCAGCAGCGGTAAGCAGGTGGCGGTCGATCCCGTCGGCTGCAAACCCGGCGATTGGGTCATCGCGGTCGGCAGTTCCGCCGCGCGCGACGCAGCGGGCAGCAAGGACTATCCGAGCGATTTGACGATCGTCGGCATCATCGATTACTGGGACGACAGCAGCGGCCAGGCAGGAGTCAGAGCGGATGCAAATCCATCGCGTCGTCCGTGATCTCGTGACCACGAAGCGCAATTTTTGGCTGGCGGCCAAATCGCTGCGCGTGGTCGAGGATCACAAGGGCAATCTCGAGGTGGCGCTCGATCCGATCGGCGCCAAGCCGGGCGATTTCGTCGTCACGATAGGCATATCCGCCGCGCGTATCGCGGCGGGCAATCCGAAGATCACCACCGATCTGACGATCGGCGGGATCATCGATCATTGGGATGAGGCGCACTGGCGTCTTTGACGCCGGCGTGCCGACAACGTTGGATATGGCAAGCAAACCAAAGCGAAGGAGATCGAAGATGGCAAGTGAAAAATTGGGCATCGCCCTGGGCATGATTGAGACCCGCGGCCTGGTGCCGGCGATCGAAGCGGCCGATGCGATGACGAAAGCCTCCGAGGTACGGCTGGTCGGGCGGCAGTTCGTCGGCGGCGGTTATGTTACTGTTCTCGTTCGCGGTGAGACCGGTGCGGTCAACGCGGCGGTGCGCGCCGGCGCGGACGCCTGCGAGCGAGTCGGCGACGGCCTGGCGGCAGCCCACATCATCGCCCGCCCGCATTCGGAGGTCGAACAGATCCTCCCGGTGCAGGCGAGCGGTGCGGATGCGGCCATCAGCTGATGTCCGCGCAAGCGATTGGGCCCCGGCACGAGGCGCCGGCCGGGCGGGCGCAGGCAGCCCCGCTCGGCCATTTGCCGGTCGCAGAACGAGCAGTGGAGGGAAGAACGATGGCGGAGACATTGCCGCTGCCTGAAGGTTGGGAGGCGGTTGAACGCCCTCCGTCATTGTTTCGTCGTTTCCAGTTCGCCTCGTACCGCGAGACGCGCGCGTTTCTCGACCGTCTCGCCAAGCTGTCCGAGGAAACAAATTTGTATCCGGATCTCGGCTTCGGCACGACGCACGTGAATGTCACCGTGCACGGGTCTGACGGCAAGCCCCCTGGCGAGCGCGAGATCGACTTCGTCGGCAAGGCCGCGAAGCTCGCGTTGCCCGTTTAGGCCCGGGCGTACGGCGGTGCATTCCGCTCCGATCGACGTTGCGGTTTGCATCGTGCAGGCGGCCGATGGCCGCGTGCTGATGGCCGAGCGCACGCCGCGGCAATTGTCCGCAGGCTACTGGGAACTCCCCGGCGGTAAAGTCGATCCAGGCGAGACACCCCAGCAGGCGGCGGTGCGGGAGCTGGGCGAGGAGATCGGCATCACCGCCCTTAACCTGCGTCCTTGGATCAACTACGTCCATGTCTTCAGGCTGCGGCGGCTGCGGCTGTTCTTCTTTCGCGTCGACCGCTGGTCGGGTGATGCGCACGGGCGCGAGGGCCAACGGATCGCCTGGGTTGATCCTGCCAACCCGCAGGTTGCGCCGATCCTGCCGTCGGTCGAGCGGGTGATGCTGGCGCTCGGACTGCCCGACGTGTACGCCGTCAGCGACTCGCACCGACATGGTGGTCCCGACCGCGTGCTCGCGGGTCTGCCTGGCGCGTTGCGCGGCGGGCTGCGTCTCATTCAGGTACGGGAACCGGCGATGGCGCCGGATCAGCGCGTGGTGTTCGCGCGACGCGTCGCCGCCATCGCCGAACCCTACGGTGCGCGCATTCTGCTCGCGGGTTCCGCACTCGAGGCGCGCCGCGCCAATATGAGCGGCACGCATGCGACGGCCGCCGAGCTGCGCCGCACCACGAGCCGACCAGCGGTGAAATTCTGGATGGTATCCTGCCACGATGACAGGGACCTCAAGCGCGCCGAGGAGCTTGGCGCCGATGCCGCGGTACTCTCGCCGGTGCTACCCTGTAGCAGCCATGCGACGAATACACCGCTCGGCTGGGAAGGCCTGCACAGCCTCGCGGCGAGTGCGCGGCTGCCCGTCTACGCGCAAGGGGGCTTGTCGCGCGCCGCGCTGGCCGACGCGCGTCGCGCGGGAGCGGTGGGCATTACCACGGGCGACTGGCTATGACGAGCGCAGTCGGGCACGGATCGCACTCGAGCGCAACCATAAGCGCATCTGAAGTCACGACAACAAGTTTTGAATGGAGGATCTTTCGGCGCTCTTTTATGCTTTGAGCTCTCGATTCACAATAAGCATAATCGGTTCATCGGGAGGCCCATTTGGTCAGTAACTGGCTCTGGCTCATTGGTTTAGGACCCGCCCTGCTCGGCCTGGTGGGTGTGCTGCAGATCAACGATAGCCGCCGCGCGACGGAGCTGGGTATCCTTGCCGCCAAGTCGACGGCGGCGCTGACGGCATTGATTGCCGCCGCCACCACCCTGTCGGTGATCGAGCACGGCTCATTGCGGACACCACTCATCGGCATCGGCGGCATTGGACTCAGCCTCTACATCGATGCACTCGCGGCCATGATGTTCTGCCTGGTTGCCTTGATCGGCCTGGTGGTCGTCGCGTACAGCCAACATTACATGGACGGCGACCCGCAGCAATTGCGTTTCATGCGCCTGCTGTGTCTCACCCTCGCGGCGGTGTTGCTCGTCATCGTCTCGGGCAATCTCCTGCAATTCACCGGTGCCTGGATCGCGACGAGCTTGAGTTTGCAGCGGCTACTCGTGTTCTATCCAGGACGCCAGGCGGCAATCCTCGCCGCGCGGAAGAAATTCCTGACGAGTCGCGTCGGCGATCTGTGCCTGTTGGGGGCCATGGCTCTCATTTATCAACTCTGCGGGAGTCTGCAGTACACGGCGATCAACGACGGCATGAGTGGTCTGCGCGCCGCCAGCGCACCGCTCGCGCTGCATGTCGCGGCCATGCTGCTGGTCGCCACGGCCTTCCTGAAATCGGCGCAGTTTCCCCTGCACGGCTGGCTCATCGAGGTCATGGAGACGCCGACCCCCGTGTCGGCGCTGCTGCATGCCGGCATCGTCAATGCGGGCGGTTTCCTCGTGCTGCGCTTCTCGAACTTGATCGCGCTGTCGGATCCCACGTTATACACGTTGGCCATCGTCGGCGGCATCACCGCGCTGTTCGGCTCGGTGGTCATGCTGACCCAGACTTCGATCAAGGTATCGCTCGCGTATTCGACCACCGCGCAAATGGGCTTTATGATGCTCGAGTGCGGTTTGGGGGCATTCTCCGCAGCTTTCTTGCACATTCTCGCCCATTCTCTTTACAAAGCTCACGCCTTTCTATCCTCCGGCAGCGTCATCGACATCGCCCGGGCCTCATGGACACCGAGTCCGGACGGCAAGCCGCATCCTGCGCGTCTGGTGATTTCTATCGTCGCGGTCCTGGCCGTCACGGTGGCGATCGGTTCGGTGTTCGGCACGACGTTCCAGGCCCAGCCAGGCCCGTTCACCTTGGGCGCGGTGCTCGCCCTCGCGATGGTCGTGCTGCTCGCCAACGGCATCGATGAGCGACCGAACGCTTCGGTGATTGCGCGTACGATCGGCCTCGCCGCCATCGTCACATTGATCTATTTCAGCCTGCAATTCGTCATCGAAATCCTGCTCGTCGATTGTGTGCCGGCGACTCAAGGGCTGCACGGTCCGCTCGAGCTGGTCATCGTCGTCGCGATTCTCTCAGGCTTCACGGTAGTCACGTTCTTGCAGAGTTTGCTGTCCGGACAACGCGCCTCCGGTCCGGGCTCGGAAGAAAAATGGGCCGCCCTGTATGCGCACCTGTCGAACGGTCTTTATGTCAACACGGTCGCGAACCGCTGGCTCCTCAGGTTTTGGCCGAATCCTCCCGAGCACGCGGCCGAAGCGAGCAGCCGATGAATCTCGCGCTCGCAGCGATCACCCTCTCCGCCGATGAGCGGGAGGAGCTGAAAACGGCGATCGCCGCGGCCTGTCAGCGGGTGGCTCCGCTCTGGCCGCTGAAACACTTCGTCGCGGTCAACCCGTTTCTCGGCTTTACCGACCGTTCCTTTCATGCCACCTGCACGACGATGCGGCGCGTCGCGCGCATCGACATGCTGATGCCGCGCGGCTTCTACCGGCAGGCGCTGACCACGGGCCAAATCGAGGATCGCGATCTGGCGGCCGCGCTCGCCGCGGCGCCATCCGACTGGCAGATTCCCGGGTCGGTTACCGAACTCAGGACGGCGCTAGAGCGCGATGTGCCGATTCGCACCGGCGGCAGCGCCGTGGTCGCCACTGTCGCCGAAGTACTCGACTCGCTCGCCTCCGGCGACCGGCAGGCATCGCGGACGAGTTTCATGGTCGATGAGATCTCCAAGTGGTGCGCCGCCTACTTCGACCAGGGCCAAGCAGTCTGGCGTCTGCCTTCGCGCCGACTGCGACCGTATGCTGCGTGGCGTGCGTCGATGCGCTACGACCGCAACCCAGAAATGATGGGGATTGCGGGTTTCCGCGAGGCGGTCGCCGAGTTGCCGTCGGACCCCCTTGAGGCGATCGACGCGGTGGTCCGCGAACTTGGCGTTCCCGATCGCGCGATCGCGGACTACCTGCATCAAGCTCTGTCCGATATCGGTGGCTGGGCCGCGTATGCACGTTACCTCGTCTGGAACAACGAACTCTATGGTCGTGAGGACGATACGCTCGCGCAGCTGCTCGCGATCCGCGTGGTCTGGGGCTACACGCTCTTTCTCGAACATCGAGGCAAGGCGGAATTTCGCGACGCCTGGAGCGCAGCCATGCGGGCGGCGGCAACTCCGCCACAGGATGAGCAACTTGGTCATGATCCCGATATCGCCATTGATCTGCTCCTCCAGGAAGCCTACGAGGGTGCCTATCAACGGCGGCTCCTGGCGCAAATCGGCCAGAATACCGTGGCAATTCGCCGCAAATCGGCGGGCCGGCGCAAGCAGGTCCAAGCGGCCTTCTGCATCGACGTCCGCTCGGAAATTTACCGGCGCGCGTTCGAGTCAGTGTTCACCGATGCCGAGACGCTCGGGTTCGCGGGCTTTTTCGGCTATCCGATCGAGTACGTGCAGATCGGGCATGTCGAGGGCGGGGCACAGTGTCCGGTACTGCTCACGCCTCGGTTCGTGGTTTGCGAGGCGGTAAAGCATGCCTCCTCCCAGGAGGAAACGCAGATCCTCGGGCTGCGGCAGCTGCGTCGGCGCGCCGCCAAGGCTTGGAAGTTCTTCAAGCTGGCCGCCGTCTCGTCGTTCATCTATGTCGAGACCGCCGGGCTGCTCTATGCGGCGAAGATCTTGAGCGACAGCTTGGGTCTCACTCGCCCGGTCAAGGATCCGAACACCGATGGGCTCGACGCCAGGGTACTCGGCCGGATCGGTCCGCGGATCGAGACGCGGACGATCGGCGGTCGCCAGAGCGGTTTCGACGCGAATCAACGGCTCGTTCAAGCCGAGGCGGTCCTGCGCGGTATGTCCTTGACGGACGAATTCGCGCGCCTGGTTCTGCTGGTCGGTCACGGCAGCACCACCGCGAACAACCCGCACGCCTCGAGTCTGGACTGCGGGGCCTGCGGCGGTCACACGGGCGAGGCGAATGCACGGGTGGCGGCTTTGATCCTGAACCTGCCCGATGTGCGAGCGGGCCTGCGCGGTCGCGGAATCGATATTCCCGACGACACCTGGTTCTTGGGCGGTCTGCACGATACGACCTCCGACGCCGTCGAGATTTTCGATACCGACGAGGCACCATCGACGCACAGCGAGGAGATCCGGCGATTACGCGGGCGCCTGTCGCGCGCATCGTCGCTGGCGCGGCTCGAGCGGGCCGTTCTGCTCGGCATTGCCGAAGGTCCGAAAACCGAGGCGCAGGTGCTCGCGCGCAGTCGCGACTGGTCGCAGGTACGACCCGAGTGGGGTCTTGCCGGCAACGCCGCCTTCATTGCGGCACCCCGTTCCCGCACTCGCGGGATCGATCTCGGCGGGCGCGTATTCCTGCACGACTATCAATGGAAAAGCGATGCGGGCTTCGCGGTGCTCGACCTCATAATGTCCGCGCCCATGATCGTCGCCAACTGGATCAACCTGCAATACTATGGCTCGACCGTCAACAATCGCGCCTTCGGCGCCGGCAACAAGGTGCTGCACAACGTCACGGGGACCATTGGTGTCCTCGAGGGAAATGCCGGCGATCTGAAGGTGGGGCTGCCCTTGCAGTCGGTGCACGATGGACGCCGCTTCGTGCACGAACCGGTACGACTTAATGTATTTATCGAGGCGCCTTTGGCGGCAATCAACGGGGTAATCGCCAAGCATGCCGCCGTACGGGATCTGGTCGATAACCGCTGGCTGCACTTGTTTGCGATGTCGGAGCGCGGGATCGTCTCGCACCGGTATCGCGGGCAGCTCCGCTGGCAGGAGTTGGACGTGGCAACCGAGACGCCCTGACCACCGCCCCATCCCCAGGATACAATCGCACTAGGATGCAAGTAACACTCGCGCGATGAAGCGCTTTCTGGCGGCGGCCATCGCGCGCAGTTCGCTGCCGCTGCTCACCCGGCTCGACCCTGAGCGCGCTCATGACTGGGGTCTTGCGGGCCTGAAGCTGCTGCGCCCGCTCTGGCGAGCTCCGGACGTGCCCGTCGGGCTCGCGGTGCGCTGCCTTGGTCTCCACTTCACCCACCCCTTGGGGCTTGCGGCCGGGTTCGACAAGAACGGTGATTACCTCGATGCCTTGGGCGCGATGGGCTTCAGCCATATCGAGCTCGGGACCGTGACTCCGCTCGCCCAGCCCGGCAACCCGCGACCGCGAATGTTTCGTTTGCCGGGCGGCCAAGCCCTGGTGAACCGCATGGGCTTCAACAACAAGGGAGTGGAACACCTTATGGGCCGGGTGGCGCGCAGCTGCTACCCAGGGATCCGCGGGATCAGCATCGGCAAGAATCTCACGACCGCGATCGACAGTGCCGAACTCGATTACGTCGCCTGTTTACGCAAGGCTTACGCGGCTGCCGACTACATTGCTGTCAACGTGTCCTCGCCCAACACGGCCCGGCTGCGTGAACTGCAAGGACGCGATGGTCTCGATCGCATCGTCGGCGCCTTGCAAACCGAACGCGAAAAGCTGGCCAAGGAGCATGGCCGGCGGGTGCCGCTGCTCGTCAAAGTTGCCCCCAATCTGGATGCCGACCAGGTGGCCGCCATGGCGGCGAGCTTACGCGCGCTGGCGGTCGATGGCGTCATCGCAACCAATACCTCGAATGATCTGGCCAGCTTGGGTGAGTGGCCCGAGGCCCACCGCGGCGGACTGTCCGGCGCGCCCCTGCACCCCCTCTCGGTTCGGGTCATCGCCCAGCTACGCGCCGAATTGGGTGGCGACTATCCCATCATCGGCGTCGGCGGCATCATGAGCGCCGCGGACGCGCTGGCCACGTTGCGCGCGGGCGCCACGCTGCTGCAGATCTACACCGGCTTCGCCTACCGTGGCCAGGACTTGGTCCGCGAGATCCTCGCGGCGCTCACAACCGACCTTCATGGCGCATCGATCTCGTAACCCTTGGCGCGCAGCTCATCGAGCAGCCCGCCCTTTTCCAACAGCATATCGAGGTTCACCACGGCCACGGTCACGGCGTCGCCCTGCAGGTACTTCTCGATGCTCTCGAGCCAGGTCCGACGCACCTCGTTGATGAGATCGTTGGCGCCGGCGCCCGCGTCCAAGGCCGCACGGCAGGCATCGACTTCGGCCGGCTCATGCAAGTTGGCGATGCGTTCCACATTACCGCTCGCCCAAGCCTGCGCCCGATCCACCAGCCGCGGCAGGTCCTGCTCCACCGTCACCAGCGAGGCTGCCACGCAGGCGTCTTCGGTGGCCGGCGGCAGGCTCTTCAGCACGTCGAGAAAATCGCTGACGCCGGCGATCTTCAATTCCTCCACGCGCACACCGTGTTTTTCGGCCAGCATGCGCACGGCTGCACCGAGATCGAGCCGCGTCGACAATCCCACCTGGTGGAAGGCGGCTTGCTGCAAGAAGGCCGCGGCGATGATCGGCCGATAACGCTCCCACTTGTCGGCCTCCGTCGTGTACTTGGCGCGCTGTACGGCAAAGCGCGCATACAAGTCAGGCGGCATCACGTCCTCCAGCCGCCGGCCGCCATGCACCATCAAGAGGCTTCGTTCGGTGATGAGCAGCCAGAGAATACGCACGATCCCGATGTCGAATGGCTTCGGGATGAGCACTCGCTGGGTGGTGGCAAGCAGCTGTTCGAACTGCGTGGAACGCCAGGTGATGCCCCTCGGCAATGGCGTCATGCTGCCGAGAATCCACACATCCGCCGAACCATGATGCACACGCCACATGCCGGGTCCCGTGCGCTCGCCGGTGACCACGACTTCATCCAGCAAGGGAGGCGGATCGGCGGCCCGGCTCGGCGAGGCCAGCGGCAGCACACCGACGAGGACGACGGCAACGCGCCAAAGGCCACGCAGTTCACGTTTGCCTCGTCGGATTATTTGTAGGATCGACCTATTCCGCCGCAGGAGGTTTTCCATGGCGAACATTATGGCATCGGCCGAGCGCATCGCGTGCGCAGCGGCCGGCCTGCTGCTGTCCGCCTCGCCGCTCGCGCGCGCTGCGGACCTGCCGGTGGGCGGCTACGAGCCGCTGTCGACGAATTATTCGTTCATCCTCGACAAGAGCCACGGGTCGGATGATTACTCGGTGTTTCACTACGCGGTGGCCGAAGATTTCGGCGTGGTCAGCGGCGGCTTTGCCGCCTCCGACGATCCCCGGTTGAAGCCGCTGACTCGCCTCGACTCGGCGTGGAGCTTGTCATCGCCGCTTATTTCCTTGCCGATGCGGGTCGGCGACGGTGTCTCGAGCGCCGATCTGTGGAGCGAACCCGCCCGCCTGGGGGGCGTGCAGATCGGCAACTATCAACCGCTGACACCGCCCGTGGTCTCACCGCCGACGATGCTTGCCTCGCCCTATCAGCAGGCCGGATCCGCAACGGTCTACACCACGCGTTTCATGGACCATCTGCAGTCACTGCTGCAATGGCAACAGGCAGGATTGACGGCGGAGAATCGCAGCGAGTTCTCGCTCGAATCGGGCCGGCTGAGGGAGAACTTCGAGGTGCGCAGCAACGATTATGGGCCATGGTTCACCTCGGGCACCTATCGTTATGGACTGAACCAGGCAACGACCGTCGATGCCGAGTTCGCCCAGGTGGCCCGGGCCCAAAACTACCTGGGATTGGGTGTGCTCGAGGGCTTGGGTCCCGTCGGCACCGTCTCGGCGCGGGTCGCGAGCAGCCATGACGGCGAATCCTACGGGTGGCTCACCGTGCTCGGCGCCGACTACCGGCACGATCAAATCAATCTCGCCTTGAGATCGAACATTCAGTCGCCGACTTTTCAAGATGTCGGCGATGCGGCGGTCATCGAACCGTTGCGCCAACGCACGTTGGCGAGCGCGGGTGTGGATCTCGGCGGTCTGGGCCGTATCTCGCTCGCCGGCGCCGCCCAACTCTACACGGATGACAGCCGCCGCGACGTCCTCGCCTTGAGTCATGCCATGCATTTCGGCAGCGGCGGCATCATCTCGACGGCGGCCGCCTATTCACCGGGACCGTCCGGCAACGCCGCCCTGCTGCTGTCCTTTACCTATCCCTTCGACGCCATCGGCCGGTCGGCGCGGACGCTCGATCGCGCGGTGGCGTCGAGCTTGGATCAAAGCATGGTCGACGCCTTCGGCTTGCCGAAGATGCCGACCGTCGGCCGCATCACCTTGGACCGCCCGGGGCAGTCCATTTATTGACCGCGAGTTTTTTTGGCCGTGAGCTTTTGCAGGAAGTCGTAGTAAAAGTCGACACCCCGATAAAACGACTCAACCGGGATCCGCTCATCCCTGCCGTGCATGCGATTATCATCGTGATCGAGGGCAATCCCGGAAATCCCGTAGCTCGGGATGCCGGCGGCCATGGTGTGAATGCTGTCCGAGGCGCCCGTTTCCATGATCGGCACCACCGGTGTGCCGGGCCATAGCGTCTCGGTCGCGCTGTGCAGGGCGTTCATCACGTCGGCGCGCAGGGGCGGCGGCACCATCGCCTTGCGATCTGAACCATGTTCGGCGAGTTCGCCGGCATCGCTCTTGTAGAGTACGCGAAGTGCGGGGTCGGCAAATAATTTCACCAGCGACAGCCGGATCTCCTCCTGCGAATGGCCCGGGAAAATCCGGCAATTCACATTCGCCTCGGCGTGTTGCGGCAGCGCATTCGGTGCATGACCCGCGGCCAGCATGGTGGCGACGCAGGTGGTTCGCATGGTGGAGTTATAGCGTGGGTCCTCGGCCAGCCGGTCGATCGCCTTTGGGTCCGGCGGGGTCGCCGTTATCGCGCGAAAATCCTCGGCGAGAAGCCCCTTGTCGATGGCCGCCATCGCCGTGAAGTATTCGCGCGTCACCGCGTTCATTTCGAACGGAAATGGTGTCGCCTGCAGGCGTGCCAGCGCATCGACGATGTGGTAAATCGCGTTATCCGGGCGGGGTAGCGAACTGTGCCCACCCGGATTGGTGGCGACCAGCTCGAAATCCGCGTACAGCTTTTCCGTTGCCTCGATTTCCATGGTCAACGGTTTGCCGTGGTCGGTGACCACGCCGCCCGAATCGGGATTGAGCACATAGTCGGCATCGATGAGGTCACGGTGATTGTCGAGCAACCACAGGACGCCATTCGACTTGCCGCCCTCCTCATCGGCCGTGAGTGCCAGGATGATGTCGCGATCCGGCACGTAGCCCGCCTTCTTCAGCCGGATGAAATCGGTGACGACGATGGCATCGCTCGATTTCATGTCCTGCGTTCCGCGGCCGTAGTAGTAGCCGTCCTTCTCGACGAATTGAAAGGGATCGCTGCTCCAGTCCTCGCGGCGAGCCTCGACCACGTCCAGGTGGGCGATGATGAGAATTGGCTTGAGCTTGGAGCCACGCTGGCCGCGGTAGCGGACGACCAGATTGCCTTTGCGGTCATTGGGTCCGAGTACGGTCACGTCGGCGGCGGGAAACCCCGCATCCACGAGCCGCGCAGCCATGGCATTCGCCGCCACCGTGGTGCTGCCGACGGAATCGGTGGTGTTGATTTCGATGAGCTGCTTGAAAATGTCATGCGCCAGCGAATGAGTTTCAGATTCGCTGAGCGGTGCCGACAGAGTGCGTGTCGCAAGGAACATACCCGCGGCGAGCGCGAGTGCTGCAGGGGAGACGTGGTAGCGCAAGGAAACTCCATATTTTCCGGATTAAGCGGTCACAATGGCGGTTGGCCTCGAGCGAGTCAACCGCACTGCGGCGGCCGGTCCGATCCACTATGCGGAGCGCCTGTTGCGGCGCAATCGAAACATGCGATCCAAATGCTATCTTGGCGGGTCGACATGACTATCAATCACCCAGGGAGTGGCATCATGAAGAGCATCGAACAGCGCGCTGTATCGCGTGAAGAGGCGGAAAAGGCGGTCAAGACCTTGTTGTTGTGGGCGGGCGAAGACCCGGAGCGCGAGGGACTCACCGATACGCCGAAACGCGTGGTGGACGCCTACCAAGACTGGTTCTCAGGCTATGGCAGCGATCCGGGTGACTACCTGCTGCGCACCTTCGAGGAAGTCGAAGGCTACGACGAAATGGTGATTTTGCGCGACATCGCCTTCGAGTCCTTCTGCGAACACCACATGGCGCCCATCATCGGCCGCGCCCACGTGGGCTACCTGCCGACCGCCCGAGTCGTCGGCATCAGCAAGCTCGCCCGGGTCGTCGACGGCTTCGCGCGGCGCTTTCAAGTGCAGGAGAAACTCACGGCGCAAATCGCCGCATGCATCGATGAAACACTGAAACCGCGCGGTGTGGGCGTGGTGATCGATGCGGTACATCAATGCATGACCACCCGCGGCGTGCACAAACTCGGCGTGTCGATGGTGACCAGCAAGATGCTCGGCACCTTCCGCAAAGATCCGAGCACGCGGGCGGAATTCCTCCGCTTCATCGACATCGAGGGCATTCAGCGCCGCTGAGGCCGGCCCGGCGAAATACCCGGACAGGCAGCTAGTTACGCCGCGAGGTTGCAGACCCGCGGACGGGCATCAAATCCACCGAGAAGCTGTAGCTGTGCCGCTCGCCGGGCTGCAGGGCACCGACCCCCACCACGTGTCGCGCGATTTTCTCGCCGCGTTGATTCATGATCGACACCACGACACAGTATTCGCACGGCTCCTCGCGAACGGCATGCTGGATCGTCCCCTCGACCCGCATCGCCGGTATGCCACGGCTTTCGGGATCCGCTGCACCCGAGTTGAAGCGTAAATGATGCTGACAGCCGGGACAGATGCTGGCGCTCTGCAGAACCGTGGCCTTGCAATGAGGACAGATCCGCGTTGCGCCCAGCGAGCCTGGACGAACGGCGCTCATGCTCAGGTCTTGCCGGCCGCCACGCTGGCAGAGGTCGGCACACCCGTGGCCGTTCCGGTGGCTGTCGTGACGTTCGTCTTGGCGACCTTTTCTTCGGCCCAGCCGAATTCCACGTGACCGCGCATGCGTGACCCGGCAGCCACCGTGATGGAGCCGGCCTTGACGTCGCCGACGATCACCCCGCCCTCGAGGACGTCGACTCGCTTGGCCGACTCGATATTACCCTGCAGTTCGCCGCCGACGACGACGATGCCGGCCAACAGCTGGCCTGTCAGATGCGCGCCGGGCTCGATGCTGAAATTCCCGTCGATCCGCACATCGCCCTTGAAACGGCCGGCAATTTTCACGTTACCGGTGCCTTCGATCTTGCCTTCAATCGATAAATTGGCGGCGATCACCGACTCGCCGCCTTCGACCCGGGCGGCGGGTACCGGCGCCGGGCGGCGCGGCGCCGCGCCGGCATCAGCCGTTGCCCGCGGATCGGGGGTCGGCGTCGGCGCAGGCGCAGGGCCGAGAGCGGACGGCGTAGGGGTTTCTTTCCAAAGTGCCATGACAGGTCTCCTGTTGGTGTGATTCCAAAGATTACACGCTAACGCTCTGAAATGTCATAGGGCGAGTGTCTTTAAATGGCGACGGGGCATCCATGCACCGGGCGGCTGTGCGGCGGTGAACTATAATCAGGCGAAAGCCGCTCCTTGAGGAAAGTTCTTTGTTCGAACACATAAGCCGCCTTGATCCCGACCCCATCCTCGGTCTGATGGCGCAATATCGTGCCGATCCGTACCCGCAGAAAGTTGACCTTGGCGTCGGCGTATTTCGTGATCTGCTCGGCAACACCCCCATCCTCGATTGCGTCCGACGCGCCGAAACCGAGGTGATAGCGGCGCAAACCACGAAGTCCTACGTTAGCGCCGCGGGCCGTGAGGAGTTCAACGGCCTGGTCGAGGAGCTGGTGCTGGGCGAGGGACATCCTGCGCGGCGAGAGCGCCGCGCCCGTACCGTGCAAGCGCCCGGCGGCTGCGGCGCTCTTCGGGTGGGGGCGGAGCTCATTCGGGTGGCGGCGCCGGCGACCACGGTGCACGTGAGCACACCCACCTGGGGCAACCACATCCCGCTCTTGGGCAGTTCCGGACTGCGCCTTGCCCGTTACCCGTACTACGACCCGATCGCTCACCGGCTCGAATTCGACGCCATGCTGGAACACCTGAACACCGCCACGGCCGGCGACGTGGTCTTGCTTCATGCCTGTTGCCACAATCCCACGGGCGCGGATCTCAACCCGGACCAATGGGAGGAGGTGATCGGGCTGTGCGAGCGACGCCGCCTGGTGCCGTTTCTCGATCTCGCCTATCAGGGGTTCAGCGACGATTTGACGATGGATGTGGCGGCAGTGCGCCGCGTGGCCGAACGCCTCCCGGAAGCGCTCATCGCCACCTCCTATTCAAAGAACTTGGGCTTGTACCGCGAGCGCGTTGGCGCCCTGATCATCGTCAGCGAGAGCGATGCGCGCGCGACCGCCGCGCAAACTCATATTCTCCAGATCGCGCGCAGCATCTACTCCATGCCTCCCGATCACGGCGCCGCCATCGCAGCCCGCATCTTCGCAGACACACCGCTGCGCGCCGCGTGGATCTTCGAACTCGCGCAGATGCAACGGCGGATCCAAGCCATGCGCGCACTGCTGGCGCTCGAGCTGCGCGCGGCGACCGGCGGCAATGCCTTCGATTTCATCGAACATCAGCGCGGCATGTTCTCGCTGCTGGGCGTGTCGAGCGCGGTGGTCGGGCGGCTGCGCGATACGCATCACATCTTCATGACGCAAGACAGCCGCATGAATCTCGCCGGCATACTGCCGGACAATGCGCGCTACGTGGCTGAGTCGATCGTCGCCGCAATCGGCGCCTAGCCGTTCAGCCGCGGTCGCTCGGTTCAACCGCGGCCGCTGCGATCAGTGGGGCCAAGCACTCTGGGTCGGCTGCTGAAACGCTGCCGAATTTCGCCGTTGCGCGACCTTTCGTTGAACCGACCCCGGCAATAACTCGTCAACACCTTCCGCCAGAAGGCAACGGCGCCGGGATTGCGTTCGTATTCGACGATTTCCCATTCGCCGGCAAAACGATCGAATATCAATGTCGCCGCATCCCGGCCGATGCCGCCGCGTCGAAACGGCGCGCGAATGAAGAATTCCGACATGTTGTAGTCGACCAGCGCTTCGCCCGCCATGGCCACTCGCGGCCGGGAGACCAACGCGAAACCGACGCTGTCCGACCCCTTCAAGATGACCAAGGGATGAGAGTGATCATTGGCGAACCAATGCGCAAAGATCTCGTCCTCACGGGGGTTATGCTCGCCCAGCACGGAGAACAATCCGGTGTTGAGATCAGACAGCGCCTCGAGATACTCGCCGTAGACATCTTGGATCCATAGCCGATCCTTCTTCGACTGCCGGCAGTCGCGAATACTGACTAACAATGATGACACATCCGTGCGCCCTCAAAAAAACACAGCCCGAGCGGACGAACCTCAAGTCCGTCCGCTCGGGCATGTGGGTTCAGCGCGAAGCGATTACTACTTCGGCGCGTCCGCACTCGACGCCGAGGATGCTGCGGAGGCCGCGTCTGCGGCGGCGCTGGCGGCGGTGGCCGAATCAGCGGCAGCGGAAGCAGCGCTGTCGGCGGCGGAAGCAGCGGGCGGAGTCGTGTCGGTCGTGGGCGCGGGAGCCTCGGTCTTGCTGCCGCAGGCACTTAGTACCAGTGCAGCGACAAAAGCGCTTAAAGCAAGTTTGGTCTTCATCTATCGATACCCCAGAAATATTTAATGATAACTAAAAGGCCGAGCGTGTTTCTGGGTGTACACCCAGACTTCGACGCAGATTTTAGATTGTTTCGCCCCATTTTCATATCTCTTTCGCGGATTATGGACTGGCTTTAACCGGCATCTATAGGTCCCGGGGTAAGTAGTGCATAATTTACTCGGGAAACAAACAGTCGAGGCGATGTGAGCGTGAGCGCCAACGATTTGGACGATCTCTATTTGTATCATTTACAAACTCTCATCCAACGGACCGATCGTTCGCTTGCGGACACAGGCTTCGACGCCTTGGTGATCGAGGCGGGCGTTCCTCCCACACAGTTTCTCGACGATCAAGACTACCCCTTCAAGGTCAACCCACATTTCAAAGCATGGGTGCCCATCGTCGACAATCCGTCGAGCTTTCTGGTGTACCGCCCCGGACGGCGGCCGCGCGTTCTGTTCAATCAGCCGAATGACTTCTGGCACAAACCGGCGCCGTTCCCGGATGGTGCCTGGACCCATGAGGTCGACGTCATAGCATTGAGCGATAGGGCTCAGGCGCCGGAGCATTGGGCGGGCACCGGCCGAGTGGCCTTCATTGGTCAAGCGGCAAGCTTTCCGGGAGCCGACGTCGCCCTGGTCAACGACAAGGACTTGCTGGCGCGGCTGCACTTCGATCGCGCCGTGAAGACTCCCTATGAACTAGAGTGCATGCGCCGCGCCAGCATGCTGGGTGCGCTCGGGCATCGCGCGGCTCATCTGGCGTTCCTCGGTGGAGCGTCCGAATACGGCGCGCATATGCAATACCTGCAAGCCTGCATGCAGCGCGAAGAAGAAATGCCCTACAACAACATCGTCGCCTACAATGAAAATGCGGCGGTCCTCCATTACCAGCATCTCGAGCGCCGCGTGCCGAAGCCGCTGCGATCGTTCCTGATCGACGCCGGTGCGCAATATCGCGGCTACGCCGCCGACATTACCCGCACGTACGCTGCGGTACCGGGGCGATTCGCCGACCTGATCGCGGCCACCGACCGCGCGCAGCAGAAGCTGTGCGCCGAGATCGTCGCCGGCAAGGATTACCGCGAAGTACACCTGTCGGCCCATCGAGTGTTGGGTGATGTGCTCGAGGAAGTCGGCGTCACCCGCGTGAGCGGGGAAATCGCGCTGGAGCGCGGCGTGACCAGTGTGTTCTTTCCGCATGGCATCGGCCATCTGCTCGGACTGCAGGTGCACGACGTCGGCGGTGTTCAAGGCAGCGTGACCGGCAAGGAGCGGGAACGGCCCCCAGGACACCCCTACCTGCGCCTGACGCGGATGCTGGAGCCCGGTGTGGTGGTGACGGTGGAGCCCGGGCTGTACTTCATCGGCTCGTTGCTCGATGCCGCGCAGGCTGACAAAGCCAAGGCGGCATTGATCGACTGGGACGTGGTTGCGGAATTGAAACCCTACGGCGGTATTCGTATCGAAGACAATGTCGCGACCACGACCGGCGCCCCGGAGAATATGACTCGCGATGCGTTCGCCAAGCTCGGCGCGGAAAGGGCGGCAGCCTGAATCGTCGGCCGCCGTCCCCCTGAGCGATCAGGCGGCGGCTTTCTTCCGCCGCTTCGGTGCCTCGGCAGCGGCAGCTGCATCATCGCTCCCAGCGGCCTTTTTCTTGGACTTCTTCGGCGCCTTCGCATCCTTGTCCGACTCACCGGCGGCGCCTACGGTGGCGAGTTCCACGAGCTGCATCAGCGCCATATCGGCTGAATCACCAGGCCGGGGCTCCATCTTCAGGATCCGGGTGTAACCACCCGCACGCGCCTTGAAACGCGGCCCAAGATCCGTGAACAGTTTCTCGACCACCGCCTCGTCGCGCAAGCGTGCGAAGGCGAGGCGCCGCTTGCCGAGCGAATCAATCTTCGCGAGCGTGATGAGCGGCTCGACTACGCGGCGCAACTCCTTGGCCTTGGGCACGGTGGTGCGAATGGTTTCATGACGCAGCAAGGAGGTGGCCATGTTGCGCATCAACGCATGCCGGTGCGAGGCGTTGCGCGAAAGCTGTCGGCCGCTGTTTCTGTGACGCATGGTCTTAGATTCCGTCGCGCTCGTCGTCGCGCTTCAGGCCCGGGGGCGGCCAGTTGTCGATACGCATGCCGAGAGTCAAACCGTGGCTCTCCAGCACTTCCTTGATTTCCGTGAGCGACTTCTTGCCGAGATTCGGCGTGCGCAACAGCTCCACTTCCGTTCGCTGCACGAGGTCGCCGATGTAGTGAATGTTCTCGGCCTTCAGGCAATTGGCGGAACGCACCGTGAGTTCCAACTCGTCCACCGGTCGCAGCAGGATGGGATCGAACTGGGTTTCTGTCGCCTTCGCCGTCGACTCGTCCTGACCCTGTAGGTCGACGAACACCGACAGCTGATCCTTCAAGATGCCGCCAGCACGCCGAATGGCTTCCTCGGGATCGATGGTGCCGTTGGTCTCGATGTCGAGGATCAACTTGTCGAGATCGGTACGCTGCTCGACGCGCGCGCTCTCGACGTTGTAGGTAACCTTGCGCACCGGGCTGAACGACGCATCGAGTTGTAATCTACCGATGGCCCGGGTCTGTTCCTCGAAGGCCAATCGCTGCGCCGCCGGACGATAGCCACGGCCCCGCTCGACCTTGAGGGACATCGTCAATTCGCCCGCCTTGGTGAGGTTGGCGATCACCAGATCCGGATTCAGGATTTCGATGTCATGGTCGCCGGAAATGTCGCCGGCCGTGACCGGTCCGGGTCCCTTCTTGTGCAGTCGAACCTCGGCGACGTCCCGCGTATGCATGCGGATCGCCACCGATTTGAGATTGAGCAGAATATCAACCACGTCCTCCTGGACCCCTTCGATGGCGGTGTATTCGTGCAACACGCCCTCGATCTCGATTTCCGTGATGGCCGCTCCGGGGAGCGAGGACAAGAGAACCCGGCGCAGCGCATTGCCCAGGGTGTGACCAAAGCCGCGTTCAAACGGTTCGATCACGATACGCGCATGGCGCGGCGACACGGGCTGGACCTTGACCACCCGTGGCTTCAGAAATTCATTGATCGATCCTTGCATGGATATCACCTACGTTGACTAACCGCGAACACGCCGCCCAAAGACTTACTTCGAATACAACTCGACGACCAGGCTCTCGTTGATATCGGGGAGGATTTCCTGCCGATCGGGGACGGATTTCAAAATGCCGGAGAACTTCTTGTCGTCCACTTCAACCCAGTCGGGAAAACCAACCTGCGCGGCGATCGTCAGCGCTGCCTGGATGCGGGTCTGCTTCTTTGCCTTCTCCCGCAGGCTCACCACATCGCCGGCCTTGCACTGATAGGACGCGATGTTGACCAGCTTCTCATTCACGGCCACGGCCTTATGGCTGACCAGCTGGCGTGCCTCGGCGCGGGTCGCGGCGAACCCCATGCGGTAAACCACATTGTCGAGCCGGCATTCCAAGAATTGCAGCAGGGTTTCGCCCGTGGCGCCCGGACGACCGGCGGCCTTTTGATAGTAATTCCGAAACTGACGCTCGAGCACGCCGTACATCCGGCGCAGTTTTTGCTTCTCCCGCAGCTGCAAACCGTATTCCGACAAACGCTGCTTGCGCTCGCTCTTGACGCCGCCCGGGGGCACCTCGAGTTTGCACTTCGACTCGAGCGGCTTGGCGCCGCTCTTCAGGAACAGGTCGGTTCCCTCGCGACGCGACAGCTTGCATTTAGGACCCGTGTACTTTGCCATTACAAACCTCTAGACCCGACGCTTTTTCGGTGGACGACATCCGTTGTGGGGAATGGGCGTCACATCTTCAATGTTGGTGATCTTCAAGCCGCAGCCATTCAACGCACGCACCGCCGATTCACGGCCCGGGCCGGGGCCCATGACCCGCACCTCGACGTTCTTCACCCCATGCTCCTGCGCCGCATTGCCGGCACGCTCGGCGGCCACCTGTGCCGCAAAGGGCGTGGACTTGCGCGAACCCCGGAAACCGCAACCGCCCGACGTGGCCCAGGACAAGGTATTGCCTTGCCGGTCGGTGATGGTGATGATGGTGTTGTTGAAGGAAGCGTGCACATGAGCGATCGCATCGAGCACGTTCTTGCGAACCTTCTTGCGGGCCGGTTTGCCGCCCTGGCCACCCTGCGCCGAACCTTGTTTCTGATCTGCCATGGAAATTCCTTACACCTTGCCCGGGGGCGCGTTCATCTTCACGGCCTGCTTGCGCGGACCCTTGCGGGTTCGGGCATTGGTGCGGGTGCGCTGACCCCGCATCGGCAGACCCCTGCGATGGCGAATGCCGCGATAGCACCCCAGATCCATCAAGCGTTTGATATTCATCGAAACTTCGCGCCGAAGGTCACCCTCGACCGCGAATTTGGCCACTTGGGAACGCAACGAGGCCACTTCGGCGTCGGTCAAGTCCTTGACCTTGACGCTGTACTTCACGCCGGCGGCATCGCAAATGCGCGCGGCGCGGCTGTTGCCGATACCAAAAATGTGAGTGAGTCCGATGACGACATGCTTGTTCATCGGTATGTTGATGCCGGCGATACGCGCCATCTACTTCTCCACCAGCGCCCGCGAAAAAAAGCGCATTAGTATATTAGGAAGCCGCTCGATTTTCAATTGATTCACGGTACTCAACCCTGCCGCTGCTTGTGCCGGGCGTCCGATGAACAGATGATGTAAACGATGCCGCGCCGCCGCACGACCTTGCAGTTCTTGCAAATCTTCTTTACCGAAGGACGAACTTTCATTTCTTGGCTCCAATGCCCCGCAGACTGGCCTTCTTCATCAGGCCCTCATATTGATGCGACATCATGTGGGACGACGCCTGGGCGACGAAATCCATGACACCAACGACGATAATCAGCAACGACGTGCCGCCGAACTGGAAAGGGATGCTGGGGTTTACCATCCGGATGATTTCGGGCAGCAGGCAAACCGACATGATGTAGAGGCCGCCCCAGAGGGTGAGCCGGGTTAGCACCTTGTCCAAGTACTCGCCGGTTTGCTGGCCGGGGCGGATGCCGGGAATGAACGCGCCGGCCTTCTTGAGATTGTCGGCCGTGTCGCGTGCGTCATAGACAAGCGCCACATAAAAGAAGGCAAACCCGATGATCAACAGCGCGAACAGCACCACATGCAGCGGTTGGCCGTAGTTCAGGATGGAGGCGATTTCCTGCAAGGTGCGCTGAATCTTGTTCGGCGTCGGGCTGTTGCCGCCGAAAAACTGTGCCAGGGTGGCCGGAAACACCAACAGGCTCGAGGCAAAAATCGGCGGAATGACGCCGGCCATGTTGAGCTTGAACGGCAGGTGGGTGCTCTGCCCCTGCATCATCCGCCGGCCCACCTGACGCTTCGCGTAATTGACCTGGATCTTGCGCTGAGCGCGCTCGACGAAGACGCAGAACAACGTGACTAGAATCACCACCACGACGATCATCAGCACGACCAACGGGTTCATCTCGCCCGACCGCACCATTTCCAAGGTGTTGCCGATGGCCCGCGGCAGGCCGGCGAGGATGCCCGCGACGATCAGCATGGTGATGCCGTTGCCGATGCCCCGTTCCGTGATCTGCTCGCCCAGCCACATCACGAACATCGTGCCGGTGGTGATGGATACGGTGGCGATGAACAGAAATTGCGGCCCGGGGTTCGGCACCAGGCCATTGCCTGAGTTCTGGATCGCCAGCGCCGCACCGAAACCCTGGAATCCCGCCAGGAACACCGTGCCGTAGCGGGTGTATTGCATCAATTTACGCCGGCCCGACTCTCCATCCTTGCGGATCTGCGCCCAGGGCGGATAGACCATCGAGGCCATCTGAATGATGATCGAGGCGGTGATGTAGGGCATCACATTCAGAGCGAAAATACTGAAGCGCTGCAAGGCGCCGCCTGAGAACATGTTGAACATGCCGAGCAGCGTGCCCTGCTGACCGGAAAAGAACGTCGCAAAGCGCGCGGCATCGATGCCGGGCACCGGAATGAAGGTGCCGACTCGATACACCACCAGGGCGCCCAACAGAAACCATAGACGCTTGCGCATCTCGGCAAAGCGCGTCATGTCTCCTAGAGCGGCGGTACTGGTGCTGGAAGTGGCCACGTCGTATCTCTTCGCTTCAGTCGGCGAAACTGCCGCCGGCCGCTTCCACGGCGCTCTTCGCACCCTTGGTCGCGGTGATGACCTTGTCCTTGATGACGAAGGGCTTGGTGACGGCGCCTGAGAGAATGATCTTGACCAGCTTGGTGTACTCGGGCACCAGACTCTGCGCAATCAATCCCTTGAGCGTCACATCGCCTCCCTCGACGCGCATCAAATCGAGCAGCGTCAGTTCGGCTCGCGATGCCTTCAGAGCCGACTTGAAGCCGATCTTCGGCAACCGCCGCTGCAAGGGCATCTGGCCGCCTTCGAAGCCGGTCTTGTGGTAGCCGCCCTTGCGCGCGCGCTGGCCCTTGACGCCACGGCCGCAGGTCTTACCCTGGCCGGCGGACGCGCCGCGGCCGACCCGGAGATGGGTGCGCTTGGATCCGGCGCCCGGCTTGATGGTGTTTAAACGCATGTCCTAACCCTTCTCTGCTGCCGTTGCAGCATGAATCTTCAGCATATGGCTGGCGGCGTTGATCATGCCGCGGTTCGACGGCGTATCGATCACCTCCACGGTTTGACCGATCCGGCGCAGTCCCAGGCCCTTCACAGAACCACGAATACTCGCCAGCTGCCCGTAAATACTCTTGACCAAGGTCACTTTGACCGTCTTGTCGCTCATGTCGCGGCTTCCACGATCTCGGCAACGGTTTTGCCGCGCTTGGCAGCGATGTCGTCCGGCGTGCGCAGCTTGGCCAAGGCGTCCATGGTGGCGCGCACGACGTTGATTGGATTGCGCGAACCGTAGCTCTTGGCCAGGACATTGCGTACACCCGCGCACTCGAACACCGCGCGCATGCCGCCGCCGGCGATCACGCCGGTACCGTCAGCGGCCGGTTGCATGTAGACGCGCGTGGTTCCATGCCGTCCTTTGACCGCATAGAACAGCGTATCGTTCTTCAAGGAAACGGTGACCAGGCTCTTGCGCGCCTGCATCATGGCCTTGGAGATCGCCACCGGCACTTCGCGCGCCTTCCCGTAGCCGAAGCCCACGCGGCCGGCACCGTCGCCGACCACGGTCAAGGCGGTGAAGCCGAACTGCTTGCCGCCCTTGACCACCTTGGCCACGCGATTGACGGCAACCAGCTTCTCGAGCAGGTCGTCACCGGACTGTGGTTTTTCTATTCTCGCCATCGTGCCCGCCTCTTGAAATTTAGAACTCGAGACCCGCTTCGCGTGCGGCCTCGGCCAGCGCTTTGACGCGCCCGTGATACATAAAGCCCGAACGGTCGAAAGCGACCTTCTTGATGCCTTTGGCAACGGCGCGCTCGGCAATCGCCCGGCCGACGGCCTTGGCCGCCTCGATGTTGCCCGTGGTCTTCAACTCGCCGCGCACGTCCTTCTGAACGGTGGACGCGGCGACCAACACCTTGTCGCCTTCGGCCGCGAAGATCTGCGCATAAATATGCTGCGGCGTACGGTGCACCGAAAGACGCAGCGCGGCGAGCGTCTTGATCTTCTCGCGGCCCCGGCGTGCCCGGCGCAGGCGGGTATCTTGCTTGGTCAGTTTCATGTGATTACTTCTTCTTCGCCTCTTTCAGCGAAATCTTCTCGTCCGAATACTTCACGCCCTTGCCCTTGTAGGGCTCTGGCGGCCGAAAGCTGCGGATCTCCGCGGCCGTCTGGCCGATGCGTTGGCGGTCGATTCCCTTGACGAGAATCTCCGTCTGCGTCGGCGTCTCGATGGTGATGCCGTCCGGAATCGCATAGTTGATGAGATGGGAATAGCCCAAGGTCAGCGTCAGGCTCTTCGCCTGAACCGCGGCGCGATAACCGACCCCGACCAGTTCCAACTTCTTCTCATAACCCTTGGTCACGCCGGTGACCATGTTGGCGAGATGCGCCCGCGTCGACCCGGCAATGGCATTCAAGCCTTCACCGCCCGAGGTCGCTTCCACCGCCAGATGCTTGTCCTGCTGCACCACCTTGATCCCGCTCTTGAGCGGCAGTGTCAGCGAACCCTTCGCCCCCTTCACCGTGATGAGGTCGGCGCCGATGGTGACCGTGACCCCTTGGGGCAGATCGACCGGCTTCTTTGCAACTCGAGACATACGCAAACCCCTATTGAACGACCCTATTGGACGACGAAGAGCACTTCGCCGCCGGTACCCGCCGCACGCGCCTGCTTGTCGGACATGATGCCCTTCGGAGTCGAGACCACGGCAACGCCCAAGCCACCCAACACCCTGGGCAGTTCGTCCTTGCCGCGATAAATTCTCAGGCCCGGCCGGCTGATGCGCTCGATCCGATCAATCACCGGTCGGCCGTCGTGATACTTCAGCTCGATGGACAACGTGCTCTTGGCACCCACCGTCTCGACGCTGTAGGCGCCGATGTAGCCCTCTTCCTTCAGCACTTTAAGGATGGCCAGCTTCAACTTCGACGCACCCACGCCCACCGTGGGTTTGCCCGCGGATTGCGCATTGCGGATGCGGGTCAAGAGGTCAGCGATCGGATCAGTCATGCTCATTGTGCGCGCCTCACCAGCTGGCCTTCGACAGGCCGGGTATTTCCCCACGATTGGCCGCCTCGCGCAGCTTGGTGCGCGCCAATCCGAATTTGCGGTACACGCCGCGTGAGCGCCCGGTGATCGAGCAGCGATTGCGTTGACGGCTCGCGGCGGCGTCCCGCGGCTGGGTCTGCAGTTCGGCCTGCGCCTTCTCGCGCTCTTCCGCCCCGGTCTTCGGATCGCGGATGAGTTCCTTGAGTTCGGCGCGTCGGGCAGCGTATTTCTTCGCCACCTTCAAACGGCGCTTCTCACGCATGAGCATGTTCGTTTTGGCCATTGCGTAACCTACTTGCGGAACGGAAAGTTGAAAGCTTCCAGCAGCGCGCGCCCCTGCGCATCGTTCGCCGCCGATGTGGAAATGGTGATGTCCATTCCACGGATTTGGTCGATCTGGTCGTACTGAATTTCCGGGAAAATGATCTGTTCCTTGACGCCGAGGCTGTAATTTCCACGGCCGTCGAAGGAGCGGGCGTTGATGCCGCGAAAATCGCGGATCCGCGGTATCGCGATGCTCACGAGCCGGTCCAGGAACTCGTACATGCGGTCGCCGCGCAACGTCACCTTGCACCCGATGGCCTGGCCGTCGCGCACCTTGAAGGTCGCCACGGATTTCTTGGCCTTGGTCACCGCCGGCTTCTGACCGGTGATCTTGGCAAGATCGGCGGTCGCCGCATCCATGACCTTCTTGTCGGCCACCGCCTCGCCCACGCCCATGTTGACCGTGATCTTGAGGATCCGGGGCACCTGCATCGTGTTCTTGAGCTCGAGTTTAGCCTTGAGCTCCGGCACGATCTTCGCGTTATAAATCTCTTTGAGTCTTGCTGCCATGGGTGTTACTCGTTACCGGCCGCCTTACTTGGCGTCGACCATTTCTTTGTTCGACTTGAAAACCCGCACCTTGCGGCCGTCGGCGAGCGCCTTGAAGCCCACTCGGTCACCCTTTTGGGTGGCGGGATTGACGATCAGCACGTTTGACACATGCAACGGCGCCTCACGCTCGATGATCCCGCCTTGCACGCCCGCCTGCGGATTCGGCTTCTGATGTTTTTTCGCGAGATTCAGTCCCTCGACCCGCACGCGATCATCCGCCAACACTTCGATGACGGCGCCCTTGCGGCCCTTGTCACGACCGGTGATGAGCACCACCAGGTCACCTTTGCGAATCTTCTTCATCACAGCACCTCGGGGGCCAGCGATATGATCTTCATGAACTGCACATTGCGCAGCTCACGGGTCACGGGTCCAAAAATACGCGTGCCGATGGGCTCGAGCTTGTTGGTGAGGAGCACCGCTGCATTCGTATCGAAGCGGATCAGCGAGCCGTCGGCGCGCCGCACGCCGCTCTTGGTGCGCACCACGACCGCGTCGTACACCTCGCCCTTCTTGACCTTGCCGCGCGGAATGGCGTCCTTGACGCTCACCTTGATGACGTCGCCCACGGCCGCATAGCGTCGCTTGGAGCCGCCCAACACCTTGATGCACATGCATCGCTTGGCGCCGCTGTTATCGGCGACGGTCAACATCGTTCGAAGCTGAATCATTGGGTCTTATCTCTTATTCAGGGCGCGCACGGTCGACGACGCGCACCAGCATCCAGGACTTGCGCCGCGACATCGGTCGGCAGGGCTTGATCGAGACGGTGTCGCCTTCCTTGCACTCGTTGCTCTCATCATGCGCGAGCAGCTTGGTGGTGCGGCGGATGTACTTGCCGTACATCGGATGCTTGACCAGGCGCTCGACCGACACGGCGATCGTCTTGTCCATCTTGGTGCTGACGACCTTGCCCGTGAGCAACCGCTGACCAGGTACCGGAGCCGGTCCCGGCTCGACGCCGGTCGCCGGCGCTGCCGTGGTCTGCGCCGCCGTGGATTCTGTTGTCGTCGACATTAGGTCTTACCTCCGCTGGCTCGCGTTTGCGCGAGCACCGTCTTCACGCGAGCGATGTTCTTGCGCACTTTCGCAAATTGATCCGGCTTCGCCGCCTGGCCGGTGGCTCGCGCCATCCGCAAATTGAACTGCTCGCGGCGCAGCTTCAGGAGCTCCTCGCCGAGGTCGTTCGCAGCCTTGCCGCGCAACTCTTTCGCTTTCATGATCGCATCACCCTTCAGGTTCGGACTTGGCGCTTCACGAACGCCGTGGAGACCGACAATTTCGCCGACGCGAGCCGGAACGCTTCGCGGGCAATCGTCTCGCTCATGCCTTCGATTTCGAACAGCACTTTGCCCGGCAGCACCTTGGCCACCCAGTACTCCACGTTGCCCTTGCCGCTGCCCATGCGGACTTCGAGCGGTTTCTGCGTGATGGGTACATCCGGAAATACCCTGATCCAAATTCGTCCACCGCGCTTCACATAGCGGGAAATCGCGCGCCGCGCCGCCTCGATCTCACGTGCGGTCATGCGACAGCGATCGGTGGCCTTCAGGCCATACTCACCGAACGCGACGAAGTTGCCGCGCTGCGCGCTGCCCGAGATCTTGCCTTTGAACTGTTTGCGGAACTTGGTCCGCTTCGGCTGCATCATGTGTCGTTACCTATCCTTCAACCGGCTGCGGGCGCGGCGGCCTCGCCGGGCTTGATGGCGGGCACCGCCGCCGCATCGGCCTCGGCCTCGGGTGCCTCTGCTTCCGGCTGGTCGAATACCTCGCCCTTGAAGATCCAAACCTTGATGCCGATGACCCCGTAAGTGGTCTGCGCCTCGGCGAGGCCGTAGTCGATATCGGCGCGGAAGGTGTGCAGCGGCACCCGGCCTTCACGATTGGTTTCGGTGCGGGCGATCTCTGAGCCGTTGAGGCGTCCCGAGATGCGCACCTTGATGCCGAGCGCGCCGGAGCGCATGGTGTTGGTCACCGCCCGCTTCATGGCGCGGCGGAACATCACACGCTTCTCGAGTTGCTGGGAGATGCCCTCGGCGACGAGCTTCGCATCGAGCTCGGGCTTGCGGATTTCGGCTATGTTGAGCCGCACATCCTGCATCGTCATCCCCAAGATCTTGGCGACGGCGGTGCGTAGTTTTTCGATGTCCTCGCCCTTCTTGCCGATCACGATCCCCGGCCGGGCCGTGTGGATGGTGATGTTGGCGCGGCGCGCGGCACGCTCGATGTGAATGCGGCTGACCGACGCGTCGGCGAGCTTTTTCGCCAGGTATTGGCGCACCAGGTGATCGGTGTGAATGTTCGAGGCAAACGTCTTGGATCCCGCATACCACTTCGACGACCAGTCGCGGGTGATGCCAAGGCGGATGCCGATCGGATTTACTTTCTGACCCATTAGGCGTCTCGCTTTCCATCGGACACTTGGACGAGGATATGACTGCTGCGCTTGGCGATTCGCACGCCGCGCCCCTTGGCACGGGCATGAAAACGCTTGAGCATGGGTGCGGGATCGACTTCGATCCGGGTCACCTTCAGATCATCAACATCGGCATTGAAATTGTTGTAGGCGTTCGCGATGGCCGAATCGAGCACCTTGAGGACGATCTTCGCGCCCTTCTTGGGCATGAATTTCAACGTCGTAACCGCAAGTGTCGCTGACTTGCCACGGATCGTGTCCACCACGAGGCGGCATTTCTGGGGAGAAATGCGCGCATACCTCAAAACTGCCTTGGTCTCCATGCCTTACTCCGACGCCGACACTTTCTTATCACCGGAGTGGGCCTTGAACGTGCGGGTGGGCGCGAATTCACCCAACTTGTGACCCACCATGTTCTCGGACACCAGCACGGGAACGTGCAACCGGCCGTTGTGCACGGCAATCGTCAACCCGACCATGTCGGGGATCACCATGGAGCGACGCGACCAGGTTTTGATCGGACGGCGGTCGTTTTTCTGACTGGCCGTTTGCACCTTCTTTGCCAGGTGCAAGTCCACGAAGGGGCCTTTCTTGAGCGAACGAGGCACTGCTGTATCTCCAGTCTCTTAGAGTCGTTTATTCTTGCGACGCTGCACGATCATAACGTCGGTGCGCTTGTTGCGACGCGTCTTCTTGCCCTTGGTCTGCAAGCCCCATGGACTCACCGGATGCGGATTACCCTGGCCGGACTTGCCCTCGCCACCGCCGTG